>Ga0080013_1002003_pt1 | contig 25278 bp, 26 predicted proteins | sample ETNvirenome_6_85_FD_69236 | JGI IMG/M metagenome (GOLD analysis project Ga0080013, IMG submission 69236) | Marine viral communities from the Pacific Ocean - ETNP_6_85 (SPADES assembly) (version 2) | ecosystem: Environmental > Aquatic > Marine > Oceanic | place: Pacific Ocean | collected 2013-06-19
ATTAGCAGATCAAAAACCAGAGAAAAGATATTTCTCTACTTTTGTATTAGATCACGACCATAACACAGGAGAATTTAGAGGGTATATATGTTGGAAGTGTAACTCAGCATTAGGATTTCTAGAAGATAAGATTTCTAATGTGAGGAGAGCTTTAGATTTTTTGGAACGACATGAGAAAGGAGAAAATAAAACTTGACTTTGTATTTCTAATTTGTTATTATGTATCATCAACAAACCTCATATGAAGGAGAAATATAGTGAGTAAAGTAATTGCAGGTACAGCTTACTGGGCTTCTGTTATCACCCCTAACACCAAGTTTGATGCCGATGGTGTCTGGACTATTGATGTTGGGAACTTGGATGATCTCAATAAGAAGAAGGCTCAGAAGGATGGGCTAACTGTTAAGAACAAGGGTGATGAGAAGGAAGACTTCGTTACGATCAAGCGTAAGGTTCGTAATGCTAAAGGTAATCTTAATCGTCAACCTAATGTGGTGGATGCTAACAAGCGTCTAGTTACTGATACGATGATTGGTAACGGTTCTAAAGTTAATGTATTGTATGAGCCGTTTGAGTGGAATTTCGGTGGGAAGACTGGTGTTTCTGCCGATTTACGTGCGGTACAAGTGACCGAATTAGTGCCGTACTCAACCGAAGAGGATGATGCTTTTAATGTAGTCCCTGACGGTTTTACTTCCGATGAAGCTGAAGACATCCCCTTTTCAGCTTAACCTTTAACTTGGAGGGGGAGAGTGTATAAAGTATATATGCTCTCCCCATTTTTTATTATGAAAAATATTAAGTCCTTGATTAAAGATATCTATAACCTATTCAGAGATAACAAAGGATGTAAACTAAAACCAAAAGATCGTGATGCTATCATAGATACGTGCGTTGAGAATATTAGAGAACAACTTACAGCATCTATAATGGGCAATGATAGGGATGCTACTAGATTAAGGATGTCTAATGTTGGGTATCCTGATAGAAAGATATGGTATCAATGTAATAATACACAACAAGAGGAGCTACAAGATAACGATCCAATAAAGTTTTTATATGGGCATATCATAGAAGAGTTGGTCTTTTGTTTTGCTAAATTAGCAGGGCATAAAGTAACAGACCAACAGAAAGAAACTAAACTTGAAGGGATTAAAGGTCATATAGACGGGCTTATAGATGGAGTGCTAGTCGATGTTAAGTCTGCTTCACCTATTAGCTATCGAAAGTTTAAAGATAGAACTTTATATAGTGATGATCCCTTTGGATACATAGACCAGTTATCCTCGTATGCTACGGCATTGAAAGCTAAAGAAGCTGGCTTCCTGGTAATGAATAAGATATCAGGTGAACTATGTTGGATGGGACTAGACGAACTGGAGATTGCTGATACGTCCTACCGTATTAAATATTTAAAAGGAATGGTTAAAGAAACTATCCCACCAGCAAAGTGTTACCCTGATGTACCAGAAGGTAAGTCAGGTAATTATAAGTTAAATACAAATTGCTTTTACTGTTCATATAAAAAAGAATGTTGGGCAGATGCTAACAATAGTCATGGTTTACGGACCTTCATGTATAAGAAAGGTCCAGTACATCTAACTCGTGTTAGTAGAGTACCTGATGTTCCTGAAGTAGGGATTTAATTATGAAGACATCTTCAGCCAAAGCTAAAGGACGTAAGCTACAAGACTGGGTTAGGAGTAAACTCATAGAGTATTTGGATGAAGGTCATACCCATGATCTAGATAAAGAAATTACTACAGCAATCATGGGAGAGAACGGGGCAGATGTTAAACTTAGTAGTGCTTGTGAACATCTGTTTCCCTTCTCTATTGAATGTAAGAACCAAGAAAAGTTTACAGGTCTATATAATATCTTAGACCAAGCTAAAGGTCATAGTGATCTACCACCACTAGTCTTTATTAAAATGAATAGGAGAAAGCCATTGGTTATTCTAGATGCGGAACAATTCTTAGAAGATTATTTCTATGAAGAAACCTACTGACAATACGCATCCCCAATTAAATCTTCTATTTAATTTAGAAAAGAAATTACAGAAGGAGAAGCCTGAACAATGCCTCTTCATTGCTGTAGTTCTACAGGCTTTGTTAGACGCAAGCAAGCCTACCTTTGAGACTGAAACAGAAACCATTACTGAAAATAGAGAGAGGGCAAAGGCATGGTTCTTTGCTAGTGTAGGTGTAACGTGCAAAGATTATATAGAAGTATGCGATCACGCTGGAATAGATTATTCAGATACAAGAGTATTTGCCCACCAGTTACTACAGTCAAACCACAAGACCAGAATAAGAAAGAGGATCAACCTCTTACTACGGAAAGAACTTCCCATCAAGATAATGTAAATAGCCCTGTACATTATAACCAAGCTGGTATAGAATGTATTGATGCTATTGAAGCGGCATTAGGTGAAGGCTTTGAGTATTACCTTCAGGGTAATGTTATGAAATACTTATGGAGATATAGGTATAAGAATGGTGCGGAAGATTTAAAGAAAGCCGAATGGTACAATAAAAAACTTATAGAGTTAAAGGAGAAAAATAATGGGGTACGGTCCACAAGTTCAAGCCTGTGAAGAGTTACACGCAACAAAGTATAGATTGCCTAATGAAAGTTTTGAAGAGTCAGCAAGTCGTAATGCTGCCGCTATGTCAGATGATGACGATCATAGGGGTAAGATAAAAGAAATCTTTTTAAATCAAAGGTTTATGCCAGCAGGTAGAGTTCAATCAGCAATGGGAAGTCCAAGAGATGTTACAGCCTATAACTGTTTTGTATCAGGCACTATTGAAGATAGTATGGAGTCTATTATGCTACGAGCAACAGAAGCCGCTGAGACAATGCGTAGAGGTGGTGGTATTGGTTATGACTTCTCTCGTATACGTCCTGATGGTGATCGTATCGTTAGCCTTGATAGCTCCGCTAGTGGTCCTGTTTCTTTTATGCATATTTTTGATGCGGTTTGTAGAACAATTGTGTCGGCTGGTCATAGGCGTGGTGCGATGATGGGGGTCTTACGTGTAGACCATCCAGACATAGAACAATTTATCAGAGCCAAACAGAACCAAGATAAACTTACTAACTTCAATATCTCAGTCGGTGTTACCGATGAGTTTATGCAAGCTGTAATAAAGAACACTCCATTCCAACTTAAATTTAATGATACTGTCTACAAAGAAATAAATGCTGTTGCTTTGTGGGATGAAATTATGAGGGCTAACTGGGAGTGGGCTGAACCTGGGGTTCTATTCATAGATAAGATAAACAATGACAATCCTCTCTGGTATTGTGAACAGATTGAAGCTACTAACCCATGCGGTGAACAACCCCTTCCACCATTCGGTGCTTGCTTACTAGGTAGTTTTAACTTAGTTAAGTATGTAGATAATAAGGTGTTTAACTTTGACTTATTTAAAGAAGATATTTTCTCAGTGGTACGAGCGATGGACAATGTCATTGACCGTACTCGTTATCCACTACCAGATCAAGAGACTGAGGCGAAGAATAAAAGGAGGATGGGGTTAGGCATCACTGGCCTAGCTAACTGTCTTACAATGGTAGGGTTACGGTATGGATCAGATGAAGCTGTACGCTTTACAAGGAAGATAGGTAGAGCCTTATCTTATACAGCCGTAGAAGCTAGTTGTGATCTAGCTAAAGAGAAGGGATCGTTTCCTCTTTACAATCCTAAGTACTTACAGAGTGGGTATGTAAAGAGACTCCCTCCAGACCTACAAGATAGAATAGCTAAGTCTGGTATTCGTAATAGCCATCTCACAAGCATTGCTCCTACTGGTACAATCAGTTTCACGGCTGATAATATTAGTAGTGGAGTTGAACCTGTCTTTATGCATGAGGTAGATCGTACTGTACTTCAAGAGGGAGGTGCTCAAATTATTAAGCTACAGGATTACGTCTATGCTAACTATGGTATTAAAGCAGAGACAACTGAAGACCTAACAGTAGAGGACCACCTTAAAATGCAGATAGCTATCCAACCTTACATTGATAGTGCAGTATCAAAGACTATAAATGTAGGTGAGAACGTAACCTTTGAAGAGTTCAAAGATGTTTACATACAAGGATGGCGAGGAAAGTTAAAAGGAATAACAACCTTTAGACTTGCTGGTAAGAGGTATGGTATTCTTAATAAGAGTGAACCTTCTGTAAAAGAAGAAGAAGGTGCTGCTTGTTTCATTGACCCCACAACAGGACAGAAGGAGTGTGGCTAATGGTATATCATACTATAGAAGATAGGATTGAAGTTCTACAGATGGAAATTAAATTCTTAAAAGATAAATATGCAAAGATGGATAACGATGGGGGTAGATTTAAAACGGCTATTGAAGTCCTTGAGGAAATAATAGATGAGTTAGAATTTAAAAGCTCATGGAAAAGACATTAATGATTATGCTATATAAATTTATTACGTGGCTTAAGATAAAATATTTTAAACCTAATAAATCTGAACCCCAATATCTGTCAGGAAAAGGGAGATCAAAATGCTAACAGGTTTCTTTATAGTAATGTGTGTTATACAAATAGCCCCAATAGCAATCCATCTTGTAAAGATAATGTAAAATAATACTTGACAAGGATATAATATTTTGCTATTATATATAGTATTATAGGTAAACTATTGCTATATATAGGGTAGTTACCTTACTTGCTTTTATAAAGGAGAAAAATATGTACCCCGATAATTATTATGGTGACTTCATTCATTCTATGCTTAACCATACTTTTGGTATTCGTAACCAACCAACAGTCTATGTTGTATCCGAAGAACGTATGAAAGAGCTAGAGGAAAAGAGGCAACAAAGAACTCTCTCATCCATTGATGAAAGGATAGAGGAACTCCAGGCGTACCGAAAGTCTGTAGAAGATTCCAGCCCTAAGTCAGAGCCTAAAGAATAGGAGGAGTGAAAAGGTTTATGTATCAAAGACAACCCACGATTTATATTGGCTACGATGCTAGAGAACATTTAGCTTTTGAAACATTAGTTAAGTCTATCGAACTTACGTCTTCAGTAAAGAACTTAAATATTGTAAAGCTAGATCAGTATGCACTTAGGTCTGCTGGACTGTATCGTAGAGCATGGACTACTGCTCCTGATAATAGAAATCAAAAGATTGATCTTAATGATGGTAAACCTTTTTCAACTGACTTCAGCTTTACAAGGTTCTTAATCCCCCACCTTAATCAGTATGAAGGCTATGCAATCTTTATGGATTGTGATATGCTAGTACGGTCAGACATTATGGAAGTCTTTGACCGATACACTGAAGATGTTCATGCAGTCTCCTGTGTCTGGCATAAGTACCAACCTAATCATACAACTAAAATGGATAACCAAATACAAGAAACGTACTCCATGAAGAACTGGTCCAGCTTTATGTTGTGGAACTGTGGGCATAAAGCTAATCTTAATCTGACGGTAGACGATGTTAATACTAAGTCAGGTCATTGGCTCCATAACTTTAAATGGTTAAATGGTTGGGCGCATGGAAGGATGACCCAATACCCTATCGGACAAATTAGTGAGGAATGGAATTGGTTAGATCACCACTCATCTGAAACAATTGAACCTAAGAATGTACACTTTACTACGGGTGGCCCTTGGTTTGATAACTGGTCAGCATCTCGTGATGTAGATATTAAATACGCTACAGAGTGGAATACAATGAAAGATAAGATTATAATGGAAGAAGGACTATCTAATGTATAACTTTATAACCTCTATGAATGAGGATGGTTTAAAACTTTATGGTATGAAGATGCTTGAGACTGCTGCCCGATACTGGAAAGAACCTCTTAAACTTACAGTATACTACCATGACTTTGATTTAGATAAGCATGATGTACCCCATCCACCTCACATAGAGTATCGTAATCTTAATCTACTCACAGAGATGACTGCCTTCAGAGAAACATTTAAAGAACATGATGGAACTGAAGATGGTAAGATAGATTATAATTTTAGATTGGATGCTATAAAGTTTTGCCACAAAGTCTTTGCTCTAACAGAGTTTGCTTTTGAATTAGCCGAAGATAGTCGTGATCCTGGTTGGTGTATCTGGTTGGATGCGGATACCTTTACTAAGAAAGAATTTAATGCAACAGATTTGGATAAATTTCTTAACCCTAAAGCAGAGTTAGCTTTCTTAGGTAGGAAACATTTTGATTATAGTGAAACATCCTTTATGGGTTTCAATCTTAAGTATCGTGGAGCATTAGATTTACTGGGTGATCTACGTGGAGCTTATAACTCTGGTGAAGTTCTTAACTATCGTGAGTGGCATGATGGCTTTATCTTTGAAAGACTGCTCACTATTTACCGTGCTCATGGTATGAGAGTACAAGATTTCACAGGCCACTTGGACATCAAAGATTTGGTAAAGGGTAAGCAAGCCTTTGAGTCCTTTCCACTTAGTGATTTTATGGAACATCTTAAGGGGGATCGTAAATCAAAAGTAAAAGGTAAGCCTATCCCTCCAGCCCAACGATATAAACAACTAGCAGATATCATTCGTCAGTACCAACCAGCTAGGGTAGTAGAGACTGGTACATGGATAGGACAACGTGCTATCGAAATGGCTCTAGCTTCCTTTGAGAATAGAGATGACTTCCATTATATGGGACATGATCTCTTTGAGGAGGGTAATGAAGAGTTAAGTATCAAGGAACTCAATGCTAAAAGGATTGTGTCCGTAGAAGATATTACTAAACATCTTAATGAGTTCAAAGATAAGATGAAAGAGAAAGATAAAATCTTTACCTTTGAACTAATAAAAGGAGATACAAATCAAACGCTACAGGAGAATATAGATGCCGACCTAGCTTACATTGATGGTGGGCATAGTACAATTACAGTTCAGAATGATTATAATAAACTTAAACATATTCCTGTAGTAGTCTTTGATGATTTCTTTACGGCTGATAAGGATGGTAACTGTGTAGAGCCTGAGTTTCAAGAAGTAAATAGGATTATGGAGAAGACAACTCACCGTAAGTATGTGCTACCATCTAGTGATGGGGTACGTGAGGGAGGGTTCACTCACCTAGCAGTCATGCTGACTGATCCTGATATCCCAGACTTAACCAATAAGGTAATGCAAGTTCCTATTCATGTTACTCCTAAAGACTGTGTGCCTGATCAGAACCTAGTAAGTAATATTAAAAAGAATATTAAGTTAATAGATAACTGGTTGGAGAAAGGTAGAGCACACTCCGATAGAGTTATTGTTGTATCAGGTGGTAGTAGTACAGACTGGGAGCATGTAAAGGAATTAAGCCGACAAGATAATACTCGTGTAGTCTGTGTTAAACATTCATACCCTCATCTTCTTAAACATGGCATCCAACCATGGGGATGTGTTATACTGGACCCAAGACCATTAAGTGGTAAGTCTACACATGGGGTTATTCGTAAGACTTTGTTCAATAAGGTAGATAAAAATACTATATTCTTCCTAGCATCTATGACTAATCCTTCAGTGACAAGGCTCCTTAAGAAACAAGGGGCTAATCTATGGGGATGGCACGCATTCTCTGATACTCTACGGTCAGAAGGAGACAGGAATAAACCAGTACTAGATAACACCATTAATGTTTCAAATGAATTTGATATACCATCTGATACTACATTCATTACAGGTGGAACTTGTGCAGCTATGAGAGCTATAGGTATGATGCACGTACTGGGCTTTAGAACCTTTGATCTTTTTGGTTATGACTGTATTGTACCAGAGCCTAGTGCTAAAGATAAGACTAAGAAGGAGAAGGATGGTAGACCTAAGTGGATGAATGTTACAGTAGATGATCATAAGTTCTGGACTACAGGAGAACTACTAGCTATGGCACAGGACTGTGAGAAACTCTTTGAACGTGATGATGTAGATATGGATATCACGGTACATGGAGAGAATACTTTAGTAAGTACCCTATGGGAGAAGTCACGTATGAGTAAAGTTAGAAGTTATAAGGAGTTTTTACCATGTTAGGATTAGCAGATAGTATTGTAGGGGTAGCAGGGAAAGTCTTAGATAAGTTTGTAGAAGATAAAGACCTAAAGACTAAGCTCAATGCTGAACTTAAACAACAGATGATTAGTCTTGATCTTGCTCAAGCACAAGCTAACATAGAGCAAGCTAAACATCCTTCGATCTTTGTTAGTGGTAGCCGACCAGCCATCATGTGGATATGTGCATTTGGTTTAGGCTGGCAATTTGTATTTCAGCCTGTATTTGTCTGGGCTATAGCTATCTCAGGTGCAGACATAGCTATTCCTATTATACCTACTGAGGGGTTAATGACCCTTACCCTATCATTATTGGGACTAGGTGCTGCTAGGTCAGCAGAAAAGTTCAAGGGTGTAGCTAGAGAGAACATGAGAAAGAGTAGATGATAACGGTTACAGAAGCAGCAGACCTTCACCTCTCCTCTATTATTGCTGAGAATAATCTTGAGGGCATCCTCTTAGCAGTAAAGGGAGGGGGCTGCTCTGGCTTTAACTATGACTGGCAACCACTAGAAAAACTAGATACTAAAGTAACAGACTTTGAATTAGACCTGGACGTAGGTAAACTTATACTAGATGGTACATCAATTATGTACTTAGCTGGTATGGAAGTAGACTATCGGAAAGATATCTTTGGACAGAAGCTCATGGTAGAGAACCCTAATGTTCAATCTATGTGTGGGTGTGGAGAAAGTTTTTCTCCTAAAGGTGTAGTCTTTACATCAGGACCGTATTCTGCAACGGGCATGGATTTAACTAACAATGTTAAATGAAAAACAAGAAGCATTTGTTCAACATTATATTCTTAGTCGTAATGCCTCTGAGGCTGCACGTTTAGCTGGTTATAGTGAACGCTCTGCACGTAATCAGGGACATAGACTACTACAAGAAGAAGAGATACAACAACGTATCTATGATGCTGAACAAGAGATGACCACGGATGTAGATGTTATCTCTGAACTAGAGAACCAGTATAGCTATGCTAAAGGACACGGGCATACGAACAGTGCCATCAAAGCATTAGAGATACTGTCACGAGTACGAGGGAATAAGACTAACGATGAAGATATCTTAAATACAGATAAGATTATTTATGATATTCAAACTGCTATGAAAGTTATAGGTAAGAAAGAAATGCAGAAGTTAATGAAGACTTGTGAATGGGATACATGACCGACAAGACTACGGTTACTAAACATACTCCTCTCCATACTAAGGACTGGTATGTAAAATGGGCAGCTACTTTTTTTATTATTATAGGCACAGTTGCTACTGCCCAAAACATATACCCCTATAACTTATTCCTAGAACTTATGGGATTGATCGGCTGGTTATTCGTTGCCCTTATCTGGAATGATAGAGCACTAATCGTAGTTAATGCCGTAGGAATATCTATCTTTCTCAGTGGTATTTTTTCCTACTTCTTTACCTGATCACTTATAACTCCATATCCACGGTCTAGGATGGCTGTCGGAGTTAGGCATATCATCAAGATGTATAAATCTAGCATCATATGTACCTCTCTGTTTTACCCCGATACCTGTCATACCATAGTGAAGTGCTACTTGTATAAGTTCTAGGGCATCTCCACCTGCTACCTTTACATCTACTGCTCTACCAAAAAGATGTGGTGAGTTCCTTGCTCCTCCAATAGTAGAGTTATGAGCTTGATGTCTGTAACCAGAAGTGATAACCATAGGTTTATCTAACTGTTCACGAATAGTTATTAACTTATCCATGAACTCTGGTTCCATCTCACATTCACCTGTACCCTTACAGGCCATCTCTTCTTCAGTAAAGTACTGCCAGTCCATTTTATTCTCCCTTGTTATATTTAATCATCTTCACCCATTTCACCTGCATCGGACTCATCGTAACCACCACCCATTCCTTCTGATCCTCCTCCTGGTCCTGCACTATCACCATAATTCATATCTACATCTCTAGATTCTATCGCTGCCTGTTCTTGTATTGCTGCAATCTCAGCAACATCTAGTCCACTTTGAGTAGTCAGATCAGGTGCATAAGCATCTACATCACGCCCGTAGGTGTTCCTTGCTGCTTCAGCAGCTTTTCTACTTTTCTCTGCTTCTCTGGTCATCCGATCTAAGTCTTTTTGTGTAAATGCTTTTGTTGGGTCTTCAGCATCTCCTAAACCAAACACATTATCAATGCCACTAAAGGCGTCAACTTCTTCCTGTAATTGTTCAGCACCGCTTCTTCCAAAAAAACCACCTGTTATAGCGTTCCAAAACTGTTCCCAACCAGAAACATCTGGGTTCCACCCCTGTGACTCTAAAATAGCTTTGTCAACTGCATGAGAACCTTCATATGCGCCTATCCCTGCTCCAATTAAACCCATCCCTGGTATTGGAACTAAACTAGCTAGACCGCCTAATACCCTTGCTGCATTAACTGGGTTTGTCATCTCTTCTGTAAACCTAGACATATTGTAATCAACATTATTCGAAGGAGGTGCAGCCGCACCACCAGGAACTTGACTATCACCTTCATGGGGTTCCTCTTTCTGTGGCTTCCTACGTACAGGCGTAAGGTCTTCTGTAATCTCCTTTACAATATCTGGCTTTCCCCACTTAACTACAGATTGAGAGGGGTCTTTCATATGAGCTTCAGAGGAAAAGAACCTAGCTTTTCTACCATCATCATATGTTATACCTCGTAGGATATCTAGAGGATCATCACCTGTGGGACCGTAATCAAATATATAATCCCCAAATTTAATTTCCCCACCCTCTGCATACTTACGTAGCTCTTTCTGTCCTATAGGGGTAGCCATCAAAGCATTAACAATACCACCACCAGCAAACTGTTTAGGTTGACCTAGTATTTCCATCTGTTGTTGTTCCTCTACTACTTCTGGTTGCATTGGTGTAGCCATTTGTTGTTTGGGAAAGTTAGGTAATTGTGTAGGTCTACCAAACAACCCTGCTAGTCCTGCTACTTGTTGATTAGCAAGGAGGGCTTCTTCCTCTTTACCATAGTTTCCCTTTTTAATATCATGTAAAGTTTGATATCTAGGTCTTTGTATTCTAGGATCACCACGACCTCCTCCCTTACCAAGAGGACCATCCCCTCTGGGACTAAAAGGTCTACGAGGTCTAGTATTCCGCATGATACGGTCTAGCATCTGCATCGTATTCATCTGATTTCTATCAGCCATTTGAAAGCCGTGTTGTACCATAGGCTGCATCTCTTCTACAGTTTCACCTGCTACTTTCTCTGGGAGTCTTTCAGATAACTTATCAATACGTTCTATTACAGGCTTATACAAAGGTGAGGACGGTTCCATAACCTCTGTCTCTGTTGACTCAGTTACTTGTACTTCTTCTTGAGGAGTTGGGGTATCCCTAACATCACTAGCACTCTGCCATTGACCATCTTGAATACCACCATCAACCCTTAGTGTAACTGGAATGTCTTGTCCACCGATGCACATTCTAATCTCCTACTTCAACTTTTTCTACATCTAATCTTATATCTGCGTTCATATATCTTTTTTCAATCTGCGATAATAAAGTTCTTAACTTACCTAAATTTATACTAGGGTTATTCTTTTTTATCCTCATTAAAAATTTATTATTAGTACTAATTTGTTTAGGAATAAATTGTCCTCTAATTAACCCTACTAATTGTTTTTTAGAGAGTGTTCCTGTAACATCTTTATCCTGCATAATAAACTTATTTAATGTAGAAGGGGGAATAAACCTACGATAAGATTGAATTAAATCATATATACCTTTTTGTGCTTCAAAATCTGTACGTAACTGATCATCATAATCTTTTACTAATTCTTGTGGAGACATAGTAGGATTAACTTCAGATAAACTATTAGTTATCTCTTGCATTAAATCCTGTCTATTTTTATTTGTAGGTCTAAGTAATCCTTTTAAAGTAAAAGCAAATTGTTTACGTGGATTAAAAGTTCTTTCTTTGGCAGCTAGGGTAAAGGGTGCAGCAGCTAAACCATGCTTAGTATTAAGCCCGTGTTTAGCAAAGAAGTCTGATAATTCTTCAGTATCATTAAACCTATATCGTTGATCACCATAGTATAACTTATTAAGTTCACCCTCAAATTCACTAGCTATTGGACCCATACCTAAAGGTTTAGTTATTTCATCTATTAATTCAGGTGCTCCTAAGTCTTGAAGAGTTTCTCTTGCCATCTTACCTAGACCAGTTTCCTGAAGTTTATACCAATCAATTAAAGCGTTACCTTGCTGTTCTGGATTACCCGTCCAACTCTTTACTACATTCATTGCATTAGCTAATTGTTGTGAAGCTAATGATGGATCAAGAAAAACTTTTGCTTGGTTTGTTAAAATTTGTGCAAACTTTTCATCAAGTGAGTCTTTAACATCTCTACCACTAGCTACCTCATTCATAAAAGGCATAATAAAATCAAGTACATATTGATCAGGATTATTATAACTTAAATCAGTATATTTAAAATTACCATCCTTATCCTTACGTACTACAATAGCATGATCTTTCTCCCAATCAGGTAAACTCGTAGCCATAGCATCAGCTACACCCTCAGTACCATTTAACGAATTATATGTAGCAGCTACGACAGAAGGAGCAGATGCGACTCCTAGTTGAGATACTAGTCTATTAGTACCTGCTTTTACCATAGCTTTATTACCTGTCTCCATCCCCTCTCTAATTTCATTACCAGCTAACTCAAATAATTTATATTTATTTCTTAGGTTTTCAGCAGGGAAAGCTGTAAATGAACCTAGTATTGGTATACCTCTCATATACTCTAGTATCTTAGGAATACGAGAATAGACAGGTACAATATTCATTGTTTTTTGTACAGCCATCTCACTTATAACTTTATCGTCAAGTTCTCTTAGTAATTTAGGATCACCTCCAATTTGTTCTTGGAAGTTATCAGCATAATTTTTACGTAATTGATTACGTTTTTCAGGAGACATTTGATCCCAAATATCTTTAGATCGTTTCTGTTCTCTAAAGAAAGTCATGATCTTTCCTAAGTCATCTGTACCCCCATAAATATCTTGAGCAGCTTTTACTGCTTTACGTCCTACTTTATTTTTAGAAACAAGTTTTTCTAATCCAGGTAAAAATCCTGTCATTAAATTTAGAACACCACTCTGTAATTTATTAGGGTCTTTAACTTTATTAAAATCATTAATACGATTTAAGATTTGATTTAGTTCTACTTGACTACCCGTTAATCCTAACTTATCAATATTATCTATAATATCTTTTCTTTTAACAGGGTCATTCCAATTCTTTCCAAGAAATTCTATTCCATCTATAAGACCTCTATAGTTACCTGATCCTACAGTATATCCTGTCATTCCTAAAAAGTTTCTTATGTGAGCTAACGGATTATAAACTGTTGCTCCCTTTTTTAAATATCCTTGTATAGCTGATGCTACATCCATTATGGGTTTTAACTTACCATAGTCAGGTTGATTAAATTCATCTGTCAGTAACTTTAATTTTTCAGCTTCAGACTTTGTAACATATACTTGATTTAATTCTGGAGCTAAAAGTCCTTGCTTTCCATCAGGACTAGAAGAGATAGCAAATACCGCATTTTCATCAAAGGCTTCACCAGCAGGATTACGAGAAGTAATATAGGGAACCATTGTTTCTCCTGTCATACTCTCAGCTTCTAAAGCATTTCTCGCTTTTACTGCTTGACCTCTGGTAAGTAAACTATCCACTAAAGAAGAAGCCATTCTAAATCTAGAAGAGGAGTCAACAATACCTCGTACTGTTTCCATAGCTCTAACCCCAGGTTCATAGTTATACCCAAATAACTTACGCATAACTTCTGGAATATCTTCTCTCTTCTTTAACACTCCTAGTTTTCTACGTTTAGCAGAACCAATAGGGTCATATAATTGTCTAGCAAATTTCTCAATTAATTCTTCACTACGTTCAGGAGATAAGTCTATCCATCCCCCCTTCTGATCTAGGAACCCTGCCTGTTTAGCAATATCTTTATTATTAACAATTAAAGTTCGTAACTCATCTAATACCCCACTATTCTCTGACTTCTTTATAAATTCTTCAAAGGGTTCTCTACTGATAGCTGTAAACTTTTCAAAAATATCTCTAATGTAGGGCTTATCAGGATTATGTTTATAAATTCCTTTAACATAATTAGAACCATACTTAGCTGTACCTGCAATTTCTTGTGCCTGTTTTACATAATCCCATAGGTCAGTAATATGTTGGTGCATCTTAGGACTTATATCTTTAACTTCTTTTAATGCTGCCGTATCTCCTTCTAAAGCTAGGTTCAATAAGTCTGTATGTTCATCAGCTTTAAAGTCTTTCTTAAAAGCATCATCAATATCCATTGATAACTTTTCAGCAGCCTTCTGAATAGGACGCATCTCACCTGTGCTACGCTCTACAATACGTTGACTAATCTCATCTAAAGCAGAAGTAGGTAAAATTCTATTCTTTATCCACCGTCCTGCATTACCTACGGCTTCATTATCCCCTACTGTTTTAGCTAAACCACCTACCGCATCCTTAGCAGCGCCCCCTACTACTGATATTCCTGCACCAGCTACAGGGCTTAGTATTCCTTCAGCTAATCCCTGAAGTGCTATAGATGTCGGATCATAGTCTTTACGTCTGCCAATGTCTATATCTACTTCTTGGCCTCTTGTGGCTTGTGCTGCTCCTCCTGCTCCAGCAATAGTACCCTCAACTGCATATGCCTTTAATGCATTTTTGGTAAACGCTGTTTTTAAACGGTTTATTATTCCTTTCTTAACAGCTTCTTTAGCAGCAAATCCTGCTACTCCTCCTGCCCCTGCTGTAAAAGCTCCCGCTAAAATAGATACTAAATTAGTGGGGTCTGTTACGCCAGCAATACTATAATCTAATACACCATCCATAAGAGGTGCTGACCCCTCACCAAAGTCAGGCATCTTGTCTATCTGATCTGTAGCATAAGCATAGGCTTGTTTATACTGATCAGGTAAGTCCATAATACGTGAACCCTGTTTAATAGTAGACCCAAGATTTGTATTAAAATACCTACGATGTGTTAAGAAATTATCTACAATCTCTTGTGGATTTTCAGAAGTAGGAATACTAAGAGCGTTCAGCGTATGATGTGCTGCTGACAGAAACTTAGTATCATTCTGAAGTGATTCGTAAGTAGGATTTTTTATAGCCATATGTTATAGTACCTTTACTCAGCAGTCCAATCAAAAGTATCTAAAGAGTCTACTCCACCTGTATTAGTTCCTCCTCTTTGAAGAGAAGGCATTATTACTTTAGCGGAAGTAATATGTTTATCTGCTTCACTCATAATCTTTTCAACATCTTGAGAAGACAATCCATATTTTCCTACATTTTGTTCAAGAATTGCTCTTATACGTTTCTTATCTCCACTAGCTAAAACATTTGTCAGTTGATCAGATGCTAAAAGTTTAGCTATATCATTACCATATTTATTTACATTTAATTCAAAGTTAGCCAATTTTAATTTAGTTCCAAACCTCTTAGCTAAGAGTTCTGCTTTCTTTAAGTCACCAGCTTGAGCAGCTTTGACAATTTCATTTTCTATTTTTAAAGTATTGAGATCAAGAGCAGCTAACTCCTTAGTAGTTTTTAAGTCTTGATCATCTAATTCTCTAATACCTTTTCTTTCTTCTTTTCTAGCTTCACTTAATTTATCTAGTGCTCCTGTTTCTTTTACACCATGTCCTAGTGCCTGGAAGATACCCATATGACCAGGGGCAGACATCATAGCTGCACCTACTCTACCTAGTTGATCCCATGCTGCATCGGTTCTGTCTTTAGCAAGTTCAGCTTTTCTTTTTTCTTTATAAGCAGGAGAATTTCTTTCTTTAACTTTTTCTCTTAATATGTCGTATAAACTACCTGCTTTATCTAAATTTGCTAAATACAATTCATCATAATCTGTACCACTTGGTGTAGGCATAGTGGGTATAGATACAGCAGATTGAGGTTTGGGTATAACAGATGGGGGTAATGTATTACCTTCCATCATTTCTGTTTCTGCTCCTACTATATCTACAGTATTATTCTGGTGTCGTTGAACAAGACCACTAAGACCACCCTGAACTTGTCCACCACTTTGAAAGAAACCTAAATTCTTACCCATACTAGCAAGACCCATAGCACCACCTAGTAGTTGCCTTCCCATACTAGGACGAGGCTGCATATTAGTAGTAGTCTTATACATAGATGGTTGATAAGGGAACCCACGTACATGACCAAGGTGTTCAGTAAATGTTTTTGATGGATGTAATTTTTCTGCCTCAAACTGTTCGTAGAGAAAATCTTTCTTAGCTTGTTCATCCCCTCGTCTAGCTCTACCTACTTCTTCTACAGCCCCTAGTTCACGTATTCCTTGTTGCCACGCAGCAGGAGCTTGAGCAAACATACGTTGAGCACCAGTAGCTTCTCTAGCTTTTTGTGCTTCAAAGGCAGATCGTCCCTGTTCAAATGCTGACTGCATACCCCGTGTTTGAATATCACCAAGTTGCTGTTGAAGATTACGATTAGCTTCTGCCTCTGCTATTGCCTGTCTACTACCACCAAAGGCTCCTACTGATTCTGCACGATCTCCAATACTTCTAAAGGCTGGTTGAGCCTGTCTCACTGCTTCACGTTTAGCTACATCAACCACAGCCTGTTGATAGGGATTCATATACTGCTGTGCTTGTTGTGGGCCAAACTGATCCATAGAAGAACCTAATGCAGTAAGTCCTGCTTCATAATAGGGACGAGCAGAAGCCATACCAGTACCAGCTATACCAGATAATCCCTGTTGTAGGATACCCTCTCTAGATGCTAGTTCTTCTACTGATGGACCTTCATAACGTCCTTCATACCCACCAGGAAATGCTTCATAGCCTGTTTCTAGTTCATCTTCAAAGCGTGACTTAGATGATTCTAGGACATTCTTTATATATGGCTCTAATGTCTCCCAACTTTTATCAGTTATCTGTTGAGTTCCTGACGAGACAACTTGAGGTTTACTACTACCACCAAAACACATTTATTTTCTCCCTATCACTTTTAAGTCTCCCCCTAAATAAATATATCCAAAGTGTTGATATATCTTAGAGAAGAGTTTATTTTTTCGTTCATGTTCTACATCATTAAATACACCAGTTACTAGGGGTATATTTAATTTCTTTGCATAGGTATCTAACTTCTTCATTAAGTTTAAAGCTAGTCTACCCTTCCTAAATTTCTTTCTAACGAATGTAAAATCTTCCGATAGAAATTGTTGATCAGACCACCACCACTCACTTATATGTCCACCTGTCATTCCTGCTAGTTCTAGTCCACCACCACTTTTTTTAACGATATTAGTTTGAGCTACGTATAAAGCTCCTTCATTAAATAAAAAAGTAATATAATCTAATACCTTTGATCTAGATGGTTCTCCTATCCCTACTTCTGTGTACATCTCATCAATCAGAATATTTGTAATTTCAAATATATCTGCTAATTCTGCTTCCCTTATCTTCATTAAGCAAGGTTCTCTAATGCTTTTCTCCCATCCATCTCAGGTGGTTGTTTATCCCTTCCATATTTTTCTTTACGGAAGTCAGAAATAAAATCATCCATCTTATCAGCACCATCATCAGGATTACCGTTACCTAACCCAGACATAACATCAGCAGGAACTACATACTCTTTAGGAGACAGTGCAGCTAATCCTCCACCATTTATTTTAAACATTTGATTATCTTCCATACCATGTCCTTCACCTTCAACATATCCACCACCAGCCATTCCTTGAGGCATCTGTGGTTGAGGCATAGGAGGTTGTTGAGGCATAGGCATCTGTGGTGGTTGAGGCATTGACATAGGAGGCTGTTGGGGCATAGGCATAGGAGGCTCTACTGGCATTGGCATTGGTGGTGGTTGTTGAGGCATTGGAGGTTCTGCTGGCATAGGCATACTAGAAGGTACTGCTCCCGCAATTCCTGTAGGTTGTGGGTCAACAAATGTTTCATGTATCTTCTCTACCAAGTCTATAAAGTATTGTTTACCTTTACTAGTTTCTTTTTCCTGAACCGCTTCCTCAATTACTTCACTAAAGTTAAAGGCTTCTGGTAAACCAGTGACAGGATTATACGTAAGTTTCCCTAAAGCAGCTAGTCCCTGAACTTCCTGTGGATTCATATGCACAAGAGTATTATCACCCATGCGTCCCATACGACCCATAGTTTGTCCTATTTTTCCTAGCGGAGGTACTTTCATCATTACCATGACTTATCCTTTAACTTCTGAGGATTCATATAATTAGATTGAGCTTTCATACTATTCGTATATACATTACCCTCTACTTTTCCACCTGATTTCATTGGCTGAAATGATTGTTGCCCTTGAAACATATTTGGAACTAAGGCTTGCCCTGTATTTATATTCCCAATATACGTACTTTCATTCAGAAACTTATAAAATTCATTCATGTCCATTAGTGTAAATCCTGCCAATTAGTTCCATCATACCCTTTAAATTTACTTTCCCCAGTAGAGAAAGCTATATTACCAGCAATAGGAGCACCTATATTTGTAACAGTTGTTACAGCTAAAACTGTTGTAGATGGCGCTGCATCGACTTCTGTATCACGAGTGTCTAGTTCATTAATTAATGCCCCACTCCACAATTGCATTTCATTGTAAATAGTACGACTCTCTTCATTAGATAGGTCAACCATAATAAATGTTGAAACTTCTGGATACCTTGCCATCACCGCATCCCATCAGGCTGAACTGCTAATCGAAGAGAACCGTACCTCCAAGAAGTACCAACCGTATCACATGATACTCTTACGGCAGCTTCCCTTCCTCTCGCTCTCAAATCTACTTTCTTTGTTGTTGGGGTAATTTCAAATGGTCCTTTTGTAATTGAAGTATTAGTTGGATATTGCTTAGTGGTAATACTAAACTGTAGTGAACCACTATTATCCATAGTAAAATCAGGGATCATACGATCCATAAACATAATTCTAGAACCATCATCTATTTCAAATGTAGCAGATTCTAGATAAGAAGTCAAGGCCGTATTACCTGTCCCTGTATAAATACTTACTGGCTCATTATCGTAAAGGTAAGAACTACCAGAGCTTGATGTACCAGTAGTAATGGTATTATTATAGACATTTTTATCTGAGTAAGTAGTCCAGAAACCTGTGCCATATACCCAGTAGTTTTCGACTGGATTAAATACAACGTAACTATCACACTCATCCTGACCAGTTGAAGGATAGAGCCAGACAATTTCTTTAAACTCTGAATTAATACCAGCATAAATCTTATCCTTATTAGTCTTATTAATTCTATCAAAGATATATCGTTTAACAGTGCAGTCTAGATTTCTAACCTGTCCATCAAATGCATAGAAGTTATCTTCTCCCATCCAGAAAGTTCTACCATCAAAGTCTACGGCTGCATGAGTAGCAATCAATCCACAATTAGTACCCATCTGTTTAAAACCAAAGACATCATTACCACCAATAAATGTCATAGTCCATAGTGAATTATCTGTCCATACATTGATAGCATTACGTGATCTAACTGCACCTATAATTTCTGTGCCATCTGTAAGAATATTATCTCCTGATGTATTAGTTGCTGATGGTGTCCACTGATTAAAGTTTTCTGTATCAGCCCAACGTACAGCCATTGGACTATAATCTCCACCATAAACACTACAACCAAATGCAATCAATTGTCTCTTTGGTCCTAGTAAGATAGTTCTAACATTAGTTGGTGCATCATTAGCTGATACTATTGTTGCTCTTTGTGGTGTAGAACTGGCATCTACATTATAATAGTATATACCATCACTCCTACGGTTAGCAAGTATGTCTTCACCCCAATTATCCAGACTCCATTGTGATATCTCAAATGTTATACCACTCTGATCTGCTTCTTCATCCCAGGCTCTATACCCTGCTGTTGTTGTAATAGATACAGGTAAGAAAAATCCTGTAGCTGTACCTGTTGCTGCACTCGTAGCATTAGCTACAGAAGATAAAGCAAAACTAAAGGCATTAGTTTGAATACTCGTTATCTGGAATATAGGTCCACCTTGAGCCGTAGAAGATAAGACAACATTACCACCAATCGTTGTAGCATCGTAAAATTCTACAAAGTTTCCTACTACATGGCTATGTCCTGTCTCTGCTACACTTACATTTGTATTAGAACCTACTACACTAAATGCATTAGAGAATGCTACACTGGTATAACCTGGAGTTCCAGCCGATGCTGCATTATATACACCAGCCCCATATCCTAATCCCTGGATAGCAGAAGATGTACCAGTCGGTAAAAGATAGTTAAGTGTACCAATTCCTGTGTCTGTTCCTGTAGCTGTTGCTGATGCAGCAATAGTAAACTTATTTACATTAACTAATGATACAGGATAGTTATTATTATCTAAACTTAGACCACCGATATCCCCACCACTACCATCAGAAACAGATGTAAATAATACGTAGTCTCCCTCACCTAAATTATGTGCAGCCTGAGATACAGAAACAATAACTGATCCTGATGTTGAACCAATCTTTCCTGCTCCTACAACTACTGTACTTACAATGGGAGTTATATCATAGATCGTATCATCAGTATAATAGGTATATAGTTTTTTATCTGTACCAAAAACCATATGCCTAAGAGTATCATTATCTGACCAAGTAAGTAAATCTCTGGCATTACCTAAGAAAGCTGTAGTACTTTTCTGTGAGTAACCTCTTAAGTTCTCTGGTCTACCTGCCCTAAAACGAACACGATCTCCATCATACCATGAACCCTCTTCGGCATACTGAGTGGTTTCCCGATGAAACCCTGGCCTAAAGTTTAGCTTCACATATTTAGAGTTCATAGATGACATATGTTATCTTCCAAAGGACTTTAACATTACGGCATCAATAGTAGTAGCTGATCGTACATTATAAACTACAAGATCAACTGCACTTACAGATGTACTATTAGATGGAGCACTAGCTTCTGGAAATCTCCATGCATTTCCAAACGCTACAGTGTGTGCTCCTGAAACATTTTGAATAAAATATATTGATCCTGACTGGCCAGCCGTAGCATTAGACGGTGTATTAACACTACAGTTATTAGCAGATAGACTTACGATAAACGTATTACCTGTAGCAAAGTCTAGAGTTAATGACCCAGGATAAGAAACTGCTACAGCAGGAGTAGCTACAGGAGCATTAAAGGTAGCTATACTAGTATATATCTTAGCTCCTCTAATAGTATCAGTCGTAGATACTCGTACATATCGTGCATCAGCAGCAGATACATCAGGTATTTGAGTAGCACTTACTGGTTTTTTAAATGTAAGTACTGTATCATCAGCAATATATTGAGCAGCATTAACTGTAATCTGAGTAGCACTATCACGAGTAACTACGTGTGTACTAGCTAGTACCGATGTACCATGAACCGTCCAACCAGCCCGAATGCTAACGGCTGCTCCACCACCTGTAGAAGTATTATCTATTGTTATAGCTGTAGCTGCTGATACAACACCATTAACATCAGCTTTACCTACAATAGAAGTATCTGTTACATCAAAAGAAGCTACTGTACCTAGACCTAATCCAGCAGCATTAAGGGTATGAATATTTGTACCATCACAGAAGTAAACCCCACGAGAACTTACATCAGGACTTATACCTGCATTACCAGCCGTTTGTAAAACATAAGATGCATCATTAGCTCTAGTAGTTTTATCTCGTACTAAATAAAATTTAGACTGACTAGGAATAATAACATTAATAGATGTAGATACAACTCCAGTAAATTCTAGTATAGCACTTCTAGCTTCATCCGTTGCACCATCATTATTAGTAAGTGTATAACTTGCACTACCGATTGAGATAGTTGTGTAAGCTGCAACGGCATCATCTACCAGTTGAATAACATTATTATTTAGACGTTGACCCCAAGTGTTAGCATTCTCGCCATCAGCTTGTAGCTCTAATTTTATGCGTGATGTATAAGTTGATGACATTACCTATCTCCTATAAATTATAATCTTCTGGATCAGGCCAAATACCTAGTGTACCACCAGTATTTTCCCCATCTTTATTCCATACAGGATACAATGCTTGGAAACCTGCCTTATCACTTATAGCCGTAATATCCGATACCATCTTATCTCCTGCTACTCTTACTGCATCTCTATAATTTTGTACATCTGTAGGAATAGCCGTACCTTTATCGGTCTTTCTAATGTAATACCAGTCAGTAGTTTTTAGTGTATCATGTTGAGTACGTTTTACTCCAGCAATTTCACCAGTCTTTACATTATCAATGGATATATCCTTTTTAGCGTGAAGTTTAGAAACAGATTTCTCATTAATAGTATATTCGTAAGAACCAGTTTCTGTTTCTGTTCTACTATCTAGCTCATTACTAGTATTAATAATTGGATAAATATTAATAGCAACTAATTCATCAACAGACCAAACAGAAAATATACTAGCAGGATACTGTGTTCCAGCTTCATCCGTATAGGGTGCTCCCCCTTTTAATTCTTTAATAACTTGTCCAGCTTTTACTAACGCAAACATTATTCTCTCCTTTAATTAATACTAGGGTGTTCCCCATTATGCATATTGTGTAGTTTATCTAAATTTTTATGAACAATTTTCATTTCTGTTTGTAGTTCTGCAATCTTTATATTTAACTTTTCTAAATTTCCTGGTGATAAGATACTACCAAATACTTTATTCTGATGTTTAATTACTGCACGATCTGCATCTGCCTGATCTATACGAGTACTCATAATATACAATTCTTTCTGCATAGCTGCTATATCTTGTATAACTCTAGATAATTGTGATTTAACAACAGCAAAAGCTCCAGCTAAAGAAGCTAGTAAAGTACCAAATTGTATTAATTCTCTAACACCAAATTCCATTTTACCTCACCGCTGGCCCACTAGTTGCTGCCCACCAAAGAAACCAAGAAATTCCACCTGCAATAATTATAACAACTAAACCCTTAGCAACTTCAATTAAAATTTCTTTTCTATGTTCTGCACGTTCTTCTGCTTCTATCTTTTCCTGCTTCTCACGTTCCTTCTTATCAGCAATTCGTTTCTCACGTTCTTCTAGTATTAACTCCCAAGTAGATTTTTCTCCTGGCTTAGTAGTCCATTTACGATTTATCTCATCTTTAAGGTCACTAAGTTGTTGATCTAATTGCTTTTTTTCAATTACTGCTGCTGCCGCAGATGACATTGAAGTTTCTGATCCATCATCTCTAGCACGTTTCTGTAGTATACTTTTATTCTTTTTACCAATTGAACTACCAGCTTTATGGTCTTTATTATTCTCATGTTGTTCTTTTGCCTGGAATAAACCATCTAATCCATGAGCAATTTCTTGGACACCTCTAGCAGATTTAACTAATGTCTTAGTAGCAGCAATTGCAGCAGCTATTGTAATTGGGTCCATACATTTTATCTCGCTCTAGCTTGTCCAACCCCAGACCCACCGAATGGGTGGGCTGCAAAAGCAGCATAAATGTATGTACCTACATTAACTCTTGCATGAGATACAATCACTTTAAACCCATTTGAAGCCCAATCTAACTCAACTTGAGTACCAGTTCTTTCAGCATCATAATAGTTAGCAGCAAGATAATGTTTTGCAGGATTATAAGGAGATCGTGCACTATCCACAATAACCCACTCATCATCTGCATCTAATCTTTTGATCATAACATAAGAAGGAGAAAATCCTGTATAAATATACGGTCCATCTGTACTACTATTCCCTGTATATGAACCAAACTTTGAATAACCTTCTACTTCTGCCCAACAGTAGTTTATATACTCAACCGCACTATCTCTATCAGTACCAATTGAAAATACAAATGGTGCTGTTGTTGAGGGTGCTGTATTATTCCAGTAAGTACTACTCGTAGCAGGATCATTAATTTGATTTAACCACATGGCTTTTGTTGCACCCATTGCACTATGGTAAACCTGTAAGTTATTATCAGTGGCAGATGCTAATGGTTTGTTAATAATAAAAGATGGAGCCGAAGAAAGACCGTGTCCTACTGTTGCTGCTGAACCTGTTCCAGTATATTTTACAATACTAAAACCAGCATCTGTATTAGCAGAAACATAAGAATCTATACTACCTAATTCATTCAACGTACCTGTACCATTTGCTGCCCATTGCCAAAGAACGTATGACTCAGCAGAAGTATTAACAGCATCCATGTTTCCTACTTGAACACCCTGTTGTAAAAACTTCTGAACAGAATTGGCATTTGCATCTTCAACGTCCGTATCATTACTTATAATATAATCATAAATTCCTCTTACACGATCTTGTAAAATATTATTATCAGCAGCATCCCGATTCTTAATCCAAGAGAAACCTGTAATGCCAGCGGTATTTGCTTCAAGGTTGTCTTGGTTAAGAGCAACGAAGCCTGTTGGTGGTGTATCTGTAAAACCATCCCCACCAAAATTAAAAGTATATGCTGCTCCACCACTTGTAGAATTACCAGATACAGCAGGGAAATATTCTTGATTTATAATAGGACCAAATTGCGGTGTTGCAGTATTATCGGCAATGGAAGCACTAGTTATAGTAGCACCGCTTTCAAAATTGTAATAAGTCCCGTTTTTCCCATAATAAAGTTTTCTATTATCTGCATCGTAAGCAATGTTTACTCTGTCTGAGGTTGCAAATGTTACACCCTGTGCTGCCCCTCCCCCTGGAAGTGTAGTTGTACTATTTTCAAAACGATGCCCGTTTAAACCACTGTTATTAGCTTGCATCATCCCATAACCACCAACCCCACTAAAATCATCAGTATCTGTAGCTGCACTTGAAACGCTTTTAATACCTACACTAGTTAGATTTGTATCTTGACTATTTACTGTAGCTTCAAAGTACCATTTTCCAGTGGTCGGTATTTTAATAGTACCAAAATTTGTGTCACCATTTGAACTAGCAACATATTTTAGATTTCCTTGTGTTAGTGTACCGCTAGTATTTGCCATAGTATTTGGATTTAATGTAGAAAAATTCTTTGTGGGAGTATCATCCGTTTGATTAGCAGCAGCTATATTAGTTGGAGTAAATGTATTAGTATTACCAGATGTATCTGTACCTAAAGCAGAATCTGTCTCAAACTCTAAATAAAAGCCATTAGTTCCAAAGCCACTACTTCCA
>Ga0080013_1002004_pt1 | contig 25278 bp, 28 predicted proteins | sample ETNvirenome_6_85_FD_69236 | JGI IMG/M metagenome (GOLD analysis project Ga0080013, IMG submission 69236) | Marine viral communities from the Pacific Ocean - ETNP_6_85 (SPADES assembly) (version 2) | ecosystem: Environmental > Aquatic > Marine > Oceanic | place: Pacific Ocean | collected 2013-06-19
GGTGTATTTTTTAGTGTTAATAAACCTGGCCTAGCTATTGCTGATTTTGGTAAATATTTTCGAAGAGGGTATGGATAATCATTAACATTCACACTTTTAGAGGCATACTTTTGTTTTAATTTTAAATCACGAATATCATTGATCGCTTGAATAATTGATTGTTCGCCGTCGCCAAGAATAATTGAATCAAAAATCTCTAAAGATTCATCTTGAAAAGTTGCTACGTGAGGACCTCCCGCAATATGAAGTGCTTTGGGGTATTTCTGTTTCAATTGATTAACAATTGATTCCTGTTCATAATAATCTAATGTATAGACAGAATGCAAATAAACATCACATTCTGGGATGTGATAAAGAGCAAAGTGCTTTTTGATTCCTCTTAAATCTATCAACGAAACATCGACTTCAGATCCAAAACAATCTTCAAGAACCGTAAGAATCTGAAAATGTGTGTGAGGATCTCCTCGGAAGGGATCATGTAGGTATTCACTACTTGGAAAAATAAATCCAATCTTCATTTTCTATCTCTTCTTTATTGTGCGAAGTCCGCAATACTCCGCAACTTTGATAATAATTTTTTCTGCACTGGGAGGCAAATTATCAACGTCCGGATAAAATCCAGCCGATTTGGGTTCCAAACATAGAGTTCTCACTCTTTTATTTATTTTCATCATCATCGTGTGCGCAATACTACTAGCTGCTCCTTCTTCATAATCATCATCAAGAACTACACCACCAAATTTAGAATTTGCCAAGGCTATCTCCCAATCTTCTTTAAAATTAAATGGTTTAATCCAAAGCTGATGAATAATGTTAACTTTTAGTCCTAATTTCTCTAATTCTTTTTGAGCTTCCGCTGCGGCGAATCTTGTAATAGAAATAGGAAAAAGAGTAATATCAGCTTTGGGGTGTATAACATTAAAAAGCTCTTTGCTATTATCATAGCTTTTTCGGTGTTCCGATATATAATAAACATCATCATCGTTCATAAAACTTTTATAAGCAAACTCATATTCTCGGGGTGTCATTGGGGAAATAATCTTACTTCCTGGCATTCTCTGATAGATTGAATGATGGGAAGAGCCTGCAACCGGGCCGATTCCGCCCTCCATAGCGATACTTCTCACTAGTAAAGGACATGGACGACCCCATATTTCTTTAGACTTGGCAGCATAATTAACAATAATAGACGCATTAAACCATTGAAATCCCTGATATCTTACAACATAAATTGGGCGTTCACCTGCTAAAGCAACACCAGCAACTATTCCTCCACCGGCAACATCGGCCATCGATAATTCAATCATTCCATCTTTTTCATACATTTCTGGAAGGGTACCGCCGACCCAACCTACTGCTGTTAAACATTGACCATAACACTTTGATCCCTGCAATAAATGATGGCGAGTAATCTTCTTTATTGTATCTCTAACTGTTTTTGCCATGTTTCTTCCACTAATTGTTTATATTTTAAATCTATTTCCTCGGCAACGGTACCCAATTGAAACATTTCTTCTTTATATCGATCAAATATATTCTCATCATCAATTCCAGCGCCAGAATGCCAAAATTTACGATGAGTTTCGATGTTTAATAACATTGGCTTTTCGAATACATTGGTCAATTTCTCTCGAATCTCCATTGGATCATCCTTAATCTTAAAGCCATCCATCTTAAATGACATAGCTACATCATGCATCTCCCAACTTCTTCTAGTTTTTTTCTCTGTTAAAATGGATAAATTGTTATCTTCTACAACAAATAAAATAGGCAATTTTTTAGTAGAAGCCCATCCCATTGCTCCTAAAACATAATCTTCTTCTGCGGAGGCATCTCCCATATAAACAATAGTTGGGTGGCGGGTTTTATAGCAATGACCCACCGCCAAAGGCACTTGACTACCCATTAATCCATCATGACCATAAATATTTTTTTCTTTTGACTGAATTGAGGCAGAACCTCCCATGCCATTTGCACATCCGGTCTTGCGTCCCAACAATTCATCAATTAATTTCTCAATTGAAGCCTCAAAAGAAAGATATGTTGAGTGTCCCCGATGTTGAATAAAAATATTAGGATTAATGCTTTTTTGAGACATACATTCAGCTATGGAAGCTGATATATATTCTTGGCCTGCTGACAAATAAATAGGAAATTTAAACATACGTTCTCTAATTCCATTAAAAACATAAAGTTCAAAATTTCTACACAAAGATGCTCGCTCAAAGACGTTCAATCTATAATCACTCATATTTGTTTCTCCGCAAGATATTTTAAAGTATCAGGCCAATTTGTAAAATGATACCCTTTATCATCAATATAAATTTGAGCACGAGGTTTCTCAGAAGTTATCTCTTTGACATATCTCAATACATCATGTTTATCCAACCACTCTCTTACCAATTCAATTCCGGTCTTTCCATTGACTAATGGTCGCGATGGCTTAGCTTTGGCCGTAAAAATAATAATATTATATTTTTCTGATATGTTTTTAATAGCATCTAAAGCTCCTGATAATGGTTCTCCATAACAAGTACCATCATGCCACCCTTTATCAAAATTGTGGATTACTCCATCGAAATCAATAGCAACATTTTTTAAATCTTCTTCAAACCCTGGCGGCACTTCTTTATTGCTAAACATTTTTATCCATCACCATCACTACAGTATTACTTTTAACTTTTGTAAAAACCTCTATTAATTCTTTAAGAATTTTAACAGAAACTATATCACCTGCTCCTGCTACATTAATATTATAATCTGTTGTTAAGCCTCCTTGTAGAAACATAACATTTTTATGATCATCCATATTCCGAAAAATATTCACATCAAAAAGATTGAACACCGTTAATTTAGTGTTCCCCAAAGAATAAACATTCTTAATTTCTTCTTGTGGGTTTTCAAGCCATATGCAATCATCTTTTTTTAGGTATTCAAAACTCGCATCTTCATATGGCTTTCCTTGTCTTCCATAACTGTCGCGTAATCTAACTAAATCATTCTTATCAACAGGAGTTTCAATTTCAAATACCCACGACCCAGGTTCAAGAATTGCTTGAGTTGAGTGAAATAACCCTTTTCTAATCATAATCTTGTTGAGGGTACTTAACTCATTCTTATCATTCAAAAAAGATACTTCTACCTTTCCACTTAGTGCAACTAAACCAGTAGTTTTATTCGGGTGGCAATGCATCGAAGTTCTATAACCTTTTTTGATATACAAGGCCCATAAAGCAACGTGATCATTCTCATAAGCCAGGTATTCATATCCCCAAGGCTTTTTAACTATGTTTTGTTTATAACTCACAATCCCTTTGCCAAGACGCCCATTCCGTATATAGACGGAACGATGCTTGCATCCACTGACCCATCCACTTATAGTGTGGAGAAGTTACAATATTTCTCGATACAACATACGGCGCATCCACATATGTTGCTCCTGAATTACTAATATCGTCTTTGATACTATAATATCCTGAAATTTGTCTACCTTTGGTAACATTTGCAGAAATTAGCATCTGGGCTCCATGACAAATACAAGCAATAATTTTTCCCTCATTATCCCACTCTTTGATAAAGTTCAAAACTTGAGTTTCTTGTCGCAATTTTTCCAAAGCTTTTACTCCGCCTGGAATTACTAACAAGTCATAATTTTTCATAAATTCATCTTTCTTATCATGCAATTCACTAGTAGTCTTGGTACAATCCATATACGTCCCCAGAATACCGTGAATTCTTCCTAATTGATCCGCCATAATATCTACCTCAAACCCTTCTTCTAAGAGCCGATAATAAGGATATATAACCTCATGATCTTGAAACTTACTAAATGTAACAACTAACGCTTTTTTCATATTTTTTTCCTTTTAAAATTAAATGTCTCTTTCTTGTAAAATGGGATCTTTGATGGGCCAAAATATATTCAACCGTGGATCATCCCATTTAATCGTAAATTGATCCTCAACATCTGGATATTCTCCATCGTAAAACCACTTATAATGAAAAACACTATTCTCACTCAATACTAAAAATCCGTTTCCTATACCTGGTGATAATAAAACTTGTTTTTTATTTTTATCACTTAAAATTTCCCAATCCCACTGCAAATAAGTGGGCGATGTTGGCCTATTATCAACCATCACAAAATATATTTCTCCAAAAAGACAAGTTATAAGTTTGGATGATTTAAAATCTCCATGTATACCCCTTAAAACATTTTTTCTGGATGTTGAAACCTTATCGTGATTATATGGTAAGTCTAGGCAAGTCGGGGTTGATCCTGCTTTCCACAAAGTCCATAAATCTCCCCTGAAATCAGTAAAAACATCAGGAGTGTGATAAACAACTCCATCATTTATTCTGTTGGTTCCCAACTAATCTCCCAATCTTTAAATTCGGCAGCCAAACAATCAATCTTGTAATCTTTTCGACCTCCAGCGATTTCCTGAATTTTATTTTTAGCTGTGTTTCTAACCCCATTTAAACCGTGAGTGAGTTCAAGATTGTTTCCATCTTTAATGCCCTTACGATAGTTCGATTCGTTGTGCCAAATGTGAAGATTCATTTGGGATAAAACAACAATTGCTCTAACTACTTCAGCGTTAATAGACTCACAATTGTTATCTAAACACACTTGAATATCATGAACAATATCCTTTATTTCTTGGGCATATTCTTCTTTGTGGTCTGGAATAAAATTTTCCTTTAATTGAACTATTGAAAGACGATCAATCAATTCTGATAATGTTGGCAAATATTTTCTCTGATTCATACACACTCCTTTTCTACTTCTTTAATCCAATGTTCCGTAGTATAAGAATTTATAGCTTTATCAAATGCATTGTCCACTATGTGTTCGTAGTTAGACCAATTAGATGATATTTCTGTTATCATTTCTCTTAATTCATCATCATTGTCGTAATAAAGAAATTCTTTATCCGGTTCAAACCACATCTCATTTATGTTCCAAGGATCTCTTTTTACAAGCATCAAGCATCTATTAATAGCAGATTCAAAAGGACGACCTTTGATTTGAGGCATAATTCCATAATCTAAGTGTGAAAAAGCTCTATTTTGTTCCCAATTTTTTATTCTTTTTATATTTTCGACGGCAGCAGAAGGCACTATAAGGACATTAGTCATAACGTTTATTTTGGTTTCTCTAATCAAAGACCACATATCTCTTTTCGGTATATTTATACCAGTTATATATTTTTGATAATTCAAATCTTTTATCCCCCAATAAGGGACACCAAAAGTCAAAAAATTATAATTAAAATCTTTTACAACATTTAAAATATCTTTGTGTACTTGTCCATGAATACCTCCCCAATATAAAACATCATATATTTTCTCTTTCTTTTCATAAACTATATCATTTTTATTATACGGAGTTGGATAAAGTGCCTTAAAACATTCTCTTTGTTGTATATTATTTAGCCATTCTGCTGTATAGGGACATTGTGTAAACACCTTGTCAAAATAGTGATGCGAATCGGCACTTAGAAGCATGTCTTCTATCTTAGGTGACTGAAAAGAACACGGATGCTCCCAATTCATACGCATCTTGTTTTGATAATGTTTATATTTTTCTTTATATCTGATTCCATTCCGCTCTGAGACGGTTGCAAGCCCAAGAAAGAGAACATTTTTTCCGTCATCTTTTGAAAAATCGTCGGCAAACTTCCAGTATTGATTAATTACATTGGAATATGTTTCACTCCAGTCTTCTATAATTAACATTTTTTATCTCTCAGTTGCTGTTTAATCCAAGCGTAAGTTTTTCGCATTCCCACAATCAAAGATTGCTCATAATTCCATCCAAGTTTTTTTCGAATTAAGGTATTGTCGGAGTTTCTTCCTCTTACGCCAAGCGGTCCATCTATGTTTTTAATTGTAAGTTTTTTGCCTGAAATATCGATAGCCATTTTTGCAAAATCTTGAATTGCAATCATTTCTTCAGAACCAATATTCACTGGTCCAACAAAATCTGAATCCATTAAACGACGAGTTGCTTCAATACATTCATCAATATAAAGAAATGAACGGGTTTGTGTTCCATCACCCCAAACCTCTATTTGTGTTCCTTCTTCAGCTTCGGCAGCTTTTCTACACATTGCAGCTGGGGCTTTTTCTCGACCTCCGCACCAAGTTCCTTCTGGGCCAAAAATATTATGATATCTTGCAACACGAATATTCAACCCATAATTTTTTGCAAATGCCAACCAAAGTCTTTCGCTAAAAAGTTTTTCCCAACCATATTCAGAATCAGGAGCCGCTGGATATGCTGAATCTTCAGAACATTTAGGATTGTTTGGGTCCATTTGATTGTATTCTGGATACATACAAGCGGAAGAAGAATAAAAGACCTTCTTTGTCTTCTTCTTCACACACTGATCAGCCATATTAAGATTTATCATGGCTGAATTGTGCATAATATCAGCATCGTGATCGCCAGTAAAAACAAAACCAGCGCCGCCCATGTCAGCAGCAAATTGATATACCTCATCAATTGAACTATCTAAAACCAAATCACAAACTGTGGGATTACGTAAGTCCCCAATTAAGAACTCGTCTGCTATTTGAGTAATATCAAAAAACTCATGGTATTTGAGATCAACGCCACGGACCCAATGGCCTTCTTTTTTCAGCCTTTTTACCATCGCGCCGCCAATAAAGCCACCAGCGCCACATACCAAGATTTTTTTCATCTATTTACTTCCTACTTTAATATGTTTTTTAATTTTTAGCTTTTTAAAAGAGCGCCAGCAATCAAATACAACGTGATCGTCACATAAGTTTTTTTCAAGCGATTCAAACTCATCATACATGTTTATTATAACACAAAATTTTGAAACTTTCACACAATCTTCATAATTCTTATAATACTTAATCTTATCACCATGTACAAGTTGTGTATTTTTAATTGCTTCTTCAATCGGATCATAAACATGAACCTTTATATTCTTTTTTAACAAATCACGAATTAATTTAAATCCCGTAGACTCTGTAACAACTGGAGTGTTATTCTTGAATCCCATTCCCAGAATTGAAACACTATCTGGATCCAATTGTATAATCTTGTTTTTTATTTTCTCGTATTGATTCTGATTTATCTTTTCTGCTGCCCGAACATGACTTGCCGATAATCCAATATTTTTAGACATTTTTATAAATGCCCAAGTATCTCTTGGGAAACAAGTTCCGCCAAATGGTAATCCTCCTTTGAAATAATGCTTTCCAATCCTTTTATCAATACCAATAGCCTCAGTAATATTATCAACATTTGCATTTTCATAAAACTCACAAACACTTGTTAAAAAATTAGAAAAACTAATTTTTGTGCAAATATACGCATTTAAACTCACTTTAGCTATTTCTGCTTCTATGAGATTCATACGTTTGATGGGGGGCTTGTTCTTATGAATTCTAGTGTAATAAGTTAAAGCTAGATCGCCTGCTTTTTTCGAACTTTCCCCCACAATCAACATTTCAGGATTTTCAAAATCTCTTATGACTGTTCCCAGTGCAACAAAATCTGGAACATAACATATGCCATAATTAACATTTAGTTCCCAGCCTGTAATAGAATCAATTAAAGGTATGAAACTATCATCTATAGATCGGGGCATTACCGTACTGCTTATTATAAAAAGGTGATATTCTTTTTTATTTTTAATTTTATTGCATGTTGTTTCCAACGTCTTTTCAATATATAAATTAGAAAAAGATCCATCTTTTTTGTTGGATGGAGTATTAACTAAAATCACAGTTGTATCTGTTTTCTCAATATCATCATAAGATAAAGAATAAGAAATATTATCTTTTGCTTGCTCAATGTTTTTTTGTAAATGTGGCTCAAAAAAAGGAGCTTTATTATTATTTAAACAATCTACAACATATGGGTTAATATCAATCGCTTGAACGTCAATGTTATTTTTTGCAAAATTTGTTGCTAACGGGAGTCCTAATTTGCCTAAACCTATAAAAGAAATCTTTTTATTCACTAGACCACCACTTTCACCAGCTTATTCTTCCAATAAATGCTATAATCTAATTTTTCATCTGATTTGTTAATTTCCATTTTTAAACCTAAATTTTCTTTTACCCATAGAGCATATTTCTCAAAGTCTGCGTGATCTGGCTGTGTTATACCTTTATAATGAAGAATCAATTTTTCTTTTTTAGGATGAATTTCAACCCTCCATTGATCAATAATGTGGCCCAGAGTGTGAGAAATAGGACTAACAACCCACCAACCAACTGCTTTTTTCACTTCAGGGCCATTATAAAAATCCACTCCTCTCCCAACAATATCATAAAGAATATGATAGCCATCTTTATGTTTTCTAACCTTACCTCGATCACCACATTTATATCTAATAATTGGCGTTATAGTGTTATTAAAATCTGTTACAACAATGTAGCCTTCATTACCATCGGCCACTTTATTACCATTTTCATCAAGTATTTCAACAAAACACTTTTCGCCAACAATTTTAAGATTTTCTTTGCCGTCTGTCGCTGCAACGGTCGGCATCTCTGCTAAACCATATTGTTCGTGAAATTCTTTTACAAATAACTCAAGTCTTTCTCTATGACCAGCAGAGCTTTCGCTACACCAATGTATTTTGATCTCCTTTAAAACTTGGGCATTCCCCGAATCAATAATCAATTCACACAATTGTCTTATTGCGCCGCCTGGTCCATGAATTAAATAAGGTCGGTTTTTTACAACCCAATCAACATGCTTCATACTAATATTGCGATAATTCATTGGTTTAACATTACGCCACCAATCATAAAAAGGATATTTGGGCTCACCAGCGATTAATCGTAAAACCCATTCATTTCTTCTACCCATTTTCATCCAACTTCTGGTAAAAATAGCATCTTTTCTATACCAAGTGGTTATAGGGACATATATTTGTCTGGGTTCTCCGGTTGAACCAGAAGTTTCATGTTTCTTGAATTTACCTTTTGGTGCTTTATTAGGTAAATCTCTTTTAGTGGTGATGGGTAATTTATAAAAATCTCTCCAAAAATTTATTTTAATACCATAAGAAAGACAACATTTTTTTATATTCTTAAGTTGAAATTTTTTTAATTCTCTTCCTTTAAGTTTGTCCAATTGCAAAAATAAACGCAAATATTTATTTTGGTTAAATGTGAGTTTGTCATAAATGTTGTAAATTAATTTTTTCATTGAAAGTAATCCTTTAAAGTGTCAATGACATAAGCCACTTCGTTTTCTGTAATAGTGTTATGTATTGGAAGTAAGATTATTTTATCAGATATTTCTGAGGCATTAAATAAATTATTATCAGTATTCCAAATGGTTTGCTTATGAACCGCTGTCCAAGTTTTAACTTCAATTTTATTTTCAAGCAAAAGCCTAAGTAATTCATCTCTCTTGTCTGTTAAAACACCAAAAAAGAAATAATTATTTCGACATACTTGTTCATCAAACTCCTGAAACTTAAACAAATTTGCTAATTCTGTTTTATAGATTTGAGCTATCTTATTTCTATGTTGAACATATTTGGGTAATTTTTTCAATTGAACTCGGGCAATCGCTGCTTGAATATCGTTCATACGAAAATTTAAACCAAAATTACTATGGATATATTCATGTTCTTTTTTAACTTTACTATAACCGTGATTTGTAAAAGATCGGGCCAAGTCATACAATTCCTCATCATTAGTAGTGATAATGCCTCCCTCGCCGCAGCTAACAATTTTGGCTCGATGAAGACTAAAGCAATGAAAAGGAACTTGGGTTCCTACTAATTTGCCTTTATATTCAGATCCCAAGCTCTCTGCGGAATCTGCAATAATAGGAATATTACTTCTTTTCAAATTATCATAATCACAACTCAATCCTCCAACATCAACAGACATCAGAAGATCAATTTCCTCTTTAATATTATCCGATGTTATATTCCAGCTGTTTAAATCACAGTCTAATAACTTAACATCGCCAAATATTTCTTTTGATGAATTTGCAGACGCAATAAAAGTAAAAGAAGGAACACCAACGCAAAATTTCTCTTTTTTTTTATATTTTTCCCTCATGCACATTAAAGTCACGAGTAACGCACTTGTTCCATTGTTTACACCTATAGCATATTTACTTCCAACCACTTGTGCTAATTCTTTCTCAAATAACTCTACATTTGGGCCGTTTGCTCCAATATAGTTTCTCAAAGAATCAATCCCGGCACTAACTTCTTCTTCGGTAAAATCTGGTTTTGACCAACTTACATTCATTCTAAATCCCATATTTTTTACAAAAATTATTCATCAAAATAACACTTTGATAATAAGCTGCGCGTGCCCTTCTTTCTACTCCATCAAACTCCAGCAAAAATGGTATCAAAGTAGCAAAGTGCATCACGTCGTTAAATTCAGTTTTTAAAACAACATTATCTTGTGCTTCATTGGAATAATTTATGAACATGTTCATTATTCTTTCCTTGGAATTATCTAAAGATGTATACGGCTTTCCTTCGTTTAAAGCAAATACATGCTTATCATCAATATCTGATATTTCAAACATATTAGATGCTATTAATTCATATTTTCCATTCACAGAATGCCAAAGTTTACCAAAATCATAATAATAATCACAAAAAGCATAACCTCTCGGATCAATAAATCTAAAATCATCATTTTGCCTATCAATTAAAATATTAGAAAAATGAAGGTCGCTGTGGGACCAGCGACTAACAAATTCAGGCTTAAACCACTCTTGTTTATCTTTCAATCGGTGATACAAAGGAGTCAAGTTATCATAGGACTGGTCATTTATATTAATCCAATCGTTAGATAAAATATCATTAAACCATTTTGATTTAGTACACAATTCCTTTATCCTATTTTCAAACCTTCCCCAATGTAGTGTTTCAAAAAACGAATCCATAGATATATTTAATTTTTTATAGTTGTATAGCTCCATTGAAAATTTAGTTATCTTATCCGACCAATAAACAATTTCATTGCTCTCCATTTCTCCAGATAAAATTAATCTACGAATTGTTGGAAGTTCATAATGTTTCATTTCATAAAATGCTTTATTATTATCAAATTTAGAAAAAACAATTTCGGGAAATTTGGATTTAAACTTAAGTGGTATATTTTCAATAAAGTTTATTTCATCAACTAATTTTTCTACCCTTTCGTTTGTAGCCTCTTTGAGCACACGACTAATAACAACAACATTGGTATCGATACCACTTCCGCTTTCTTTATTTAAACTTAAAGAACTACCAAAAAAATCATTTGAATTAATGGCCAAATCATCAACAAAAATATCTCCCATAAACTTTACACCAGTTCGCAATGTATGAAATTTTAAACCCCAATCTTTTAATTGTTCAAGTGTTTGATAAAACCAATTCTTCCCAGAAACACAACCACGAGCAGTTTCAATTATTATTGTATCCCCCTCATCATATAAACGATTTACCTTTTCAATTCTATCAGAATAGGGTGTGGAATTTATATAATTATTCCCCATGGTATTACAAAGAGTGTTATCTAGATCAAAAACATATATCTTATTTTTTTTTATTACATCATTCATTTTAATTTATATTAGTGTCCAATCAGATGGAAAATGGCCATTGCTGGTTCTTCTCTTATTTCTTTCTTCATCAAGAATAAAATAATAATTCTTTGGAGAAATTACAACCTTTTTCTTATTTTTATTTAAAAAAGCTGCCCACCAGCCAAATGTGCTTTGATGACAAGTTATATTATGATCACAACACATAATTGTGGTAAAATCAAACATAGGATCATTTGAATTTGACAAAACAAACTTATCTCCCTTAAAAGCTTTCTTTATAAAATTTATATCTTCCGTATCGTCGCCATCCCGCTTGCCACCAGCAAAAACAATATACTTTACATTTTTATTTTCAAAATATTTTATAGCCCTTGTCAAGTAATCACCAAATATTGTCTTTGTGTCAAAAATATCTTCTGCACTAAAAACCTTTGAGGGAGACATTTCATGCATATGAGTCATCATATCACCTCGCCGCACATGAATACTAACAACTTCATATTTACCATTTTCACGATATTTGTCAATAAACTCTTTGGATCTTTCCAAAAACTCTTTTTTGGGGGTTAATTCTTTTTTTATTTGCTCTTCAAATTCTTCAAAATGATAAAGCGACTGAAAAAAGCCGTGTAAATTGGTATTATCAGGAATATCGAAAAACTTTTTATCAAATAAATCAACATTTGATTCAGCATAAAGAAAATTTATTTTTTTATAATCCTCCGGTGTCAAATATTCTGCTTCAATATCAAAATTCCTTAAAAGACACGACTGTCCGTGCCAAAACATATAAGATAAATTAGGAATTTTTACCTCATATCCTTTTTTAAGACCCAGAGATTTTAACGCAGCATATTGAAAAAGCTGATTTCCCAGTCTTCCATATTTTCCCAATTCAACAAAAGTTATCATGCATTCTTCAAAACAAATAAAGGTTGATAAGGAGTTCCTTTCACTCCATTCATATCATTAGTAAAAGAATCTTCAAAAAAACCAAAACGCTCTACAATTTTCCAATCACCTAAAAGTTTTGGCATCCTCTTTATTCCATAAACTCGATGAACATTAAAAACAAGTTTATCAGTTCCAACTGGAATAGCTAAATAAAATAAACCATCTTTATTTAAAAGTTCTTTTGTTTTCTTCATTGCTTCAATATCTGCATTCGGATTCAAGGGTTCTCCATATCTTCCTAATCCATCATGTTCATATGAAGAAATAGATAAACAAACATCAAATTTTTCTTCTCCTATTTCATGAGGCTGTATATATTCTATACTTTCATGAAATGTTTTTCTTTTAGAATACTCAATTACAGTACATTTTTTTGCTCCGTTAGCAACAACTATAGCTTCATACCAAGGATTAGCAGATCCCATTATACATACATTTTTATCGCGTATTGGATATTTTTCCAAAGCTTCATAAAGCCAAGTATCAGTAGGACCATAATAATTTTGTTCTTTATTCTGAGCTTTTTCTAAATATTTAGAAAAAATTTCTTTTGTAAAATTAGCATTCATTAAATTTTGTATTTCATCACTACAATCATTGGCATATTTATATTCAATTGGAATTTGACCATTCATGCTAAAATCCTTAAACATATTATATGGGATATCTCTGGTAGCTGGTTTCATTTTATTCTTTTTCCTTAAATAATTCAAATTCTGTTAAATCTCGATAGGGCGGAAGTTCGGGTAAGTCAGGCACATGACGCGGATAATTCTGTAATAAAGTTAACCCTCTTGCTGCCTGTTCCGGTGTCATATACATATTCCACCCTTCTTCATCAATTTGGTCTTCATGATAAGGAACACCTTCTGTTCTCCCTTCGTATCTTCTTGCCTTAAACCATTTAGCCGCATCTTCATTATCACATAATATCATACCACCCTTACCAATTTTTAGATGTTTTTTAATATGAAACGAAAGACACATAAAGGTGCCGGAAATATACATGTCTGAAGTCAATCTTTTTGCAGCATCATAGATGGGAAATGGTTTAAACTGATATATGCCTTTCCACTCAATATCTTCAAAAATAACTTTTCCGCCCGCTTGCCTAATTGATTGCGGAGGTGATAAATAAGTTCTTTTGGGTATTATTACCTCTTTACCCTCAACTCGTGCCCATCTACATGCAAGAAACAGAGCATTGGTACAACTATTCACTGAAACAGCAAAAGGAGCCCCAGTATAATGAGCAATCTCTTCCTCAAACATTTGGACTATTTTATACGGGTTATGTAACATTTCTTATCCTCGCATTAGTTAATGTCCTTCTATTCATTGTATTTTTTTATTTCTCCAAACTATAGTATATCACAAGCATAAACAAGAATAAATTTTTTAATAGAAATAATGTTTGTGATATCCCATAAGGCATCTCTTAAATTTAAAATCAAAATAATTATACAAATTTACAATTCCGATGTTGGTAGCACTAATAAGGGTGGTGATGCACTGCACATTTTTATCTTGTAAAAGTGAAAACAAATGCGGCCAAAAAGAATAAGCTACATGGCTAAATGATGTGTCCATACCTCCTAGAATTAAGTGACACCTATTTCCGAAAATTTCATAAAATAAAAATCCTATAAGCTTTTCTTTCTTATAAATAAACAACGAATCAATCTTATCATTAGATACTAAATCTTTCGTCCAATTACCCGAACGAACCTGTGTGTCACTTAAAGGAATTGCCAAATCCTCTGCATATCTTCCATGAAAAAATATACGAGAAGAAAGAGAATATAATTCATTTTCATTACGCAATTTCGCATCAACCATTATCCCCTTTTTGTTTAATCTAATAAATGTATCTTTATCCCCTTTTATATTTTTGGAAATCTCATATGACACCTCATTTAGATTAAAGCCAGTCTTATTTAAGTTCTCTCTAAATGTTCTATCTTTAAAATCTTTCCGAACAATCGATAAATCTACTTTATTTTCTGTACAAAAAGTATTATATTTCTGAAGGAGAAATGCTAGATCATCTTCTCCATCATAGGAAATTTCAATAATTTCATTCACTTTTTTACCAAGAGAAGCCAAATCCCAAGGCAAATAACGATGTGATAAAAAGGAGACTCCTTTTTTAATTTTAAACGGTTCCGCAGTCAACATAAAAATTTTGTCCTGTAATAGAAGCGGCACCATCGGAACACAAAAAGAATATGGTTTCTGCCACTGATTTCATACTGGTGGGTTTTTTCAAGCTTGTGCGATTATAAATGCGTGATTTTTGTTCTGAAGTAAGTTTTTGACTCATTGAAGTTTCCATAAAGCCAGGAACAACGCAATTAAATTTTATCCCCTTTGGTCCCCATTCTCGGGCCAAATTCTTAGAATGAGCCTCTAAAGCCCCTTTGGTGCTGGCATACATCGAAAGACCTTTATAACCTGTTGTTGTACTAATAGATGATACCGAAACTATATTCCCCAACCTACGATTAAATAACATATTTCTAATACCATATTTATTAATCATCATAGGTGAAAATACATTAACACCATACATCGCTTCCACCTTCTTATATTTAACATTGGTGATAATGTCATCATATGCTATCGCCGCGTTGTGTACAATAGCATCTAAAGGAATTGAATTCGGAATAAATGTTTGAAAAATTTCTTTCTGTAAGGAGGTGGGATCTTGTAGATCTACTTTTTTATGGTGCAAAGTTGAATGATCTATCAACATTTTTTCTAACTCTTCAGTGACCGTTCTAGATATACAGTATATTTGCCATTTATGTCGTAAAAACTCTTTTACGATCTCTAAACCAAGACCCTTGGAAGCTCCTGTTATCAACACATTCTTCATCTTATAGTCTTTAGGTTTGGTGAGACGTTTAACTGATGAACACATTTAAAAAAACGCGGAATTTTAAAGTTTTCTAACCCCTTTCCTTTCAAAAATTTAATCACGTCATTATGTTTTATATCGTTAATAACTGGTATAATATCACATACCACCAATGAACCTAACACTGAACTTGCTCGACCATATACTACAGCATCTTTAATGTGTGGATGAGATCTCAAAATTTCTTCCACTTCGTGAGGATTTACATTATTTCCCCCCACGTTAATAATTTCATAATTGCGACCGACGAATCTAAAATAAGAAGAATCATTTGGTTCCCTCTCCACTTTATCTCCTGTATCTGCCCAGCGACCGGAATCACTCTTAACATGTAAAGTGTCTTTAACAATTTTTGTTTTTTTGTTTAATCTAAAAATCTCGTTTTTTGAAAATAAAATTGCACCTGTTTCAGTAGTTGCATAAATATTATTTGTAATGGCTTGTGGAAACAACTTATTTAATAAATCAAACGTAGATTTTTGTGATAATTCGCCTCCCACAGTAACCCTTTTGACACCCTCAAATCGCTGATCACCACAATTTAAAAGCCGATAAAAAGTAGGAGTAGCTGAAATATGGGTAATATTGTGTTTAACAATTTGATTAAAAATAAATTCCCTCTTTTGGTCGTAAACATTCACTAGAGTATTCCCATTACTTACAGCTTGTAAGATAACTTGTAAGCCACCCATATGTTTAGAATTATATGCTAAAGCCCAGACTGCGGGGTGCAAACTCTCTCTAACATTTCGTAGAAGATGAGAAATAGGGTGTTTAATATCCTTTGGCTTGCCAGTTGTTCCCGACGTGCTTAGGATGACATTAGACTTAGACTGTTTAAATCTTAATAATAAATCTGCTTTATTTATAATTGGAGTAGATACTTTCGAACCGGAGGGAATATATGACGAAAGATTCACATCACTATGCGTCAAAATGTCCGTTACAAAATCACACAAATAATGGAGTCCCCTTTTTCCCTCATTAATTAATTTAATTAAATCTTCATAGGAAAGAGTTGCCCCCGCGTTCTCATCCACCAAAAACATAGTCTAGTCTCCAGTTAATTTTTCAATTATTTCTTCAACAGTATCTACGATACCATCTTCAAAAACATCTATCCCAAAAGATTCTTCGATATGAACAGTTAATACGGCCAAAGCTAACGAATCAAAACCTAAATCAGCTGTTAAACTATCCTCCTTACGAAGCACCTCAATAATCTCTTGACCTTCGTCTTCTAACACCAAATTTATTAAATCTTTAAGTTTATTTAACATTGCACATATTCCTCATTGATGGAAATAACAATTACTTTCATTTCTACCACACACAATATTTAAAATAATTTTCCTGCTGTTCTTTCAACCAATAACCTTTAAGATAACCCCGGCTTCCCATCCATCCATTTAAATCTAACATTGGATTTAAGGTGCTTCCAATATCCATATAAGTATTATTCGGAAACTCTTTATAAAGTTCATAAATTAAAATATTACTAAGGCTAGCTGCCGAAAATAAAAATAAATGATTTTCTATCTTATTTTTGTCCACCCACTCTTTCATTTGCTCAACCAACTGAATATCATTAATATGACAATTTTGACCAACTCTAAAATCTTTCTTCAGATTAAGAGGAAATTGTTTCAAATTGGCCATCTTATTACATGTATATACTACATCATACTGTTGCATAACTGGTAACATTTTGGTCATAAAATTATAATAATTTCCGTTAATCAAGACATTGGACCATGTTAAATGAGGTTCTTCGGGATCCAAAAGATTTTTAAATTGCCATGCCCAATCTTTTTCTCCAACACAACATTTACAACAAATTCCTTTAAAATAGTTGAGTTGTTTATGTGAAAAACATTCAATTAATTTGTCTCTTAATTCTTGATCTTGATCCGGTATAAAAGATTTTAATTCTTCTTCTCCCCACCATCCTTGATGAACTTGACCATCTCTACCATGATGACAGGTATTATTCTTAATCCAAATTTCTTTATTTTGAAGTATATATAATTCTCCATCGGAAAATCGTGTAAATGCAAAATACTCATTTTTTTCTAGCATATCGAGCATTTTCTCAAAATCACCTTTAAAACTTTTCATTTTACAATCCCATTACTTATTATAGCACCTCTTTCAAAATATCATAAATTTTTTCTGCCGCATGTCCATCGCCATAAGGACATTTCAAATTGGGATTAATTTTATAAGATGCTTCAATCTTCTTAAAAACCTCTCTTAGTTGAAAAGGTTTACCACACAATGTAGACCAAATACCCACACCAGCTTTTCTTTCGGTTTTCTGACGACAAACAATAGACCTTTTATTTAAAAAGCAGGATTCTTCTTGTAAGCCCCCGCTATCCGTAATTATAAACCGACATGTATTTAGTTTTTCTATTAATTGTTCATGTGGTAGCGGAGAAATGACTTTTACTTTTTTTAATCTATGTAAGTGGGCTTGCACATTAGGATTGGGGTGAGAAATAAAAACAAATTCTAATTGTGAATTCTCATCAGCTAATTTTTCAAATTCACTAAACCACTCAGGAATAATTTGATGATTTTCTCGACGGTGCATTGTTATTAAAATCTCATCACTATAAGACGGTACAAGATCTACAAGATTATCTAAAACAGTATTGCCCACGACATGTATTTCTCCCCGAACTTGCTCATTAAGTAAATTTTCCTTATCCAATTTCGTAGGACACAAATGTATGTCTGCAATACGTGATACTAATTGCCGATTCATTTCTTCTGGATATGGGTTTTCAAAATCATAAGTCCGCAAACCAGCTTCCAAATGAATAACCTTTATCTTTCGATGAAAAGCGGCCAAGGCCATCGCTAAAACTGAAGTGGTATCTCCTTGAATCATAATAAAATCAAGATCGTCTAAACATTCTAAATTCATTAGAGAGGATACGACCGAATCGAGCCGATTTATTCCATCAGTTATTTGTAAACACACCACATCATAATCCAAATCACCAATTAAATGTTCGTGTTGCCCAGTAAAAATAATTTTAAAAGGAATTTTTCCCTTAAATTTTTCAATAACTGGCTTTAATTTTAAAAATTCGGGTCGGGTTCCGAAAGCAATTCCTAGCATTTTAACCTCTGCGGGTTTTCCAGCCATTATCAATCGCATTTTTTACGCAAGCATTTCTTTGTGTATAAAAAACAGAATGATTTCTCGTAGCCGAAGTTGCTTTTGAATCTACTCCCAACTCATACCCTTTTAATGAACTGTGTAAACTACGATCTGATGGAGGATGAGGTGGACAATAAGTTTTTATATTTCCATATTTTTGGGCTAAATAAGAAAATTGAATATCTTCGCCATTTTCCCAAGTGAATGGGCGCTCTTTCCACAAATATTGTAACCATTCAGTTTTAAAAAACCATGCATGACCTACTAAATCTACCTCTATTGTTTCTTCGTTTTGGGAAGACCAGCCATATCGATCATGACCAAAATATTTATCATCTTTTAAAATAACGCCTGCGCCGCCGAGGACTCCTTCATGCGTTTTCATTGTGGAAAAACAATTTTCTAACCATCGATTGCCGGGGATAGTATCATCGTCGAACATCGCAATATATTCAGTTCTAGCGAGCAAAGCGCCTGCGAATCTTCCATAAAATTTCCAATTATAGTCATTGCGAAAGACCTTATCTACTCCCAGGCGAGAGAAGTCAATATTCTCATTATCTTCATGATAATTTACCCACAACCAAATTTCTTTTGGTTTAATTGTCTGTTCTTTAATTGCTTTAATTTGCGCTTCTAAATATTCGGGCCTTCTATAACAATTTAAAATAACTGTAACGTCTTGAGTGGATGATTTAGACTTTTCGGCTGATGGTGACTGTGATATTTCATCAAACTCTTTAATAGCCTCCACCACATCAACCATATGACGCATTTCTTGGCGTGACAGGCGAACGAGGGGTTGGGAGATCGGTGTTGATAGCCATTCTTCAAACACTTTAATAGCCTCGACCTGTCTCTGTCTAATTACGCTAATTAATTCTTTACCATTTAATGACCACCAAGACTCTGAATAAGCACCCAATAGTTTGGTTTTTGTAATAACTTTACAATTAAGCATTTTTGCTTCCACTACAAGCCTACATAAAGATTCCAAAACTGTAGGGATATAAATTAATCTTTCATATGAAGCAAGTGTTTCTAAAAATTCTTTTTCATTGTTAGATTCAATCAAATCAAAGGAATATTTTTCCCGAGTACAAAAATCGACTGCCAATTGGGTGCCTTTAACAATGTTTTTAGAATTTACAACACAATGCTCTTTATCTTTTTCAGTTTCACAGATGCTACTAATAAAATCTAACTTCTTTTCGGACCATAAACTACAACCGATACTTTCCACATTGGAGATATCTAAATTATTCCGGACACTTTGTTCTTGAATTTTACTTAAGCATATTACACATTGAGAATTTTTATAAAACTCCCTATCAACAACTTGATGTTCAGGAGCTAAAAAATTTAAGAATTTTGAAGGATCTCTAGTCTTAAGATACTTGTGATCGTGTTCATAAATGATATAATATTTATCATGTAAACTTCTTTTAGACTCTCCTGAAAGTCCTACGAAATTACTAATAATAAATTTTTTATCTTTATTTTGCTCTATAAATGTAGGAGATACATCACGAGAATACACTTCTTCGATAATAAAACCGCGCTCTCTTAAGGAAAAAAGCAGAACAGAATCATTATTTTCTGCTCCACCTTTATTATTTAAATCCGATTTATAAAAATCAGAAATAAAAACACAGCTTACATCACCTGAACTTCGTTTAGAGTCGAGTTCCATTCTTCTTCCTCTATCGTCGGTTTATGGATAACATCACAAATTTTTTGATATTGCTCGGACTCTTCAAAATTTTCAATAACCCATTTTTGTAATTTCTTTGCTTGAGATTTGGATGCACCACAATTCTTTTTCAAAAGTCTCATATTCTTTTTAAAATTCCATTCTTTAGGAAAACACCACATAGAATCTTTTTGGATTACACCTTCCCAATGGGCCGAATCTTGAATAGGTTTAATATCATAAGCTACTTCTGTAAACATCGCCCTATTTTTAACCTTTCCCTTTTTGTCTTTAACTGGCATATGAAGAAAATCCACTTGACCTCCCCAATTAGGAGCAATAATGGGCAAAGCATTGTAAGCCGCTTCAAAAAGAGGCAAACCAAAACCTTCGCCATGAGAAATGCTTATTATTGCTTTTACCTTTGGGTGTTGATAAAGACCCGTCATTTCCGGTTCACTCATATCTCCATGTAACAAATAAACTTCACATTTTCGATCTTTGTATTCGTGAAGCAATTCCTTAAGACGATGCTGAGAAACTTCTCTATCCCGCAAACAATTTTTTGCTAATGAAGTTTTAACAATTAATCCTATATCTTGTTCATAAAATTCCTCTACAAACCATTTAATTGTATTTTCAAGATTTTTGCGAACAATCCAAGTTCCGACAGTAAGAAAATTAAAATCATATTTTAAGTCTAATTGAATATCCACAGGTTCTATAATTTTTACAGGATAGTTAACTACTTCAACAGGACATGTAACTTTCGCTAAAAAGTCTTCTTTAGTCTCGCTATTATGGGCCGGATATTCTGTATTATCAAATCCATATTTAGCATGTTCAGAAACAACAATAATTTTATCCATTGCTAATGACTTTTCAACCCAAACTGGTGCTATTTTAGTAGTTTCAATACCAGCAGTTACGCCAATATTGACAGGAGCCATTGGTTCCCATTCATTTGGGATTGTAACTTGAAGTGAAATATCGAATTGACCGCCTTGTTGAGCATATTGCAGAGTCTTTCCTAGTAAAAAGTCCATCCACCGACGTTCATCGGTGTCCTCATATATCCATCCAGTTTGACCCCAATTTATATTAATAAAATAAATATCAAATAAATCAGGGCGGCTTCTTAATGAACGCAAAATAAAACGAGTGTGTTCACCATAACCACTTTGGCTCAGGGCTGGTCCCTTAACAACAACTTTTTTCATACTACTCTCAACTCCCATGACTTATAATTCTTTCTATTTTCCCATGAACCATAGTTCTTGTGCGTCTCTAATAATATTTCTTCCCAACGATTAGCAAAATTTTCAAAATTATAATTTTTTTCAACATGTTCTCGTCCGGCTTTGCCAAGCTCTGCTCGTTTTTCATCGCTATATTCATACATCATTAAAAGTGCATCTGATACTTGTTTTCCTGAAAGTCTATCTTCATAAATAAAAGGAACTTCCTGAGATCCGATAATTGCCTTTGATGTTGGTTCCAAACCGATTCCATGTTCATATTCTGTAATGGGTTTACATTTAGAATTGCGCTTTAGCATTTGTTCTTCCGTTACCTTTTCTATAAAAGTGACTTGCTCCTGGAGCCCTCCAGTCATTGTAGCGATAATAGGGGTTTCGCAGGCCATCGATTCAAATGTGGCCAAACCAAAACCTTCCGCATCTGATATACCGATTGTAACATCTGCTGCATTATAAATCATAGCTAAATCAGGAAGATCCATTTTTTTAATGGAAATTAAAACTTCTTCATTTACAAGCCCCAAATTCCTTGTAATTGCATATAAATCTTGTCCGTTAGGATCATTAGGTTCAGTATGCATTAACAAAGTCGCTTTTGCTCCTTTATGTTTTTTCTGCAATTTTTTAAGAAAGTCATTAAACCAAAAAATTAAGGAACCGCTCTGTTTTCTTCGTGCATTTCGATTATTCCAAAATATTAAAAAATGATCCTTATCAATTCCAAAATTTTCTTTTCGAAAATGATTAACATTGGTTTTATCCATTTTTTTAAAAACGTGAGTTGGAATTGCATGTGGCAAATAATATTCTTGTACATTGGGTGAAACAGTTTTCACAATATCAGATGTTAATTTAGAAATTGTTACAACAACATCTGTTGATTCATACCAAGGTTTATTATAAACAGGATATGGATAATTATCCCACACATGATAATAAATCATAGGAACCAAAGCTCGAATTTCGTTCTCCATTTCCCATAACCAAGGAAAAAAACGAGGATCTGTCATAAACCACAAAATATCTGGTCGCTGAGTTCTTATCATCGAACGAATTATGTCTTGATTTCCATATCCATCTGTGGGATAAATTACCCAATCATCTCCAAATTCTTCCAGGCGCACAGGATTATAATTATCATGTTTAATCGCACCGCCAATGCTGGCAAATTGGAATTTGCCAGTCTTAAGCATTTCAGCAATAAAATATTTAGATTGAGTTCCCACACCCGAAGGTGATAATGGATGATCTGAAATCGTTAAAATTTTAATTTTTCTTTGATCTTGTGGCTGGAATGTTAAATCCACAACTTGTTCTGTCACGTTATTTTCTCCTACGGACACCACTCTGTTTTATTAAATTCGCATTTATCACATTTTAAACGATTCTTAGGGTGGTTATTATTATGGATATTATACACCGCCTTATTTAAAATGTTTAATGCATTTTTAATTTTTCTTGGCCCGCTGGAAACTCTAAAGATTTCTATCTTGTCTTTTTTGGCTGTTCGCTTCAAAAGCCCAAAGTAGGTTTCAACATTTTGTGGATCGATGTTATGTTTTTCACAAAAAAATTTTTTATAAAAAGTTAATTGATAAGTTGTCATTCTTTCAGTTTTTCTTTTTATATCCCAACCCCAAGAACAGGACTTCCAATCAATAATATGATACTTCCCATCTGGAGTTTTAACAACAAGATCCAAAAAACCTTTATAATCATAGTCGCCAACAGAATCTGCGATAGGTTCAAAAATTTGTTCTTCAGCTGAAATAACCTTATATCCTGGGAATTTAATTTTAAGAGCAGCAAGAATCATAGAAGCAAGCTCTAGACCTTGATCTTTCATTTCCAAGATCATTGGTGCATGTTCTTCTGGTATTTCTTTTAATTTCTTGAGTTCGTCTTTAAATGATTGTTTAAAAATGCTTTCATAATCAATAGATTCGTTTAATGTAAGCTTTTCACAGGTTTCGTGAAGTGCTGTTCCGAAAGCAGTATAAACATTTCCTTGGAAAAGTTTAATTCTATCAATATATGTAAGCTTATGATAAAAGGGACAAAAATCCCAATTTTTTAAAGCACTAAATGATACATGGGGCATATTTACTCATCTTAAGGTTTGGAACTTTTTTTAGCTCTTTTACTATTTGATGATACCACAGGTGAGGATGATTTGTCAAGCTTTTTTTGTGAAGGCGCTTTAAATTTCCATACGGCAGTTAAACGGTCGCCCATATTATCTATATCATCTTTTACTAAGCATTCCCCTACTTCTATCTTTGATTTAGATAAATATTCGTAAACTTGGTGTGGCTTTAGAACTACACGATTAATATCGCGGCCTGTCTCTGGATCTTTACTTAATTTAGGTAAATCAACCGTAACAGTAATTATATCTTCTTCTTGGGTAACTGTAAAATTCATAATATTTAAAACTCCATAAATGTTTCTAATTTGTCATATAATAGTGGACATATCTCTTTTAAATAGTGTCTATCACCATTAAAATATTCATCAAAACCATTAGCAAAATATTCACGAATAGAAGTAACTGAATATGGTGAAAGAAACAATCCGGGGGTTAGAGAAGAAAGATTATCATATCCCAATTCTTTAAATAAAAAATTATCCAGTTCATCCACTTTGTCTTCAGAAAAAAATAAACTTCCCATGCCATGAAATGAAATTCCGTTTGCTCTTAATAATTCAACTAATCTTTTTTTCTTTCCTACATATTCTTTTTCTATAGAATTATCACCATAAATTTCAAATTGATGATTGTCTTCTACTAAGTGGGCTAATTCATGCACAATATCTTTAACAATAATTTCTTCTGTTACTTCTGGGTGTTCTTTATAAGAAGACAGATAAATTGCTCCATCTTTGAGCATCGCTTGAATATCTCGCTCTATTAGTTCAGGGAATTCACCAATATAAATTCCTTCAAGACCATATAAAAATTCATAAGGAATTAATTCTTTTAAGTCTTCCAGAACATTATTAACATTAATGTGATCTGGAAAAAAATTAATCATATAAACAGGAACATCATATAAGAGGTATTCTTTTCTTTCTTTTAAAGACTTTTTAACTGAATGTTCTAAATACTTTTTCATATCTTAATATAAAATATTACAAATATTGTATCACACTTCTAAACTCTTTTAAAATTAAAGAACTTTAGAGGTCAAAGTTGCCACTTTAGAACGCTCTCCCTTTAAGAATGTAATGTGACCTGTAATATCATAAGGTTTCAGCTTTTCAATTGCATAAGTTAAACCATTCGAGGTTTCATCTATATTAACATTATCTATTTGTTCAATATCTCCAGTCAAAACAATCTTGCTTCCATGTCCAACACGAGTTAAAATAGTTTTAATCTCATGTCGTGTTAAATTTTGACACTCATCAATAATAATATAAGCTTTTTGAATTGATCTTCCTCTTATATAAGTTAATGCTTCTATTTCAATAATCTTTTTTTGCATATAATCGTGAAGCATTAAATTATCATCACCAAATAGAAACCTCAGATTATCCTGAATGGGAGCAAGCCAAGGAGCCATTTTTTCTTCCATTGTTCCTGGTAAATATCCTAAATCTTTACCCATTGGCATAATGGGTCTTGAAACAATCATGCGATTATAAGGAGAATCCTCGCCCATGACTTGTTGTAACCCAGCAGCAAGAGCACACAAAGTTTTTCCACTT
>Ga0080013_1001229_pt1 | contig 25277 bp, 37 predicted proteins | sample ETNvirenome_6_85_FD_69236 | JGI IMG/M metagenome (GOLD analysis project Ga0080013, IMG submission 69236) | Marine viral communities from the Pacific Ocean - ETNP_6_85 (SPADES assembly) (version 2) | ecosystem: Environmental > Aquatic > Marine > Oceanic | place: Pacific Ocean | collected 2013-06-19
TCTAGAAGCCCCACCCTTTTCGCGCATTAGTTTTTCCTGGAGCTTGATCCATGTCCTACCGTCCCCGCTCACAAGCTGCGGATCTGTACCGCAACCGTCCAAACACAAAGCAGAAGCGGCGCGGCTCGTCGCTGCCGGTGCTCTTTCGTGGATCGCTCGGACCAGGCAAGAAAGGCAACGACGAGCAACGGCTCGATGCGGTCGCCCGTCGCCGTGTCCGCGAGGCAACGATCGAATCTGGCGAGCTTCGCGGTTGGGTGCAGTTGCAAGTCGAATGGTTGCGGGAGTGGGTCCGCAACGATCGGCTTGAGCCAAAGGAAGCGCTCGCCGCGATGCGCGGGCTCCAAAAGTCCCTCCAAGATTGCTATGACCGGCAAGAGGTCGCGGGCGCGAATGTCTCGATGACGCTCGAAGTAACACCTGAAGCGGTCGAGGCGTTGCAGGCGCGAGGGGTCAACGTCACAGACGGCGACGATCTTGTGGTGCATTGAGTACGCCGGTCGGCTTCGATCTGCTCGATTGCTTCCGTCCTCATCCTAAGCAGTTGCAATTCTTGCTCGCGTGGCGGCGCTTCAATCTCGCCTTGACGGGTGTCGGGTTTGGTAAGAGTTGGGCGCTCACGCTCAAGAGCTTGATAGCTGCGGTCGCAAACCCAGGGGTCAACGTGTGCCTTGCCGGTCGCACCTACCGCGATCTAAACGACGTTCTGATCCCGCTGCTACTTGAGCACGTCGGCAAGATCCGCGACCACACCGGGGTCTACCTGATCAAGCGGTGGCAACGTGCGGACGGCAAGTTTGAACTTCTCGGCGGCGGGCGCATCTTGGCGCGTTCGTACGACCGGATCGACGCCATCAAGGGGCTCAATCTGGGCGCTGCGTTCATCGATGAGATCGAGCGGGCTTCCGCGTCACCCGATGAGGTTTTCGGCACGTTCAACGAGCGGGTGCGCGTCTCGTGTCCGCTGCACGGCCTGCACTTCGCGACGACTCCAAACGGCTTGCTAGGTGTCACGGCGAAGTTCCACGAGGCAAGGCTACGCGGCGATCGGGAGTACCACGTCACACACGGCACGACGCTAGACAACCCGCACACATCGCAAGCGTTCATTGACACGCTTCGGGATTCGATGTCGGCGCGTCGATGGGCTCAGGAGGTCGAGGGGAAGGTGCTTCGTCCGTCGCACTCGTGCTTCGCTGAGTTCGGGGATCACCTCCTAGTCGACTGGGATTGGCGGCAGCACAAGCGATCGGCGTGGGTGCTCTGCGTCGATTGGGGCACGAACCATCACCACGTTGCGCTGATGGTGCAGGTGCTCGAAGATGGATCGTGGATCGTCGCCGACGAGTTGCTATGTGATGACATGCCGCGCGGCGCATTCAAACGCGAACTTCGTGCATGGGTTCAAGCGAAGGTCGACGGCGGGTGCCGCTATCCTGCCGCGGCGGGGGTGGATCGTGCGGTGCCTGAGTTGAACCAATGGCTGATGGCGTGGCTCGGCAACCAGGGAACACACGTTCGGGCATGTGACCAGCGGCGCGAGCAATACATAATCAACGGGATCGAACTGATCCGCGATCGGCTAGCTCCCGCGTTCGGTGTCCCGATGCTGCACTTCGCGCGGTCGCTGGAAAAGCCACCGTCGAAGATCACAGCAGGGATCGTGCAAGCCATGCGCGAATACCGCTATCAAGTCGACCGGGAAGGCAACCCGCGCCGTGTCCCATTTAAGTGCGGGTTGGCGGACCACGTCATCGATAGCCTGAGATACGGCTACATCACGACGCGGCAGGATCCAGCGCTGCACGGCGGTCGCCCGTTGTCGATGGCGAATCTTGGCCCCGACGGCAAGCACGACAGCGGCAAGCATTCACCGCACCGGGATCATTGGTGATCGGCGCATTCAACCGTGAGCGTAGAGCGTGGGTCCAAGCGAAAGTCGACAGCGGCTGCCGCTGCGTCTCCCAGGCGTGCCGTCTCTCTGCGGCGGCGTTGATCTGCTCTTGCGTGATCATCGTTGATCTCCTTCTAGGTCTGTGCGTCTTGCGCGGCTTGTTGTTCGCGGGCTTGCTCGCTCGCTGTCAGTTCGCTCACGAGCGCTTCCCACTCGCGATCGGCTTCGCGCCGTTCCTTGGTCGCAGCGTCAAGGGCGCTCTGTGCTGCCCAAAACGCCCACTGTGCATGCTGCCGCCTCTCTGCGGCGGCGTTGATCTGCTCTTGCGTGATCATCGTTGATCTCCTTCTAGGTCGGGGCGCACACGTTCGATCGGGATCTGTGTGTACTGAGCGATCAGATACACAGCGACGAAAGGCACTTTGCCGCCCGCTCGCCAGTTGCCCACGGTGCGCGGCGTGACACCGCACACACGGGCGAGCGTGCTGATCGATGCTGCCGCTAGTAGTGCTGACAGTGTGACCGTCTCGGTGTGCTCGTTCATGTCGTCGCTCCCTTGGGTGTGTGTGATCCTGTCTCGGCTCCGCGCTCCGGTCGTGATCCGGTGCCGACTACTCGGTGCGCGGGTGCTCGTGCTGCTGCTCTATTCGTCGCCCCAAGGGTCATCTTCGCCAAAGCGCTCTAGGTGTCGCAGCCATCGGGCGGGCACGGTCTGAGGGACGATCCCGTTAGCGTGTAGCACTGCCCACTCATTGATCGCGCGGGTGTCTGCGTGGCTCAGTTGGTCGCCGCCACAGGTGAGCGCGGAGATCGCGATTGCGGCCCATACCGCTTTTGGGATCGCTGCGTACAGATCGAAGTCGATCGATCCTGCGTATTGGTTGTGCTTCTTGTTGATCGGCATTGTCTGCTCCTTGTGCGCCTCTCAGCGCGGTGTGTTCCCTTGCTACACACACAGCATAGCAGTTTGGTTCATAGGGTCAAGCACTTTCTTGCATAGGCGTGATCAATAGTCACCGATCGGGGCGCTGTGCTAGTCTGTCGCGGTGAGGTGTTGCCGATGGGCAGTCTTGATCTATTCGCTCGGAACGTTCTCGATGATATCGACGTGCAAGCGTTCCGCGACAATTCCCGCCAGCTCGACGAGTTCGCGGCGGGCGACTTCTCATCGATGGCGACGGAACTAACGGAAGCGTTCCCCAACGCGCCTTCGATGCAAGAGCGGTATGTCCTGTTCGCCGCACGGGTCGCGGACGAGATGGCGACCTTGTACGACAAGCCTCCGCGCCGAGTTTTCGGCGGCGTGAGCGGCGCGGCACATGACAAGCTGATCGAGATTTACGAGGCGTCAAAGTTCGATGAGGAACTAAAGCGGCTTCAAGCGCGGCTCGTGCTACAGCAAACGATGATCGCGCAAGTCTTGCCCATGTCGACGCGACGATACACGCTCCAGCACTACGCACCGCACGAGTTCAGCGTTGCCCCGGCACACGGGGCGGCGTGGAAAGACATCAGCGCTGCACGGTCGGTGGATCTGCTTTGGCCGTTACATACTGCCGATGAGCGGGTCTACTATGGCACACTGACGATCACAGCATCGGCAGCGGTGATTCGCGGCGGGCAAGCGAGCGCGGCGCTGTTTCCCGGTTTCGGCGGCGCGAATCCATATGGACGGATCCCGCTGTCGGTGCTGCGAACGGTCGAGCCTAGACGCGGTCGCTTCTGCGGCCCGATCGCTGAAGACGTGCTCGCGCTCAACATCGCGCTGAATCTCGGCGCGTCCGACCGTGAGACGATGTTGCATCATCAAGCCTGGGGGCAGAAGGTCATCGAAACGGCAGGGGGTGAGCTTGCTCCGACTCCCGCGATGGTCAACGATCTACCGATCGGGGCAGATCGGATCATGGTGCTCCCGGTCGCGGGGTCTACCTATCGGATCGTCCAGGGGCAGCCGCAGGTCGCCGCGTACATCGCGAGCGACGAGCACGCGATCAAGACGGCGGCGACGATGCGGGACATGAGCCCGTCCCGCTTCTCCAAAGCGAACACGGCGCAGACCGGAGCGGCGCGGCAAGCTGACAGCGCAGATCGCGAGCAAGCGCGGCAGAAGTACGGCAAGATCTTCCGCGCACTTGAGCGCGAGATCCTGCGGACGGTCGCGGAGACATCGCGGATCTTCGGTGATCCAATCCAGATCCCAGAGTCGGCGCGGCTCGACTCGATTGAATATCACGCCTATGAGCCACCCGCCGATCCACAGTCCGCAGTCCAGGCGGCGCAAATGACAGACGCGACCGGTGAGACATCCCCGGTTGATCGTGTCGCGCTGCGCTATAACATCGCACGCGACGACGCGATCGAGCGTATGCAGCGCAGCTTGAGCGAACAATCCACGATCACACCTACCCACGAAGCAGGAGCGACAGACAATGGACGAAGCATCACCGCAGCCCCATGACGGCAGCACAGACACCGCACCGGCAGCGCCCGCACCGGCAGCGCCCGTCGACATCCCCACGAGCACACCGGCACCGGTCACGGTCGCACCGGTCACGGTCGCCGGCGCTGACGTATCAGCAGCGCAAGCAGACGACGCTCCTGCGGATCTTGATTCGGTCTTGGCGAAAAACGCCGCACTAGAAGCGGCACTCGCAGAGACAGCGGCGACCGCGACCGCAGCAGCGGCACAGGTCGCAGCGCTCACCGCAGCGGGTGTGCAGAGTCGACGTGAGGCGGCACTAGCTCGGCTCGGCTTGCCTGACCATTTCCACGCGCTCGCACCGGGCGGCGACCCGTCCGATCCTGCTGTGCGCGAGGCGTTGGATCGCTTCGCCGCTGACGATCGGTATCGGCAGCTTTTCAAGCCTCGCACCGCGCACGATACGGGGATCGATCAAGCGGCGATCGATGCGGCGGCGGCAAGCCTGCCGGGAGAGGGGATCTTCACGTCCGGCGCATCGCGTCGGGCGGGCTGGGATGACATGCAAGGTCGCGGGGGTCGATGATGGGTAAGGCACAGACACCGGCACCGGCACCGGACACGATCGCGGCATGGGAAGCGGAAGCGGCAGCAAAGGCGACCGAGACGATCGAGCAAGGCAACGCGCTGAGTTATGGGATCATCTTGGGCAAAGACCCGAACTTGCACTACATCACGACAGATGGCGATCTGGAAGCCAAGTACCTCGGCAGGTTCCGCGCCCGCTTCTCCGCGCTCGGCTACAGGGACGTTTCCAAGGATGTCGACGGTGTGATCGGCATCAACAATCCGGTGGTCATGGCGATCCCTATGTCGGTTTACCGGCAAGTTCTCCGCAAAGAGCGGCTACGGAAGATCAACGAACTCGCCCGCAAGCACTCTTTGCAGCAGCCAAACCTGCACCGTCAAGCGGTGTTCGAGTAGCGCGGCAGTGGTCCCGCGACCGTGCGGCGCAGTGAACGGTTGCACGCTTCGCCGCGCGGCTATATGCTCGCCGCAGCGGAGCCCAAGACGCGATCGCTGCGGAACAACCTGCACGCAGTAAAGGATCGACATGGCCAACGCACTCACTAGCATTCAGCGCACAGCTTACAGCGCGTTTCACGAAGCGCTCGCGCAAGGCACCGGCAACTTTCTCAAGTGCGGCGGGGTCTACGCTGGCAGCGAGAAAAACCTCACGCTCACGATGTCACAGGCGGCGGGCGGCTTTACCGCTTACACGGCACCGGGCACGAGCGTGACCAAAGACATCTTGTCCGGTTTGGTGACGTTCAGCGCGACACCGAAAGCCAAGATCGAGCGGCTCACGTTCTCCCAGGTCAACGACAATCCGGAGTTGGTCGCACAGCGATCGGCAGCGATGGCGAACCAGGCACTTCAAGCGATAAACGCTAGTTATTTCGCGGGGTTATCCGCTCTGTCAGCCACAGCGCACCCGCTCGCCGGCAGTTCTGCGGGCAACGTTGGAGCGAGCAAGAAGTACGCCGACACCGCTATGGGCGTCGGCGCCGTCTCACAGTCGAACCTTTTCACGTCGTCGCTCTCTCGCTCGGCGGTTGTCGGTGCAATCGAGACTCTGGGCAATTGGGTTTCGTGGGGAAGCGGGGACGCGCTCAACCTCGGCTCGGACATGGAAAAGCTGGTTCTCGTTGTCGACCACGCCAACCGGGATCTTGCAGAGTCGATCGCGGGCTCGGCGGTGATTAGCGCCGACATGCAGAAAAACGGCTTGCTCGGTCGGATCACGGTCGTCGCAAACAGTCTCGCAGACTCGGACGACTGGATGCTCATCGACACCGCTGCCGGCCTCAACGGGCAAGGCCCGACGGGCATGTGGATCCGGCAGATGCCGCAAATCCGCGTCACGCAGGACAGTTCGCAAGGCGGGCTCGATTGGGTGATCGCAGCGTCCTACGAAGCCGATTTCGTTTACGATGTCGAAGGCGCGGGGATCGTCGTCTCCAACGTCGCCTAGGCCGCAGACTGCCGTGCCCGGTCGGCTTGCCACGGGTGACCACCCACGGGCAAGCGCACACGAGCGAGCGGGGGCACGATGCCGATCGAAGTACACATAGATACAGCGCTCCCGGTTTTCCATGAGCCGCCTGACGGGCTCTTGGCAACGACCGCGACCGCTGTGCTGTACAAAGCAAGCAGTACCGCGCTTGAGACGCTGACTGTAACGCTACCGACGGCGGGCAGCGCCACGATCAGCGGAGGCAGCACAGCGGACGCTCTCATTGTCAGCAGCGCAAGCGGGATGGCGGTCGGGCACAAGTGGCGCGTTACGTCTGACGGCGTGCGCTACGTCTTCACCGTCGCGCGTGTCGACGGCACCACGATCTATCCTCTCGAGTCGCTGCCGCTCGTGCCTGACACCGGTAGCGCGATCGAGCCGATCAGGATGACCGGAACGATCGCCGCTCCCGGCGCTGCGGAGTTGGGCGACAATCTGCGGCTTGAATGGCTTTACGATGATGGGACCGTTGAGGGTTTCGGCGCGGACGCTGTCTCGATCGTCCGCTGGAAGTGGAACACGCCGATCACAGCGGCACGGATCAGGCAACATCTCGCCTATGCGTTCCCGGCGACCATCAAGAGCCGATCGGGCCTGTATTGGCAACGGATCGCCAGTGAAGCAAGCGATCGGATCAGGTCCGATCTGCTGTCGACCGGTCGGCGGGCTCACCTGTATGGGGATCCTGACGTGTTCCGCGATGCTGGGTTAGCTTGCGCTCGTTGGCTCCTGTCGATGGAAGGAATCACACCGGCAGGATCCAATCCAGGGATCTATCTGGAGCAGATGCGGGCCGACTACGATCGGGAGCTTGCACGGGCGATCAGTTCGCTTAATTCATACGATGCAGACGGTGACGGTGCGATCAGCGCTAAAGAGGCGCGGGGGCTGTGGTTCTCGGTCGGGACATCGCGCTGATGGCTGCCGTCACTTTCACGAGAGCACAAGCGCGGTCGTTTCAGTCGGTCGCAGACCGGGCGGCAGCGGCACGCGGCAAGGGGTTGATCGCGTTTGAGATCGACGGCGTTGTGGGTCGACTCACCAAAAAGCAAAGCGCAAGCGCTAATCTGCGGCGGGCGGTCGGGCCGATCGTCGTGCTCGCCACGCTCTACCTCGCGCACGCTCGGCGGCGACTGCTGCAAGGCCGCACGGCGACACCTCCGCGACCCTATGACGTGAGCGCCCCCGATGGCGGGTACTTCGTCAGCAACCTTTACGCATCGCGCAAGCTGGGCGGCGCGGGCAAGGCGCGGAACGTGAGCAGCGCCGATTTTCACCGTGGCTCACGCTCACCGGGCTACGTCACGGGCGGGCTCATGAATTCGCTCATGGCACGCGGCAGCGGTCGCAATAAAGCGATCATCGATGCACAGGGGACGAGCATTGGCAGCAGCACGGTCGTCAAGCGCAAGAAAACCAAGCGCGGCAAGGTTTCGCACCGGGCGCGGAAGTTCGCGAAAAACAGTTGGAAAGCTGCCGCAGTGTTTCGATCGCTGGGCGTCAATATGATGCAGCCAACGGACGCGGAAGTGATGGCGATGGGTAACGCGCTCGGCGTTGCCCTACATCGCGAGGTGTTCGATGCGCTCTTGATTGGTGAAAAGACGGTCCCGCGCAAGATCAAGAGCGGCAAGCGCAAGGGACAGACGGTGCTTGAGCGCCGCTTTGAGGTGCAAATGCGAGCGGGCACAGATCCGCAACTCTACGAGCGGCTCGTAGCTCGGTGGGTACGATGAAACCGTCCGCACTGTGTCAGGTCTTTGTCGATGCGATCGAAGCGCAGGCTGTGCCAGCGGTCGACAAAGCACACGAGGGCGACCGGTTCACCGGGGTTGTGGGGCCGCCCGCGCTCGAAGCAATGGATCGTCACTTTGGCGTCGAGTGCGGCGCGAGTGTTCGGCGCAATATCAGCGGCTGTCGCGCGGAGCACGAAGCGACGATCACGATCACGTTTGTGTACTTGGCTAGCTCGGATGTCGATGCATACCGGCGGATCATCGATGACCAGGCGTTGGTCAGTGAAGCGATCCACGACGTAAGGCAAAGCGGGGTTAGCAACGCGACCGCGATCCTAAATGGTGTGATAGTCTCGGGCGGCGACATCGCGCCCGGTGTCGCGGCAAATACGATCGAAGTACAGCGGGCGGTTGAAGTGGTCTACACTTACAGCGCGTAGGGCGGCGGCAACGTCGCGGAGGGTGGAAAAATGGCACGATGGTCATGGCAGGAACGGTCGGTGGGCTTTGCCCAACAAAGCGATCTGACGACGAAGGCAACGAGCGGCTTTGTTTACATGCCCGCCGAGGTGTCGCTCCCGGAGTTCGCACGCACGGTCGAGGATTTTCAATTCGGCACGATGCAAGCGGGCGCGTCTGAGCCGCCCGTGATCGGCAGCAAGCACGGCGGATCGTTCACGATGCGCTATCCCTTGCAGTCGATGAAAACCGGTTACAATCCGGTGACTTACACGGGCGGGATCAGCGCTGCAAACAACATCATCGCGCCCGGTGCGGTGCTTTTCCAGCACGCGATCGGTGGCAATACTGCGGGCGTTTCGAGCAACCAGGATTTCCTGGACGGTAAGCTGGGCTATGACGAGGTCTATGACGCGAGCGGCACCGCTGCCGGGAGCAGCACGGCGACGACGAACGTGAATGCCGGCGGCGGCGGGACCGGCAGCAATTATGACGAGGGTAATCTGCTCTTTGCATCGACGGCGACCACGGACCCCACGCCGCTCCTTGCCTGGATCAAGTCGATCAGCGTGGACGCGATCTCGCACGCGGAAGCGGCGCAGACCGCAGCGACGACAGCGGACAAGGTGTGGCCGACAAATACGACTGCATACAGCGGCGACGAGCCCAACCCGCTGACGTTTCGGATCGTCGGGGATGCGGTCGAGTTCGGGATCGTGTTGATCGGCTGTGTCCCGACGTCGTGGACTTTTACCGGCGCTGCCGGGTCGACGCCAACGATCGAGATAGCTTATGTGTACACGGACAAGATTTGGGACACGTCGATCGGGTTGCTTAAGGCTAAATCGCTCTTTGAGCGCGTCCCGCCCGCGCTCGGTGGTCGTGGCGGTTATGTCGCATTCGGCACCGCGACCGCTGCGGCGGAACGCTGCGGCGTGCACGACTTCACGATCAGCGGTGAATCGGAGTTGCACTTTGTGCCATGTCATAGCAAGGCGCAGGGCTTCAGTGACTTCGTTGTGACGGGTCGATCGCTGTCGGCATCATTCGCGATCGATCATCAATCGGGTGATACGGTTGACGGCGCGGGTGAGCATGTGCATGAGGCTGATTTTGTGGCGGGCACCTACAAGAGCCTGTCTCTGTTCGTCGGCACCGTTCCCGGTACGGTCTTCGCGTGCTTCTTGCCGTCGTGGCACATATCAGCACAGCCTACGCTTGAGGATGTCGATGGTGTGATCTATCACCGCCTGACGCTGCGGGCGGGTGAGCACATCAGCGACAAGACACCGGCAGCGCTCGACGTTGACAAGGCGGCAGACTCCATTTTTCGGATCGCGTTCGCGTAGCACAGCACACACACACAAGGAAGGCCCCACGATGGCACTGCTCCTGATCCGCACGTCTGACACTTGCGACTTTGTACACAGCGACGATCCGGCAGTCTCGCTGCCCACGGGCGACGACGACACCGCGATCGGGTGGGTGCCTGCACAGACGGCGAAGCACGGCAAGTCAGCGACGACGATCACGATCAGACCGCTCAATGGGTTTGAGCACTTGGAGTGCCAAGCGCTCGCGATCAGCGGGGAGGGGATCGCAGACCAGATCCCCATGATCCGCGCTGTCCTATCGCGCGGGCTTGTCGCTGTCGACGGGTCGGCGGATCTTGCCGCTGCGTTCATCGATTCGCCCACGTCGGCGCATCTGCTCGGCGTGTTTACGCTGATCATGGAAGCGGGCGCTGCCGCCCCTTTCCCTGGCCCCGTCTCCGGTTCCGCGACCGGCTGACGGGCGATTGGTCGCACGTCTCCAGCGACGACGCGATCGGTGCTGCTACGCGGGTGATCTTAGAGCCTGGTTTCGTCCGCATGCAGCATCGCTGTGACTGCGCCGCACGCGGCGGGATCTGTCGCAGGGCTCCAGAAGGGGCGATCAACGGGCGCGAGTGGTCGATCTGTCCGTTCGGTCATGCTCGCAATCCTGCGTTTTTAGCGGTCGCTCACCTAACCAAAGCGCTTGATTGTGGCGCGGTCGAGGGGTGGCCGATCGCCTTTGCTGCAAGCATCGTGTCCGGCGTGTATGCTTTGCGCTATGAGCGATCCCAATGGGAAGCGCGAGAGTTAGACAAGCAACGGCGGTGATCGGATGGCGCGGGCGGCTTCACATGTAGACGTGCAGTTGACGCTCAAAGGTCAAGATCGTGCGTCCGGTGCGATCAACCGGGCGGGCAAGTCTGCCGATCGTGCAAGTTCGTCATTCTCGAAGATGGGCGCGGCAGTCGCGCGGGCGGGAGCTGTTCTTGGCGCTGTCGCCGCTGCGGGCGCGGTCGTCAAGCGCTTGGCAGAGATGGCGACTGAAACGGAGCGCTTGCGTGCTTCGATGGATTCGGTGTTCGGCGCTGACGGTCTGCAAGTCGCGATCGACACCGCACGCGCGATCGGTGGTGTCGGTGTGCAGTCGGTCGCAAAGTTGGCGCGGACGCTGGATCTTGCCGGTATCAAAGGCAAGCTGACAGTCGATCAGTTGAAGCGGATCACGGAGGTTGCGACTAAGGCGGGCAAGTCGGGCGACGAAGCGCTAACAGCCTTCGCGGCGGCAATCGAGAAAGGCAACACCCGATCGCTCTTGGGGATCGGGATCCACCTTAAGGCGACTCCCGTGCTCGATGCGTATGCAAAGAGCATCGGCAAGTCTGCGTCAAAGCTAGACGCAGCGGAGTCGTCTCAAGCGGTGTTCAACGCTGCGGTCAAGCAGTTGACGGGCGCTGCCGGTGCGGCAAGTGGCGCACACACGAAGTTGGACACCGCGCTCGGTCGGCTCGACGTGGGCTTCACCGAGCTACGCGCGAACATCAGCGCGGGCGCAAGCGGTGAGCTTGCCGATCTAGTCGCTGGGATGTCGACCGCGATCGAAGTCGCCGCCCGCTATGCGCGGGTCATCATGGCGTTGGTCAAAGCGGTGCGCGTTCACATGTTCGCGACGTTCGGCGCGGGGATCACCGCGATCAAGGCATTCAGCAAGGCAATGGATGCGCTCGCACGCGGGGATATAAGCGGCGCGAAAGATTCCGCGCTTAAGGTGTTCGGTGACGAACTCGGCACCGTTAAAGATGCGTGGGTTGATCTGATCGATGAGATCAACGCGGCGGCAAGCGGCAAGGCAAGCAAGGCAGTTGGCGCGATCGGCGGGTTCATCGGTCCACGACAAGTGGACGCGGGCACCGGCAAAGGCAAAGGCAGGGGCAAAGGCAAAGGCAAAGGGCGCGGCAAGCTGCCGTCGATGGCGATCGAGCAAGCCGAGTTCGAAGCGCTCGCGCGGCTGACACCGGAAGATGAGGCGGCGCGGATCGAGACTGCGAAGCGGATCAAGATCGAGGAGTTCGATTTTGCGATCTTCCTGCTGGATCGCGAGGTCGCAGCACACCAGCGGGCGGTTGACGAGAAATTGAAGATCGACAAAGCGGCGCAGACTGAACTAGACAAATGGGAACGCAAACGGCAGGAAGGGCTCGACAAGTGGCGGTCGGGCCTGCAAGCGGTCGGCGGCGCGATCGTTCAGGTCGCACAGATCACAGGCGCGAGCGCAAAGCAGATCGCGCCGATCAAGCTGGCAATGGCGCTCGGTGAGGCGGCGCTCTTGTTTATGAAGTCCTACCCAAGAGACTACGTCGGGATGGGGACCGCCGTAGCGGGCGCGGCAATCGCTGCGGCGCAGTTCGGCGCGGTCATGGGGTCGTCATCGTCGCCGCCCAACTTCACCGGCAGCGGTGGTGGTGGCGGCGGGTTTCGCGATGTTGGCAGCCGTGGCGGCGGCGGCGGCGGTCGCACGGTGAATGTCACTTTCTCGCAGGGCGTGATCCTGGGCGACGAGCACACGATCGCTCGCAGCATCAAGGGCGCACTGACACGGATCGAGGCAACCGGCTACTGATGATCGCGCTCCGTACCGCTGACGATTGGGCAACGGCGACCACGACGCTAAACAGCGGCGCGGGGGCACAGGTCTACACGTATGTCAGCGGCGCGAGCGCATACGATGCAATGATCGGTTTGATCGCGTTCGCTGATGCGAACGTTGCAGCGTCCGCTCCGTTTGGGTGGACATGGACACGCAATGCCACGGACGACGGGGCAACGCTTGCGCTCACTTCGCTTGTAGCTTGCACGATGGTCAACAACGCAGCAGCACAGACGCTCACCGGGTTCGCTGCATCCTACGGCAGCGGCACCACGCACACCGGCACGGCAAGCGCCGCGGGCACCTGGGCACCGCAAGCGCGGGTCGGCGTGCGTGGCTACTACAGACACGAGGACGGCTCAAGCAACGTCGGCGGCACCGGGGCAACGCGCGGAGGTGTGCCGGGGTCGGCTGTGTTCCTGCCGACAGTGACCACGATCGCGGACGCGGGATCGATCGCCCGGTTCACTGCACAGCTTGCCGGCGCGAGCAACCCGCGTGAGGCGTGGATCTGGCAAGTGCACGCCGCAGCGTGGCGGCGGGTCGCGGTCGGCGCGGTGTCTCACAGTCGGATCGGCGGGTTGTTGCATACGGTGTCCGTCGATGTGCGCGGGGTCGAGTGATGGTCGGCGGCAGAATCGAGGCGTATCTATTCAGCAGCGGCAGCAAGACTGCGTTCGAATCCACGAACACGATCACAGCGGGCGGCAGTGACGCGATCCTAGCGGGGCCGGCGCTGTTCACGGACGCGCTCGCGCAGTGGACAGCATCACTAGGCGGTTCGTACTCGGTCACATGGATCGCCGCATCGCAGGCGGTGCGGGTGGCAAATAGCGGCGCGTTCGCGATGTTGTTTGTTGGCAATCTTCACCGGGCTTTGGGCTTTGCTTCCGCGACCGGCTACGCCTCCGCGACATCCTACACAGGCACGGTGCAAGCGCTCGCACGGTTCGATCTTGTCACGGTGCAGTGTTCACCGATCACCGATGGATCGGGGGCGGATCTGCGGTCGTTCCGTCATGGTCGCGCGGAGTCGTTTTGCTTCACGAATGCGGACTACTTCGCGCTCGTGCTGTGGATGACGGCAGATCAGGCGGCATCGTTCACGGTGTCCTATTGCATCGCGGGCCGTGTGCGGATCTACCAAGATCCAGCTATCACGACCATTTACAGCGCGACGAATGCGGCGGGCTATTTGGACGGGTACATCGGTGAGGTCGAAGGGATCGACACACACCGCAGCGACGAAGACGTTGTTGCCGTGCGGCTGTCGCTGGCGGTGCCACGATGAGCGTGTGGGATCCGTGTCAGTACGGGTGGAGCGTCGTCTATTGGTTGACGGTCGAGGGCGTGCCGGTCGTGTGGTCGGAAGTCGCCACGGGCTTGACGCTGCCAGCGGGCTACACGTCCGAGTCTGCGTCACTGGTCATCGATGACAGCGCGGCGATCGGGTGTGTGGCGGATCAGTACGAAGGGATCGGTAAGTCGCTGCCGCTGTCTTTCCGCTTGCAAGACACCGCAGCGGTGCGGGTCTACATGCAGCGGTCGCAGGTCGCAACGGAGCTAACGGCGGATCTGCTCGCTGCCGGGGGCACATCCACGACGATTGACGTGCTGTCCACGACAGGGATCAGCGGTGGTGAGTCGGTCTACCTGGGCAACGAGCGGATCACGATCGGAGTCGCGGCGACCGGGACACGATTCACCGGGTGCACGCGGGCGGTCGTCGGCTACGCTTACACACACACGGCAGGATCGATCAGCGGTCACATGACCAAGACTCCGCGCTACTGGCGGGGGCGTGAGGTCAAGCTATACGCGACACCGATCGATCCTACGGGACACATCCCCGGTGCGACGATCTACGGTGACGCGGAATGCATATGGCGCGGGCACATTGACGACGGGCCGCAGCGATCGGGCTTGCACTTCGCGTTTACAGCGCTCGCGCTCGATCGTCGTTTGTCACGCAAGATCGGGCAGCGCTGGGCGGGCGTGGTCATCGACAAGGAGGCACGTTATCGGGTGTCGCCAAAGGACCGGATCGAAGCGCGGATCACGCTGGCGACCGGCGCAAACGTGGTCACGTTTCATCAGACGATCGCCTGGTTCCCGTTTTCCGCAAGCGCTGACGGTGACAAGCTCACCGGGAGCGAGATGCGGGCACTAATCACGAGCGGCTACAAAGCTGCGGTCGCGCTCTTGGGACACACGGCAACGCTTGACGATCTGATTTGGGTCGAGTCGTACTTGGGCGGGACGCGCAAACACTCGGCGGGCTTTACCTTTGACGCGGCGGCGACCGTGCGGCGCGTGGATGTGTGGGTCGATGCGTTCGGGGCGGGCTTTGTCGGCTATACGTGGACGGTAGACGCTGGTCTTGTGGCGGGCTATCTGGTCGATGCACAGTGGCAAACGTGGGACAACGCGAAAGCGCAGATCACGCAACCCAAACCGCACAAGGTGCGGCACTTGTTGATCGGTCTTACGAGCGGGATCGCTGCCGGTGTGCCCGCGACCGGGATGCTACGGATCAAGGATTGGGCGTGTCAGTACCAAGATCGTGAGGTCATCGGCGGGCAGTTGTTCGTGCAAGTGCATCCACTGTCGACCGGCTTTGCTCAGGTCGACGCTGTGAAGATCGGTGAGTCGGTCGAGATACTAGGACACACCGGATCGCAAGCGCTGCCGGTCGCTCCCGGTGTCGCGGCGGCGCGGACGCTTGCGAGCAGCGGATACAACGGGCTGCGGAACGCGACTTACGACACGCTGGACGCGGGGCAAGGGTACGCGCTCGATGATGATCAAGCGCTGCACGCAGACATCGCGATCGAGCTAAACACCGGGCCACTTGCGGATCTGCGGCTACAGGTCGCGCCGGATGACGAGTCGTTTGAAGACCTTTTCGGCGGGATGCTCGCGCTATCGGGTCGTGCGGTCGTCATGCGTCCCGATGTGGACGACAATAGAACGGTGAAACTTCACCTCGTGGAACTTGCCGGGGGCGTGACGTATGAGACGACGATCACGGACGCGGATCTGCTGACACGTCGCGGTGATGCGATCCAAGTGCAACCATGGCGACCGAAACCAAACGCGATCACGGTCGAAGGGACACAGCTTGGCGAGACGTTGATCAAGCTGTCGTTTGCCGACTATCCCGCGATCCAGGCGCAAGGGCGCGAGTCGCTCGACTTCGAGATCCCGGTCGCCACGAAGGAAGGTGTGCAGTCGCTCGCGTCGATCTGGGCAATGTCGATCCTTGGCACGTCCGACCACATGCAGCGCTTGAGTCTGAGCGTGCCACCTTGGACAGCGGCAGAAGTTGGCGACGTGGTCTACCTGTCGACGGCTCACCCGTCGTTGTGGGATTGGGCAGCGGGCGAGCCGGGGTATGCGGGGCCGGCTCGTGTCATCGGTCGCGAAGTGCAGTTGAGAAACGGTGCGACCACGCTGCACCTGTTAGCGGCAAGCGGGCTCGATGTCGGGGCGCTGTGCCCATCGTCGCCCGTGGATGACACGGACAACGCAACGAATCCGACTTGGATCGACTTGCCGATCCAATATCTCAAGCACATGGCCGGATCGATCGCTGCGGCGGGCGGCGCGGTGCGCGTGCTCCATTACCGACCGGGGCAAGCGGAGGGGATCGCGGACGGTTACACGGTGAGCGCTGCCGCGAACACGGGCGGCAAGTGTCGGCTCACCGTCGCGACCAAGATCGGATCGCCCGTGCTTGTCGTGGCGGGCGCTGCCGCCGATGATGACAGCCACCTAACGCTTCCAGAGAGCGCCAACGACGACACCTACCAAGCGCTGTATATGCACAGCGGCGACGGGGCCAAGTTCGGATGAGCATCAGCACACCGGCAGCGCTTGCGATCATTAAGCAGCACGAGTTGCTCTACACAGACGCGGGCGCGGCGCGTCTGCTGACGATAGCTGACAACGTGCACCACATGTACTGTCGAGGCCCCGCGCACAGTGTCGTGGTCTACACGTGCGAAGCGAAGATCACCGGTCGCTCGTCGCGGTTTGAGTGGCCGATCATTCCAAGCGTTGACGGCTTGCCGTACGTGTTCCGGCACCATTGCCGCACGGGCACCGGCACAAGCAACCTCACGCTGACGGTCGAAGAATGGACCGGGGCGGCATGGGTGACGCTGGAGAGTGCGTCGATCGCGGTCGGTGCCGATACCGTCGCGACGTATGCACACACAGACACGATCAACGCCAGCGCAACAAAACTCCGTGTGACGTGGAGCCGTGTCACCGGATCGCATGAGTTCACACCGGGAAGCGTTGCCGTGTATCCGCTCGTGAGCACGATCGCGGCAGGCAAGACGGCGGCGGGGTTTATTCCGCAGGATGACGGTCTGCTCTCCGCGACCGGTGCGCCGGTACACACGGAAGCCTTCAACCGGGCAGCGCGTAACGCGATGGTTATATTGCAAGATCGCAAGCAACCGGCGCTGTCTTTCGTGCAGGAAGACGCCTATGGGGCGCTGCTGTACGAGCCCAGCGGGAGCAGTCTCGGCGCGGACGAGTGGGTGAGGATGGGTGCGGCCTGGTTGTCGATGCCTTGGCAAGTGGATCCGACTCTCGATGTGTACGCGATCGGGAGCGTGAGCGGGGGCGCTACTGCCGATCTGATCGCAGTCAGTCAGGCGGGCGCTGACGGGGGGATCGTCACGCTCAACGCCACGGGCGCGGTCGTGCACGGCACGATCAAGCTGGATCTCGATGGGGGTCCGTTGGCGGGTTGCGTGCTCGAGGTGCTCGCAAAGTACACGGCGGGCAACGAAACGGCAGTCAACGCGGTCTGTGCGTACTGGACACCGGGCAACTGATGGCACGTCTTACGCTGACCTTCGCGCGGAATTGGACCGGACAGATCGATCTTGATCCGTATCTGCCGGGGCCGACACCGCAAGCGCGGCTTGAGTACCTCGTCGGGGTCGACTCGCTCGTGCTGCAAGCTGCGCTGACGTATATACAGCCGGCGCTGTGCTTTGACGGGCGGCAGACTGCGGCAGGCACGAAGCGGCTTACGCTCGTGATCCCGCCCGCCGCGACACAAGGCCGCCCGTATGTGACGCAATTCGGAAGCGAACAGGGCGTAGCGCAAGGGGCGATCGACATCGACACCACATCAAGCGGATCGCTGGGCACGTCTTACGATCTGACAGCGGACGCAGACACGATCAGGATCCCGCCTCAAGCGGTCGGTGCTTCCGCCTATGCAGACACAGCGGCGCGGCAGTACGTGCATGTGTTCGGCGGCGGCAACAATACGAGCAACACACCGGCAGCGGTCGGCAATCGTCTCGCAGAGTTGGCGGCGGGCGCGGTTCGTAGCGTCGAGGACGTTGAGATCGAAGGATGCGCCGGTTTTGGTTTCTGTGTTACCGTTCACACTGAAGACCTGGAGACGTTATAATGGGCACCATTTTCCGGCAGGCACCTACAGAGGCTATCGCAGCGACGATCACCGCGCTCAATGGTGAGCCGTCAGGGGTCGCTGCGGGGTCCGTGTATTGTGACGGGTTCTCCCACGTCTCGGTCGTGTGCAAGGTCACGGCGAACGCTACGGACACGTCCGGTTTTTCCGTGTGGTTTGGCTATCCGTCGACCGCAAAGAGCGTCTCGCCGCCGACTGTCGAGTGGGTGCGGGACACACGCAGCGGCACGGCGGGAACGACGACGGTAACGCAAGGAACGAACGGCAGCACGGAAGGCGTGTTTCTCGAAGTCCCAGCGGGCGCGGTGCTTGTATATCCTGAGTGGGAAGCACGCACAGACGCGGACACACGGATCACCGTGCGGATACACTTGGATCGACGGTAGAGTAGACACAGCGACGGGCGGCGGGCGGATCATGGATGAGCGGGGATGCAGCACTACTGCTAGACGTTGTCCGCGACCTCCGCGACGAAACGCGCCGACTGCGTGAGGACGTACAGGTAAACACGGCAACGATCGCAGCACTGCGGCAAAAACAGGAGCAAGACGATGCGCTCAAACGCCTGGTTTCGCGCTATCTCCCTTGGCTCCTCGCAGCGCTCGGATTCGGCGGGGCAGGAACAGCGATCGGAGCCCAGATCAACGTCCCAACACATCGACCACGACCGTCAATTACAGCCCCAGCAGCGCCCGCTCCCGTCGTCGGCTCCAGCAATGAGCGCGGCACAGGTGGCGGCGGTCCATGATGAGCTTGTTGCGCTACTGGAAGAGATGCGGGCGGCGCGTCGTGTGCGGCATTTGACCGATGGACGAACGGAGCGCGGAGACGCTCACGCGGCGGTTGAGTTGCAGTTTTTCGGTGTGTCGCTGTGAGCAAAGCGGGAGCGCTTGAGGCACTGCGCCGCAATCAGATCGCGACCGCGCGGCTTGAGCGTGTGCTCGTCGCTGCCGATGTGCTGCCGTCAGGTGTCGACGCTGTTTCGCTCCGTCTTGGATACGTCGCCCCCGCGACTCTTGGCGAATGCGTCGAGGCGTTTCAAACGCTCGCAGGGATCACCGCTGACGGGTGGCCTGGAAACGGCACGCTCTGCAAGCTGTGGACGATGACACGGCCCACGGAAGCGGAGACACGCGCGAGCGTCACAGCTTGCACGGTCGGTGCCGATGTCGACTATGTGCTAGGCGCGGGCGCTGCTAACGGGCTGTGGTTCGCGAAGACTGCCGATGAGGGGCTCGGGTGCGATTGCTCCGCGTTCGTCTCGTGGTCGTTGTTGCGGCGCAAGGCGGGCGGCAGCGATTGGCTTGCACGCGCGGGCGTGCCGTGGTGGCTGCATACGGGCGCAATCGTCGCCGACGCGACCGGGCCGCAAGAGATGTTCAGGCAGTGCGATCCTGTCGACTGGTCGATCTTCGCGTATGCGGACAAGGGCGGGGCACAAGGTCACACCGGTTGGATCGTCAAAGGTGGCGACGATCCGCAGACTTGGGAGATCATCGACTGCTCTAGCTCTCAGAGTCGGTCGCTCGGTGACGCAATCAGGCGGCGATCGGGTGCGTGGCTCGATGGTCGGGCGGGTGTGATCTACTGCCGCCCGGTGTGGTGGGTCTAGGTTGCCACGTCATCGAGCGCGACGTTCGCAAGCCTCGCCAAGATCACCACAGCTAAGAACGGCACCTTGGCAACGTCGCCGCTTCGCCAGTTGGCGATCGTGCGCTCGCTGACGTTGCAAGCCTTGGCAAGCGTGGACTTGGATCCCGCGATGGTCGCGAGGTCTGCGATCGGCGTTGGCGGGCAACCGGTCGGAACGATCGCGGGTTGTGCCGGGGTCCAGACATCACGCCCGGTGTCAGGGTCGATCGTCCGTTGTTCATCGCTGCTGTCGTCGCTGCTGTCGTCAGTCGGCGTTGTGGGCGTTGTTTGTGCGCGGACGACTAGGCAGTCATCGAGGGCGCAGTCCGTTGTCGCCCGCTGCCCATCCCAAAAGAACACCGAACCACGGTTCACCTGTAGCCAGCCCGCCGCGCCGCTGGATCGGGTCGCTGGGTATTCGTTGTCCTGCAAGGTGATGTTGTGGCAGCCCTGCGGGATTGTTGATCCAGGCGGTGCGCTGATCGTCAGGCGGGCGGCGGTTCGCAGGGTGTCGCTGTATTGCGGCGGATACCGCAGGATCACAACGTCACCGACTTGCGGCTTGGTGTTGGCTAGTGTCGTCGTGGTCGTCGTGGTCGTCGTGGTGTTCATCGTTCCCCCTGTGTCGTGGCGGCGTCGGGCGGGCGCTACATCGCACGCAGTTTGGTTTCGGCTTGCTCGTGCTCATGGGCGCATCGGCGCAGAAGTTCGGCGCGGCGTCCTTCTTGATCGCTCTCACTGTCGGCGGCGTCTTGTAGACGGAGGCGCGCGTTTCGGAGCGCGGTGATTGCCAGCCTGATGTCGTTCGCGTTCAGTTCGTTGTTCATCGTTTCCCCCTGTGTGCCTCCAGTATATGCAGGTTCTTTCATACATGCAAGCACTTTCTTGCATAGGGTCGCGACTTTCTGCCGTCCCGGTGCCGTGTGCTATGCTGTCGCCGTTTCGATCGGGAGTAACACATGCCAGCGCTACCTCAGCCCGCGACCCTACCGGACGCGGCGACGTTGATCGGAGACGCGGCGACCGCTGCCGGGGATAGTTTGCTCGATGCGGTCGTTCCGTTCGTCCTGTCGCATCCGTGGGCGGCGGCTGTGCTGTTCACGCTCGGGCTTGTGCGCTTGTCGCTGCCGTCGCTGCGTCGATGGGCCGACAAGACCACGACCAAGATCGACAATCGCGCGGTTGACGTGCTCGGGTGGGTGCTCCTGGGCATCGACAGGCGGGCGAAAGCTGCGGACAACGACAACGACACTGGCGACGATGGGCAGGCATGAGCACGATCGCCGCTTTGCTTCGTGCGTTGGCGGCGCTGCTGCAATCGTTCGCGGACGCGGGCGGCGGGTCATTGCTTGCCGATCTGCTGAGACACCGGATCAATGAATCGCGGGCGGCGGCGGATCTTGCCGATGAGCAAAGACTCGCTTCTGCTCTGGCTCGTGGGGATCTTGACGCTGTGGAGTCTCACGCTGAGTTGTTGCTCAGGCAAGCAAGACGCGCCAACGGTGATCGGTCATCGACGGGTGATCAGCATCGATCAGCAAGCGGGCACGGTGACGGTCACGCTGTCGCTGTGGGCGGACATGACGCGGACGCTGCGGCGTTGCAAAGAGAGATAACGGCGCTGCTGTAACTACAGCAAGCCCCACGCGGCAAGCGCACCCAGGGCGACCGCGATCAGCAGCGCGGCAAGTGCAAGCGCGATGTTCCACCATTGGCGATCGTTCATGGCGCACGCCATCGGATCTTCCGGCAGTGCGGACGCTTGCGGGGATCTGCGATGCCTGACGCGGAAAACAGCGGCATGTTGCGATCCCAGTTACCCCGCGACTCCTGCACACCATCGGAGATCCAACCTACGGCGCGGAGGCTTGCGCCGCTCTCGTGCTCGGTTGTGTACGTGATCAGGCGGGCAAAGCCCAGCGCATTCGCGGCACGCTTCGCGGCACCATATAGAAACGAGCAAGCGTTGCGCGTGCCGTCCGTGCACACTCGCGTCACTTCGAGCGTGTGCCCATCGTCAAGGCGGCGGGACACCGGGCGGCCAACGATGGCGACACCCACGATCACAGCTTGACCCGTGGGCATGCACAGGGACGCGGCGATCGAGAACTTGTGCCCGACAACGACCGCACTGTGTCGATGCAGCCGGGCAACGAACGCGTTAGCGTCTTTGAGCGAACACGGCACGAGCGCAAGACGCGGCGGCGCGGTCGTCATCGCGACTCCCGATCGGCGTCAAAGGCAAGATCAGCAAGACGATCGCAGTCGTCGCAATCGATGAGCGGGCGACCGTGCGGGCACCGGGCACGGTCGGCGCACCGGTCGCAATAGATGGTTTGCGACGGCTCGCCGCATTCACGGCAGGGGATCGGGTCGGTCATAGTCTCACCTCCGCAGATCAGCAGTTACCGCCGCCCCGCACCGCGTCAACCTCGGCCTGTGCTAGCCATCGCTCTGTCTCGGCTAGCTCCAGAAAATCGTTCGACGGGTTATTCAGCCCAGCGTGGAGACGTGCCGCTGTGCGAAGTAGGACAAAGCAACAAACATTCGCCAGATCGCCGCCGATACCTTGGCTTTGCATGTGTTCGACGGTGCGCCGCATGTTGGGCATGATCACCCCTTCCAACAACCCTCGCATCATGTCGATCCCGGCTGATTCTTCCGCTGTCATCACTTCAACCCTCCATCACGCTCGGCATCAAAGGCAAGACACCGTCGCCGCAGATCCTGGACGGCGGCATCAAAGGCGGCCTCAAACGCAAGATCATCAAGACGATCGCAGTCGTCGCAGTCGTCGCTCGTCGGGCGACCGTGCGGGCAGGAATCAACGCGACGGGGGACCGTGCCGTCAACGGTAAACGGCGCGATCCCCGACTCACCCGCCACAGACACCGCAAGCGCGAGCGCATCGGCACCGTCTGCGCCTAAACCGGCAAGCGGTCCCGGCTTGCGCTCGTGTCCGCTGCCGCTACAGATCGGGCATGTGCCGCTGTGCCGCTTCTGCTTGCGCTTTGGGCACAGCTTGCCGCGGGCAAAGAGCGAGACGCCAAAGAGCCGATCAAGCTCGGCGCGTACTGCTTTGTCGGTCTGTCCTGCTCCACGGACGGCAGGGATCCGCAGCGCTGCAAGCACGTCCTTCCGATGTCGCCATTCAGCGGCCGGGTGCCACGCTTCGATCCGGCCTTCCAGGCGTTTGAGTTCGCTCACCTGTCGGCAGCGGGTCGGGGGGATGTAGCCATCTTCGCTGCGCTCGATGACTAGGCGTGCGTCGGGGTGGTTGTCTGCAAGGCCCCGCACCAGATCGCGCAAGTCGTCAGGGCTGCACACGGTGGCGAAGATGATCGCGCGGTCGCGGATTGCGACGACACCGCAGCGGACGATCCCAGGGTCAACGGCGATCGTTGCGGTCACTGCTTTTGCTCCCAAAGCGCGGCAGTCTTGAGCGCTGACGGGCGGCGGGCGTCTGCGAGTTTGAGCATTGCCGCGCGTTGCTTGTCGATGATCGGTAGATACGGGTTTGGCATGGCTTCACCTGTCCGTGGGTTGGCAACGACTGCGCCGTTGGTGGCGACGTTTTCGGATCCTTCGCGGTAGATGAGAAAGGCGGCGGCGTACAGGTGCAAAACGCTCACGTCGTGCCGTGGGTTGGCTGCACGGAGGATCGCGACCGCGCGTGTGTGAGTCATTTCTTCCACGGCTTGAAGCCTCCGAACATTTGAAGCTGTGCTGCGCTCCATGCGCTTGTGATTTTGGACGCGGCGCGGGCGGCGCTGTTGTTGGTGTCGCTCCCGGTCGGAAGGCCTGCTTCGATGCGCTCAACCAGATCGAAGTCTGCGCCCCCTTCCGTGATGTCGAATTGCTCAAAGCGCGGGTTGTTGTTGAGGTTCATTGATCCGCGTAGCAGATACCGTGCACCGTCCGTGCTTTCGATGCGTGCGATCTTTGCGTGGGTGACAACATACGACACAGACGCGGGGCCAAACATTTCGATCCAAGAGTCGATCACGGGTCCGTTTTTGCTGCGTGCCGCTAAGTCGATGATCAGGCGTGCGGACGAGACACGACCACAGCGCATCAATTGAGAAACGCAGCGCAGGTCGTAATCTGCGATCGTCCAAGTCCAAAGCGAGATCGCACAGGGACCGGGCACGCTGTCGAGCACTACCAAGATCGCGTCAATCATCGACCATTGCCCACGGGTGACGGCAAAGAGCGACATCCCGCGTTCAATGGGCGCGAGGTCAAGCGCTGCGGATCTGAACGATTCGACAGCACGAGCGCGGCGGGCGGCGGGTGCGCTTGAGTTCATAGTTCACCCAACATGCGCCGCGTGTCATCGGTGAGCGTGGCGGCGATCGCGGCGGGATCTTCACTGCTGGCAAGCGCTACCGCTATCGCGACACGCGCGATCGTTCGCAGCGACGGTGCCGATCCTGCCGCATAGCGCCACCGTGCCTGCCGGTCGATTCCTGCAAGGCGGCGCACCTCGCGTTCAGGGACGCGGGAAGCCCAGAGCACCGCATCGAATGCGTCTAGTCGTGCTTCGTCGCTTGTTTCTCGTGCGGTGTCGGTCACGCCATCCTCGCAAGGTCGAAGATCGAGCGCTGCCGGGGTCCGTTGTCGAGCAACGCAAACGCGGCGCGGTATTGTTGCGGCGGGTTTGCGTTGCCAAGGGCGCGGAGGCGTTGCGATCGGTACTCTGTCGTCGTCGTCGTGCGTGGTGCCTCGTGTTCGTACTGCGGGGAATCGCCGTACATGCCGCGCACCATCGGCGCGGGCCAGCCTGCCCACGGGATCAGGTCGCCGTCGGGGCGCGTATATCCGCGATCGAGCCCCTGCAACGCTTCGACCCAGTCGGGATTTAGGCGCAACGGTGAGCGGGGCGGCGCGGTCGGCCACCGAGCCGCAACGCCAAGCACGAGCCCTTGTCCGTTGTTGCCGTGCTTGTCGCGGTTTTTGGCGCGTCGTGCCCACCATTTGTCCATGTCGGCAGGGTCCATGTATTCCGCAGTCGGTGAAGGCCACAGATCAGCCGATAGCGTGTGCGCCTCTAGGCTGGGCGATCTTCGCCGCATCTCAGACGGTCGTGCGCCGCTCCCGCTTCTAGATAGATCCGCAGTCGGTGAGGGCCAGTGAGCAACGACGCGCGGCACCGCTCCCGCGTCACACACGCCACGGTGAGCGCCGCCACGGGTTGCGAGGACGAACACACGACGACGCAAATGAGGCGCACCCGCGTGCGCGGCGGCAACGCGAGCCCAGGTGACACCGTAGCCAATGTCGGCAAACGCACGCTCGACCGTTCCGCGCCATACCGACAGCAGCGCGGGCACGTTTTCGACGAGCACGAGATCGGGTTGTAGCTCGCCCGCGATGCGTACCAGATCGAAAAACAACCCGCTCCGCTCGGCGTGCAGTCCCGCTCGTTTGCCTGCCATCGAGAGGTCAACGCACGGAGGGCCGCCGATCAGGATGTCGGGGCGCGGCAGGTTGTGAGCGCCGCACGTCCGCACGTCATCGAAGCACGGCACACCAGGCCGATGACGTGCGAGCACGCGGCGGCAGTATGGATCGCGCTCGACATCGAAGATCACCCGCCCGCCGTAGTGTGTCTCGGCGGCGCGGTCCATTGCGCCTAT
>Ga0080013_1002005_pt1 | contig 25277 bp, 31 predicted proteins | sample ETNvirenome_6_85_FD_69236 | JGI IMG/M metagenome (GOLD analysis project Ga0080013, IMG submission 69236) | Marine viral communities from the Pacific Ocean - ETNP_6_85 (SPADES assembly) (version 2) | ecosystem: Environmental > Aquatic > Marine > Oceanic | place: Pacific Ocean | collected 2013-06-19
GTACACCTCGGGCAGGCTTGACCGGGTGATCCACGCCGTAGCCCGCCTGCGCAAATCTGGACACGTCGAGGCCGTTGCGGGGCTTAGACTCATGCCATCCTCGGGCGCTACCGGGCTGTTCCGCGACAATGAGCGGGAGGTCTATTTGGCGATCCGTGACTTCGAGCCCATCAAGCACGCCGACTTGGCGGTGCTACTGCGGATGAATCACAAGGACGTGGGGAGGATAGCGCGCAAACTATCCCGTATCGGCCTTGTGTCGCCCTCTGGTCGCATCTGGCCCACCAGTATGGGCATCGCCGCGCTCAATCGTTAGAGCCCTTCAGCTTCTGCTCTAGGTAGTGATCCCGCATTTCGCGCAGCCCGGCAGCGATCCCGGTTTGCACGGCGTCGATCTGGTCTTTCATGCCCTCGACGTTGGCGGTTAGCGTGGCGGTTGAATCCACCAACCGCTCGATTACCTCTACGCGCTCCCGGTAGTGCTCCTGTTGCATTGTGTCCAGGCGGGCCCCTTGCTCATCTAGTCGGCGCGCCGACTCGCGCTGTATCCAGAGCAAAGCAAGGGCGAGCACGCCCCAAGCGCCACCGGCCGCCAGTGTTTCGATCAGCTCTGTTGGCACCGCTCCCCCTACTCGATCGTGCAATCCCCTACTTCAGCCATGCACACCCACTCTTCAGCCTGGGCCCGCCGCTGTGGACACTTGCCCACCTCGGGATGGTTGACCTCTAAATGTAGCCGCAGCTCGTCGCACGCCTCGGCGGCCTCTTCTACCATCTGGCCCAGGATCGCCATCTTGATCGGATCCAGATCCATTATCTACATCCCAGTCTGGAGAAGTGCCAATTGATCGCGCAACGCGTGGAGGCGCTCAGCGATTCGACCCATGCTTTCGGCGTCGGCTCGGCGTCCGTCTTCGAGCACCCCAACCCGCTCGGGCAGTCGGGCGCCGACGCTTTGGTCCCACTCGCGCTGTAGCGCGTCGAGCTGGGCTTCGAGCTGCTGATGTCGTTGGGCTCCCCTTCCCCAGATCCAGCCGATGATCTGACTGGCAAGGGCGAGCCCAGCAACGACAGCAGCGGCGACATTAGGATCCATCACGCGCAGCGGCGGCGTTACTTTTCCAGGCGTCCACCACAACATCGACGAGGATTCCAATAAGCTGGGCCTCCTGCGACTCTGAAAGCAGGGGAATATCCACCACTCTAGCGTTCAGTTGGTCAATCACCCACTGACGCTTCTGGGGCCCCGTCGACCCCTTCCCCGGCAGCTTCGGGAATAGGATCTGTGCCGCCGCTACTAGGCTCTGGATCTTCCGAAACAGGCCCTTTGTCTTCAGATTCTGTAACCACTTCGATCCCATCTGGGCTCTCCTCGTCGTCTGTGTCTGTACTAGAGCATACCAGACCGCCAGCGATGAACCCCGCCGCCACAAGTGCGATAGATTTTAGCGTCCCCTTCATTGCGTCACCTCCAAAAATAGCCACGATACCACCACGATCCCAAGCAGGATCACGGTAGCAGCGGCTAGAAGGTCATACCATCGCGGTGTCACTCGTGTCTATCCTCGTGTATCGCTCGCCGTCCCACGTCAGAACCTCGCCCACTCGGGGCCACCACGGCGGGCCCAAGCTCAAATGAATCCAGCCCGGCACCGGCAGACCATCGGGGCCCTTCGACCAGCCTTCGAGGATACATTGCCCGTAGGTTTCCCGGATTGGGCTCTCCCGCCAGATCCACTCCCAGACTTCCCTAAGATCATCGCCGGCTACAAAATCGGCGGCCTGTCCTTTTGGGTGTTGGCTCCGCTTGGTATTTGAGCCGATAGCCGTGTTCAGAGCTGGACAACGATACCCGCTGGTCACTGTCACGACACCCCACCGATCCCGCACAGCTTGCAGCATGCCCGCCGTGGCCCGCAAGGCGTCGATAATGTCTGGCGGTGGGTTTCGATTCTCTTCTAAAAACTTGCGGTGGCTGGTGCGCGTCAGCTCGGCCAGCGTGAAATTAGGCGCCAGCCTCATGGGGCGGTCAGAGTGAAGGTCATTACTTCACCAGCACTTGCAAGCCGTAGACAATGGCGGGCGCGTCCATGTCGTCGTCCGACGGTGTCGCTATGTTGTCGCGATCTCTACCCAGAAAAAACATGGTCGGCTGGTCGGTCCAGCCCGTGAGAGTCAGGTCCAAGGTGTCGATCCGGTAGCTGTTTTTAGAGGCCGGCTCTTGCAGTGCGGCGCTCTCCACGCGGACATCGAGCGTTCCCTGTGTCGTGGTGCCAATGATGTAATTACCGCCAACATCGCCGGGTTGTACGGCGTGGAAAATCCAAACCATGGTATCGGTGGCGGCCGACCGGTCGCGCTGCCCCCACATGATTCGGAGGCGCGCCGTGGTGTTCCGCCCCTCAGGCAGCCAAACGAAACCGGAAAAATCACCGGATACGATCCAGTCGCGGATGTCGCCGTCGTCGCCGCCAAATGACCAATACTTGGTATTTTCGTTCATCCCGGTGGCGTCGGAATTGAAGCCGACTAAAACGTTTTCGGTCCCCGCCCCATTTGCCGCCGGTGTGCGCCAGTCGCGGATATGCAGCAATCGCCAGCCGTCGGCGTATTCCGCCGCTGTGATGCCGCCGGCCAGAATAGTCTCACGGGATACGCCGTCGCTAAATTGTCGCATGGGCTACCTCTGCTGTGTTGTGTTTGTGGCTACCCATTGAAGGGTTCCAGGCTGACCTCAACCACGGTTGAGCCGGTGGCAGATGCAAGGTATACGCTGGTGAGCTGGGAGCGCGAAGACGCGCGGCCCCTCCACTGCATTTCCACCCAGGTGTCTGCGGGGATCGTCCCGTAATCGCTGCCGATCGCGCCGGCGTCGGTGCCCGTTACGGCCAGCTTGCCGGCATTTGTTACGAATCGAACCGATACCGTAGACGCCGCATCGGGCAGATTTACCTCGGTAAGGACATTAGAGGATCCCAACGTGATCCGCTTGAGGTGCGGCAAAATCACGCCGCTAAGATCGGTAGCCATGGGGGAACCTCCTGTGGTGTCACCATTATATATCGCGCGCAGGGTCGTCTACGACGAGCAAGGTAATAGAAATTGTCTCTTCAGTGGCCCACCGGATGGATTGAACGAGCGCCACACGAGCAGAGATAGACAGATCCGTGTCGGTCAGCTCGACCACATCGCCCAGCCCCAGCCACGCGAACGACTTGGGCAGGGTGTAGGTAATCGAGCGGTGCAAGAAGCCCTCGGCCCTGATCTTCCACAACAGGATCGCGCGGGCGGTGTCGTCGTCATAGACGATATTACTGGAGATGGTGGCCGCCGCAGAACCAAAGCGCGAGTAGCTGACCTCAGCGTAGTAGCTGCCCATTTCGGTGACGATCGCCGCGTTGGGTTTTGCCTTCAGCGTGACGAAACGTTGATAGCTCTGGGTGTTGCCATCTGGCGCGAAGTCGATCCGAAACTCGTTGCGCACATCGCTGGGCTCTACCTCATAGGCCACTGGGCCATCCCGCACAGCGATCCCCGAGTCAGCATCGATTATCTCGATTGCATCAGATGCGACGGCGTCAAACTTCCAGACCACCGGGTAGATCCCACCGGGCCCCGAGACTACCGACGCCGGGATCAGCGGTAGCAGGTTGACCTCGATCCATTGCCACGGGCTAACGGCCATATTGATATAGCCCGAGAATTTGTATGTGTTGAGCGCCGGCCGAGCGATGGCAATTCGCCCAGCGTCGAGCCGTAACGATGATCGCTGTAGGAAGTACTCCAGCAAATCACCGGCGCCTAATACCGCACCATTGGGGCCAGACACCCCGCCCGCGTCCCAAGTGCAGAAAAACTCATCAGACCCGCGCGCAATGGTAGACGCGCTAGACACATCCACCGTTGACACAGCGTTACCCAAATTGTCCTTGGTGTTTGCTACATCAAACGCCTCGGAGACTGTAGACGACGACCAGATCCTAACCCGCGTTTCGACGACATCATGGCCCGCTATCACCAGCGTATCGGCGTTGTCGCCCGTTCGATCGACGACAACACACATGGAGCCGGGGACAGAAACGGTGGCGCCAGCTTCGTCTAAGTAGGTTCCAGGCGTACCAAAAACGATCGGATAATACAGGCCCACGTCATCAGTCTCGACGCCTGAAAGGCTCGATGTAGACGCCCTAGAGGCCGCCGAAGGGATCAGCGCCAGATCGTCAAAGGGGTTTTCCTCGACGCTAAAAGCGCACGGCTCGCCCTTAGCCCCGTATTCGGGTTGGGACAGCCGCCCGGTTAGCCACACCAGCCGATCGCTATAGCTGTCTCCGATTCGCCACAAGGCAACCTCGCCGGTGGCGGCCCCCAAATCATGGCCCGCCTCGATGAATGCGCCGATGTCGATCGGGAACACGATCCCGCGGAAGCTGACCGAACGCGCCGAGCTGGACGTGGTGAGTAGGTCGAATGCTTCGCTAATGTCGGGCATATCGCCCAACGAGCCCGCCAGCGTGTACGGGCGGCCGTCGTCGTCTTCTGGCATCTGATCGGCGGGGATAAATGCAGACGAAAACAGAAACGATCGAGAGGCGTAATCGACGCGCAATAGCCACACCATCGACGAGCCGACCAGCTCCGATCGGCTGTATCTAACCGGGCGCGCCACGGTCTATACCTCCTCTTGGATCGTTACCTTTGTGAGGCGTACCAGCTCGTCTACGCCCTCTGTGCCCATCACCGTATCGCGGCGCACCTTCGAGACTATGCGGCCGTAGACAAACTGATCGCGCCGGTTGTATACGCGATCGTCGTCGGCCTGTAGCGTCGACTTTACAATCTCCGGGAAATACACCACCGGCGTATCAGCCCCGTCGAGCTGTCGCAGGTAGCCCTCCATCTGTCGGATTGTGGCGCCCTTCGATCCAGACGGTAACGATCCGGCCGTCGTGGTCGTCTTGATGTAGTCCGGGTTGGGCGATGTGGCGCCATAGGCGAATTCATCCACCGGATCGGTCCAGCCAAACTCAACCACGCGGCGGTCCGGCCCAAGCACTCGGCTGTGGGTTGTCCAGTCGCGATCCTCGGTTAGCTCTGTGTTCGCCGTCGTCGTTATGCTTCGGCCCCAGGCGTAGCTATCTGCGAATAGAAACAATGGCCCAATAACGATAGCTCCTATTTCGTAGTAGCCCTCAACCGCTCCCTGTGCTGCGGCGATCTTGATCCGGTAAGCGCTATAGGTGGCGCCCAGAAGCGGGATCGTGCCCGCCAATTGTGGCGCCCAGATTGCACCAGAGCTGCCCGAGGCGCCCTCGGATCCGGTCAGCGTTACCTGTACGTTGGTGATCTGTCGGCTCGAGTGCGAACCCGACCACGCGCCGCCGCTGTTGGCGACGATTTTTCGCTTGTCGCCATCGAGTGCAAACGTGCCCCCCACCAGCTCGGCCGCATCAAAGAACGGCTCGGCGGTGTGCGAGCTGCCCGATGTGGGCCGCACCGTGTCACCCTTGCGCGTCCAGTTTAGCGCCGACATCCCACTAGATGCGTCCATAGCTACAAGGTCGACCCAGGCCGTTGTGCCCACGTCGTATCCCTGCAATATAGCGGTCTTAAAGTTAATCCCAAGTAGGGCAACCCCGATCGCATCACAGAATGGGTAAGCCTCGTCTGTGGTTGGGTCGGCAGTTAATCCAAACGCGATCGTATGCTCTGTCTCATCGGTTGAGCGCCACCGCACGCGGGGCGACGGCGGATCGTCACTGCCCACCACAGCGCGGGATACCTCGTACTGGTAGCGGCTCTGGACGGAGAATTCATCGCCAGCAAACGCCGGGCCGTCGATGGCGCTAATGTCGATCCCGCCGGTTACCGTGCTGGGCGCCGTCGAATAGTCGCGCGCCGCTAGCATGTCGGGGAAGGTGGCCACCGGTAACCGGCTATCGTCCCAACCCGTAAGGTTGCTGTCGAACCCCAGATACATCAACGAATACCACTCGGCGTCGGCCGTGGCGCTGGTAAAGATGCGCCCGAACACGATCCGGCTGGTCGCCGCCGGGGATCCCGTGTCGCTGGTTAACGACGTGCTCGCCGGGCCGGCCGTCCATTGTCGATCGGGCGTTGTGCTTTTGGCGCGGTACCAGGATTTAAGATCGTTTCCGGCGATCGCGATCAAGACCTCGATCCCAGCGGTGGTGGCTACGGTGGTAGCGCCAACCGACGATCCGGCGTTGTTGTCGCGGACCATAAACCCGGTAGTAGCAAAGCGGATCGACACGTCGTAGTCGTTAGTGCCGTCCGCAATTCTGATCTTGACCGCGACATAATCTTGGGCCGTTGAGCTGCCCGCGTTGACCTTTAGCGATGTCTTTAGGATCACCCCGTTTGTGATGTCTGGCGCCGTCGTCGTTATGCTGGCGTTTTCATAGTAAATCGTCGACGTGCCGCCCACATCGGGCAGATCGAGCGAGGCGCCCGAGACAGACTCGGTGGCGCCGCCCGAGCTGGTCTTAGTCCAGCCCATATCGGTGGGCACATCAAATGGCAGATAGGTGGTATCAAACCCGGCCATTTCCCCATAGCCGGCGCCGGGGAATATCTGCGGCATGGTCACAGTAGAAAAGCCGCCCAGATACAGCACAACGATACTTTCATCGATGGCGGCTGTAGCCGTAAGGTTACTGATAACCACGAGCCGGCCGCCCTGATATGTCAGCGTGCTGTTTGCCGGGCCCGTGGTGATTGACCCCGAACCCCGCTCGGGCACGTAGAAATCAGATCCCCAATCAGAGCCCGAAGACGACGCCTCCCACGTGATCCCACGATCGAAGCTTACGGTGGTTCCCATGTGGTTGTTCGGGCTCATCCCGACGGCGTACAGCACCCCGTGTGGGCCTTCACAAATCGCAAGCTGCCCGGCCGACATCTCCGCGCCCGGCGTTGATGTGATCGTAGACCTTGCCTGAATACCTGGATCTGTTTCCGAGGTTGTCTCGAAGGCCTCAAACGCTGATCCGATCTTGCGGGATCGGACATCCGCGCCGCGCAGATAGAACAAAAAGATCGAGTCGTCGACGCTTAAGACCTCGTGGTATTTCCCATAATCTGGGGATCCCCCGTCCCAAGCATTGCCCACCTCAGTAAACGAGGCGCCCAGATCAGCGCTCGCCCACTGTTGGAACACATCGCGATAGTTCGGATCGGTGTCGTGCTGCTTCAGCTCTGAAACAAGGCAGATCGATCCGTTGTGATACGCGGCCCGAAGTCGGCCCACATCGAAGCCCAGCGCGCCCGACCCGGGCACATCCCCGATTACCACACCAACGGGCAGCGCGCGATCGGTTCCCAGCGTCCAGCTCGCGCCGTCATCGTCTGAATAGTGCACCCGAACGTTGGCACTATAGCCGCCGGAATCCCTAAACCACGAGAAGCAAAGCACCCGGCCCGATGGCATCAGAAGCAAACACGGCGTGGGGTTGTTCGCCGTCTTGATCCCGGTGGACGCCACCACGGCGGTTGACCATGTGCCCGCGGTGGGGCTGCGCTTCGACACGCGCATGGAGCCGGTGGCCGATAGCCGCGAATAGACAACCAGGATCGAGTCGTCGGCAAGCGTGACTGAATGGAAGTCGCCGGTTGCAAATCCAGACGCGGGATAGTCCCAGTCGATGGCCTCCCAATCGCTGATCGTCTTGGGGAAATCCCAGCCGCGGTAATCGGCGTCCCCGTCGTTTTTCCAGATGAACCCGGCAGCATTGGATCCCGTGGTGGGCATGCCCGCCTTGTGGCATTTGATCCGTAGGTCCTTGCCGGCTTGCCCGGTGTGGACGGTGCCCGTGGCGTTTAGCACCAGGTTGCTGTCTGCGGCCGATACCTTGGTAGGGACGCCAGCTCGTAGCCCAGACTGGGTGTAGGTCGATCCAGCCGACCACACATTATCCATCTGGACGCGGGGATCGGGGATCAGAAGAGCGCGCAACCTGTCCGGGGATACATCAGAGCCCATGGCCTACCTCGTGGTCTGTCCGATCAGTGTATCGCCTTGGATCGCTTTGCGTAGTGGGCTGCCGGTGCGCTTCACGTTGTCCTTTACGACGGCGTCGAACATTCGATGTTTGAACATCAAATTCATAGCCGGAAAGGCCGAGCGCCATACGTCGCCCATGTTCAGCGCGTTGACCCCATCGGCGCCACCGATAGAGCCCACGGCGGATGCGTTAAGCACACCTTCGCCTTGCATCAGTCGAGCGTTAATCTCGTCAGGCGCGGCGCCACTGTGGAACGCTGGTGGTTGAGCTGACGCTATCTTAGCGGTAGCAGCAATCCCGGCAGCTACCACAGCGGCAGCGTTGATCGCGTTTGCCGGTGGTAGCAGCGTCATACTCTTCGATACGCCTGTGGCGGTGTTCACGATCACACCGGCAAGCGCGGCGGCTTTATTGATCGCGAATATGTTTCGCGCGGCGTCTCCGGTGGCCTCCCCTTGTCGGTCTGTAATGTCGTCTGTAAGCACCCCAACAGCGTCAGTCAGCGCTACCGTAGCGTCTAGTGTTTGGGCGTGGTTAGTCTCCAAGGCCTCTTGTGCGGTCTTTGCCTTGTCTTGCTCGGCCTTCGCCCGATCGGCGGCCTCTTTGCGATCGAACGCGGCCAGATCTTCAGCGGCGGCCATGCGGATGTCTGCTTTGGCTTGCTCGGCCTCGGCTACGATTTCTGGCGTGGCCGCCTCGGCGCGTTGCAATTCCTCCACTATTTCAAGCTGTCGTTGCCACTGCTCTGTGATCTTCTCGCGATCTGTCAGCAGCTCAAGGCCCGCGGTTCGCTGAATGGCGGCCAGCTTCGTTAGCGCGGCTTCGCGCTCTTTGTCGGTGGCGGCTTGCGCGGCGGCTTCGTCCCGCGCCTCTTTGGCCCGCGTGGCGGCCTCGCTGGCGCGGCGCTTGGATGCTTCGGCGTTGGCTTCGTCGGCGGCCTCTTGTTCGGCCGTATCAATTAAGATCTTCTCGGCCTGCATTAGCGCGGTGTCGCGTTGCTCTTCGAGGCCGGCGAGCTGGCGCTTCTTCTTCACGAGCTGCTCGGACACGCGCGCCTGGGCCTTTTCGGCCGCCATCATGGCGTCGGCGCCCGCCCGGATTAGCGGCGGCTCCTCTTTCATTAGCGCTAACTTTTTCTCCAGCCCCAATATGGCCGTGCGCGTCTCCTTGATCCCGGCGTCGGTCTGATCTCCAATGGCCGCGGTAGTGTCTCGAATAGCAAACTCAAGCTCCGAGGCCGCGCCAGTGTGTAGCGCGTAAGCGTCGGCCGTCTCTTCGATCGCGGATTTGAAGCTGCCGTATGCTTTCTGGGCCTTTTCGGCGGCCTCGGCGGCGGCTTCGACGGCCTCTTCGGCTTCGTCGGCGGCGGCCGACACTTCGACAAAAGCAAACGCTACAGCAGCAGCAGCGGCGGCGGCGGCCAGAAACGCGGGATTGAGAAGAAAGCTGGCCCGCCCGACGGCCTCGAATCCGCCTGCGGCATCACCAGCAAATCGCGCGGCATCGCCCAGCGCCGGGTTTACCATGTCTAGGGATGCGGCCAGGCCCTGTAGGATTGAGTCGGCATCGCCGGATTGCTCCGACATGCCCTCGATCCGGTTGCCCGCGTTCTTTGCCGCTGGGCCCAACTTGCGGTCTAGGTCGTTGGCCGCGCCTTGTGAGCTGCTGACTACACCGTCCAGGTTGCCCGATACCTTCGTCAGCTCTTTATTCAGATCGCTGGCGTCACCAGTAAAGGTAAATTTTACATCGCCACCGCTGATCGCCATTAGCCCGCCTGCCTGTCTTGTAGCTTGCTAATACGGCGGCGCTTCGCGTCGAGCTGGGCCGACTTCGCCTGCTCTGGTGTCTCGTGAGACAGCCGCCAGTCAGCGAGCAAGGCCGCGCGGGTATGGTGGGCCAGCTTGTAAAAATCGCCGGGCTGCATATTCCACCACCTCTCGACTTGTAGGATCACCCTGTCGAGCTGACCACGGCCGGACCGGAAAAATCCTGGGCTTCGGTTACCTCGACCTCTGTGGGAAAAAACCGAGACAGCGCCGCTATCACCGCTGGCCCAACCTCGTAGACCCGCGTGGGTGACACATCACGATCCACCAGCCAATCGAACACACGCCCACCGTGCGCAATCGGATCGCCCGTCTCAACCCGATAGGCCGGCGCGTCTTCGAGACACAGCCCAATAGCCGCAGCGCACAGCCGGGCCAGATGCGCTCGAGACAACCCCTCGCCCCAGCTTGCTACGATGTCGTTGCACGCCACAAACGAACGGGGCCGCACCAGATCGACGCTGCCGAGTTTGCCGCCCAGATCGACGCTGCCGGGTAGAGACAGACCCACTATCCAGTGCCCGCCGCGCTGTATCCGCCGTAGATCTCGGCCTTGACGCTGACCTTATCAGGGTCTCCTTCCGAGACGTCCCACTCAAAAAGACACTTGCTTAGCGTAAGGGTCGGATCCGCTCCATCGCCGTGGTCTGTGCCCTCGATCGTTAGCTTGCAGTCCAGCATGTAGGGCTCGAAAGCGCCAGAGCTAACAGAGGTCCAATCGGCGGCGCCGTTGGTCTTCTCGAGCACATCGATCAGCACATCAGACGAGCCGTTAGTGAACTCGCGAAGGTGGACCGTGAAGCTAAGAGACATCACCGGGTCGTCGCCATTGCGGACCCCCACAATCACGCCGCGATCCCGCACCACGACCCGCGCGGCCTTGGTACGGCTAAACGAGAAGTCGCCGTCCTCATATGAGACGGTGTAGGTATTCGAGGCGCCCGAATCCGTTAGCGTAATGGTGCCGTCGCGCCTGACCTTTGGTACGGTGGATACTGCCATTTGGGGCCCCTCTATGATTCAAGCGAAAAACGCTTATATGAGCTGGTCTTGTTTTCTCTAACCTTGACGCGCCGGCCTGGTGTCCGAAGTGCGTCTTTGATTGCTTGGATCATCCTATCACGGAGGCGCGGCAGGTGCCTTTCGGTAAGCATCGCCTGGACCAGGATCCACTCTTTGGTGGCCGTCTTAGTGCGCGCCACATACGCCGCGTAGGGCTTGTTCCCGTAGTAGCTGCGGGCCTTGTTTATGAAGACGATTTGGCGCGGGTCTTCGGTGGCTTGAAGCTTGTAATCCCACGCCCGGCGGCTACGGCCTACCGTCTCGAGACGCCGGCCTTTATACTTCCATCCCTTCCATTGATTAAGGGTCGCGCGCTTCATTTCTTCGGCTTCAATGGCAAACACGTCGGCCGCCGCTGACGATAAACGCTGATCGAGATTGAGATTAATCGAGGTCTCGATCTTCACGTCGGCCAGTCGTTTAGCCACTATCCACCACCACCAATGAGAAAATCTACAGCGTCGGCCCCGCCCCCTTCCGGGTTTCTAAATTGATCGAAGATTAGATCAAGCACAGATCGGCTCGGGTCTTGCTGCTGTTGTTCTTCGATCCTTCGGGCTGTTCTGTCAACGGCCTTGAATACCGCCGCTCGCATGGGCAGCTCGAACAGCCCCCACGCTTCGGGGATCAGCGTTTCCCACAGCGGCGGGTCTGGTGGTGTTCCGGCCCGGTGTACATACTCCGCGTAATACATTGGATTTTCGATAAACAGAGCCATGCGGCCGGGCGATCCGTCAAAGATAATAGACCACCGATCGCGGCTTGTTCCCGTGTCTACGGGCCACTTGTTCCGAATATAGGCGAGCATTAGCTCAGTCCACCGATACACCACATCCTCTTCATCTGGCGTGGTGGGGCGCGGCCGCCCGCCGTTCTTTTTCGTTATGTAGTCTTCGATCGTCTTTAGGCGTATGTCGACTAGAACGGCCATTAGGGCGTAAGGTCCAGCTCGTAGATCACGTCTAACGAAAACGCCTGGATCAGATACGCGCCGCCACCGGCGTATTCAGCGCCCACGCTGCCCGCGTCCACGTTGGCGGTCTGCGTTAGCGTGGTGCCCGGTGCGCTGATCGACTTCAGCACGTTGTGTAGATCGCCCAGCGCTTGGTTCGGCGCCTCTTGCCCGCTGTTGGGCTTGAGCTGGTGGCACAGCTCGACGCGAAGACGCTGCGCTATGCGGAGCCCGGATGTATCGGACCGGCCGCGGCTCGTCTCTGGCGCGGGGCTTAGCCCTTCGACCTTGACGGAAAACGAGCGGTTGATCCGAGGTGCGGATTCGTTGCGCACCCCGATGGGGGATCGCGCTTCGACCAAACCCGTAACCGCGTTGAGACGGGCGATCGTCGCGGTTAATGCGGCGCCAGGCGTCACTATCGGCGCCCGCTTCGACGACCCGAAGACAACATAATCACGGCCGACGTGGGGTTAGCCGTCGTCGTTACGGCGTTGTCTTCGCTGTTGTCGATCCGGCTACGGATCTGCATAAACGCCCGCTCGAACTGATCGGCGTAGCGGGTAGACAGCTCGTCATAGCGATCGGCCGGGTCAAGCAGCGTCGAGAAATCCCGGAACGCATACGACAGCGACAACAGGATCACGGGATCGCGTAGTGCCGACATCGTGCGCAACCGCCAGAAGGGAACGCCCTCGGAGTACATGCGCCCGGTCAACGTGGCCCAAGCGCCGTCGATGTATCCCTGTGTGGAGGTAACCCCAGAGGGGAGCAAGTTAGCGATGTCGTGGTGACGCGCTACCAGATCGGTATGCCCCACCGGGGAGTAGACTCGCGCCAGACACAGCGCGGCATCGTTGTAGAAGCTGTGGGTCTGGGCGCCGATCAGCACATCAAACTTGACCAGCCAGCCAGAGCCGTAAGCTTCGGCCTCGAGCACCGTCGAGCCGATAGCGTAGGAGACTTGACCGCCCGCCGCGGTAGCTGTCTGGGCGTCTACCTTCACCGCGCCGCTTGGATCGTACAAGCTGAACGTGGCCGAGGTAATCGTGGCGTCTGATCCGCCGCGCTCGAGGTCAACGGCTACGGTCTGGGTAGCGTCCCGTTCGATGATCGTTGGACCGTCCCACCGGGCCGAATAGCGAACCTCGACACCCATTTACTTGCCCTTCCGGCGCTTCTTCTCGTCACGCTGATCGGCCTTGATCGCATTCTCGCGGGCTAGCTTCTTTGCGTAGTCGGCCTGGTTGCCATGCTTCACGAGCTGGGCCGTAAACCGATCCATGGCTTCGCGGCGGCCTTTGGTTTCACCCATTGGCGGTAGCCTCTTCGACCGATGGCGGCGTTAGCTTCGGCTTGGCTTTGCGCTTGGTTGTCTTCTTCTTTGTGGTGGCCTTAGGCTTCTTAGCTTTGGCCTTCTTCGCCAGCTTGGCATTATTGGCGCCCCACGCGGCCTCCATGTCGGCCAGCGTTTGCACGGCCTCTTCGTATTTGTGTGAAAACTGCGGGTTCATGTGGATCCGCGCGCCCAAGCTGTTGACCTCGCGCTTCTGCCGCGCGTGGATCGCGTCGTACACTTGGACCAGCATAGGCGAGATGATCCCAGAATCCCGAACGGCCGCGCGGAACGATAGCCACTGGGCCTGTACCTCTTCGCCGGTGTCCCACAAGACCTCATCGTTGGGTAGCACGGTGGCCACCTCGCAAAAGTCGACGTACCACCGGCGGCCGTCGCGCGTCGTATAGTAGCGGACATAATCGGCATAGTCGCCCAACCGTTCGTCGCCGGGCCGGATGTAGGTGCCGCCCTTCGAAGACACGCCGGCCAATACGCGCGACATGTCGAGGTCTTCGCCCACGCCGTTACAACCCGGCTTCGCAACGATCCGCTTGAGGTCTGGCAGGAAGCCATGCTCTGTGCCGGCCCAGCTCCAAGACCGCGGGTAGGTCGCATAAACAAATTTGGGGGGCGGAACCTTGCCACGGGGAACGGGCAACCCGTCGGGTGTTTCGGCGGTGGAAACGTCGCGCGCGGGCTGGGACAAAACGATCGGCTGTGGCATGAATTCCTCGATAGAAAAAGGGGGCCCGCCCAAGGGAGAGTGACGGACCCCCAACACGGTTAGGCGTCGGAAACGATCCCGCAACCCCTGGCGTCCTCTGCCTCCACGACCGCGGGGTATAAATTAGCGATACATGATGTCATGCCATTCGCACTATCGCGGCTGGCTTCGACCAACAGATCGCCCGTATCAATCAAGATATTGTCGGCGGGGATCTGGCCCTGCAACGCTGCGATAGGTGCAAGCGTGTAAGCGAAGCAACCGTCAGCGGTCATGGCTCCGACACGGTCAGCGCCAGCGTTTGCGGTTGGGCAGGAATCGGACTGATAGAAATCGATCCCGTTCCAGGTACCTTGAAAGCCGGGGCCCTTAACGCGCAACATTTCAGCGGTGCTGGCCTGGTACTGCATAGCGCCGGTGGTAACTCTTAGCCCATCGATGAAGTCTGACATCTGCACGGGGTGAAGCACGCACGTCGACGGGGAAGCGCTCGAGTTGTTGAGACTGAACATAGCCTCATAGATGCCGGCAACGGTGAGATCGACACCGGACGTTTCCACGTTGTTGGAGATGCTCGAGTAGAGCGCCGTAACGAGGTCCGTCATGGTCAATGCCACGCCGTCAACGAGGTTTTGCACCACGGTGTTAACGTCAATGGGCCCACCGGAGACGCCGAACAGATCGGTGACCTGGTAGATCCGCAGATAGCGGGCAACCGTCAGCGTAAACTTGCTGGTGGTATATGCGCTGTTGGATGCGCCACCGGAGGTCTCCGAAGAGGCCGCGGCGAAAGCGCCGGGTACGGCGTTCTGGGTAATGTCCATTGCGGACGATCCCCAGGCGTTCCAGTCGTAGCGCGTCATGGTCGCGCGCAGATCGGTGGGGTCGTAGAGCTGCTCGGCAACGAGTGCAGACAAGACAGCAGAGATACGGCCACCGGCCGAAGATAAAGCAGAAAAGGTAATTTCGTCGGCCACGGTATTGGCTCCATGTTTGGTTTGGGTTTCGATCCCCATACGCTCATGTCGGAGAGCGGAACCGTGGCGGGGTTACGAAAACACTATCACGATCCGCTATTGGATCGCACCTTCCGCGCGCAGTTGGGCAAGGATCGCCTCTTTGTTTGGCCCAAGACCTCGGCCGCCGGCCTTGCCTCTTGCGGTCTTGATCTCGGCGCTGCTCCACTTCTGTCCGTTGTGCTCGGCCGAAGCCACGGCGCCCGCGTTGGGGTTGCCCACAGCCGGCGGTGTGGCCTCTTCAGCCGGTGCGGCGTCGGCTGCTTTGGCCTCTACCGGCGGCTTTGGTGTGGACAAAAAAGGCTTGAGCAATGGAGACGGCTCGGTACGTTGGGCCTCGATCCATCCCTCGAAGGTGTCGCTATCCTTCTCTGGTTTCCATCTGGAGCGCACAAATTCGCGGACCTCTGGATCGGTAACGCCAGCGCTAATCAGTGACAGATCCTGCGCGTGCGTCGTCGAGCTGGCGGCATGCGTTTCCTCTAGCGTGGTGTATTTCGCCTGGAGGTCTTGTAGCTGTCGAAGGGCGCCGGCCGTAGCCTCTTCAGCTTTCTTGCGTCGGTCCGTCTCTTCGCGTAGCCGGAAGGACGGCACCTGTTCGATCTTGTCTGGCGTCTTCTCGTTGGTGGTTTCGTCGTCGGCCATGGCTTAGCTCTCCTCTCGCGCTGTGTCGCCGCGCGCCGCGTTGGTGAGAATCGAAGCGACACGGTCAACGGTCAGCAACCGCTCGACCGCGTCTTCGTCGCTGGTGATTTCTGGGTGTAGACGCCGCAGCGCTTCGATCTGACTGATCAGCCCAAGCTGTAGCTCGGCCGTTATCGTGTCGATTTTCGCTTTGCGTTCTTGCTCTGTTTCCCCCACGCCGTGGTACTGAATGGAATAGTCCCGCGGGTTTTCGGGTAGCGCGGCCGAGCTGTATGCGTTGGCCAGCCGGGCTGCTTTGCTTAGCAGCTCCTGATCGCCCATGCGTAGCGACGGCTCGAGCGCTCTCTGTTTGCGGCGCTGGCCTTCGCGGCTAACCACAATCGCGTATCCGGATTGGGCGCTCGTCACTTGTAAGTCGCTCGGGTTTAGGCCGGCGTAGGTGGCTAAGCCCTGCTCGTAGGTCTTGAGCGCCTCGGCCGCGGATCGTGGTTCCATCGCCGCGGAAAACTGCGACAGCGTGCCACCGGTTGCGCCGGTGCTCGTAAACTTCAGGATTGATTTGCGATCGGTGGGGATCACCTCGACGGGTACGCCGCTAACGTTTTTGGTTATGCCCGCCTGGGATCCCACATCGAGCGCGTATCGCTGCGGATGTGCACAGCTATTAAAGCCGTCCGTCCAATGGGACCACAGACTACAGAGCCGAAGCGTACCGCGCACCAGTTCGACGCCGCGGCGCCATGCCCACAGAGAAGAGCCCACGCGCTGGTGGTAGAGCACATAGGGCAAGACCGGCGATCCGCTGGTGTCCCGGTATGGATACGATCCCGCCAGCTCTGGCGAAAACTGGGCCGTGGCATCTCGGCGGACGCCACGATCGTCCACCACATCGATCCGATAGATGGGGGCGGCCGGATCGGAGATGTCCCAAACATCCCACGTCCACGCCGTGGTGCCATCGGGCAACATCCGCGGCCGTACCTCTTCGACGCGTACGGGTTGATCGGGCTGTTGTGGATCGGCGGTCAAGACCACAGTGTCGGGCGGTACCGTTCGATAGGTCGCCTCGGTGGCTCCATCCCAATAGGCCCAGTCAACGCGTACCAGCGTCTCGTTTAGCGCCGTCACATACAGCCCGGTCTGTGCTTGCTGGGGCCATAGTCGCGGCGTGACGATAGGCGACAGATCCGCGTCTTCGGACAGGCGCACATCGGGCGCCACGCTGTAGGCCGTGTTGAGCTGCTGACTGACCAATAAAAACGTGTTGCGGCTTAGGTCTGGAGATATCTCGAGGTCAACCGCGATTTCCAGCGCGAACATGGATCGTATATCGTCGCGCACATCGTCTTCATGCGCGCCCTCTAGGATACGGATCCGTTGGGCCTGATCGCTCCATCGCTTGCGATCGTCCTCGTCTGCCGGTTGTATTTGCGGTGGGATAGTTGCCACGTTGCGCCCCTAAGAGATGATAAGCCGGCCGGGTTGCCCCGCCTGTAGAGCCGGAGACAAATAGACCTCGCTAATATAGCCCATGCTATCGAATGGGTCCTTTAGGTCGTCGTTAGCCCCGCGCCAGTGTCGGAGACTGTGAATCAACCGCGGACAACGGCGGTGTACCCGCAGCCGCCCATCCACGCAAGCGTTAGAGATTAGCCGTACCCGCGCGTTGACAGAGCCGCGCCGCTTGTGCGGGATCGATATGCGGAACGGTGGGCGGCTTGATCCCACCAGCTCGGAAAAAGCACGCATATAGATCTCATTGAGGCTGAAGCCCAAGCCGAGCCGGCCGGCGCTGTTGCTGTCTCCGCGTGCCTCGCTAATCTCATATGGCGACACGCCCCAACGCTTAGCCATGGCGATCACCGCCGCAGCTTCTTCGCGTGGTGTGCTCTGCTCGGTGTTGCTGTACTCATCCAAGACCCACACCGTCAGACCGTCCCATGCGATGAGATGACAGATCGACTTGCCGGGGCGCTCGCCGTGGTCCCAGCCCAGGCCGATAGCCTCGACGTTGACCGGCGCCTGTTCGTCTTCAAATAGGTTGCCCTCGGTGAACCCAGACACCCAACGGTCAGCGGTCAGCCCGTCCCACTCGGACAGGATCCGCTGTCGGTACTCCCAGGGGCTACACTCGGCGCGTTGCGCTTCGACGTCTTCGGCCGTCCGGTGTGGTGCGTTTTCATGCGTCAGCTCGACGTGCCACACGTCCCAGCCGGCCTCGGGTTCCACGCTTTCCTCTTGGCTGCCGTCCAACAGGTTGCGCAGGTATTCCACCGGCCGCCCAATCGGCGTAGCTGTAATCCAGACGGGGCCCATGTCCATCGCCAGGCGCGCCCGTAGGCCGTGGAAGTGTTGCTGCTTCGGTGGCTCGTCGATCCATGCCCACTGAATCCGGGCGCCTTCGAGCGCCAGCGTCGTCTGCTCGCAACCCTTGCCCACCATGAACCCGCCGCCGTTGGCTTCGTTGACCTTCAGGATCTTGAGGCCTCGGTACAGGTAGCCCACACCATCGACGTGTTTACAGACGGGGTCGAGCACGTCGGGCGGCTCCAGCTCGTGTAGTGCTTTTGAGACAGTGCGCCACCCCGTGATCAAGTCAGGCGACAGTAGCCAGCCCTCGGATCCGGGCGCCGGTGTTTCTCGGTATGGGTGTCTGCCAAGCAAGTGATACCAGGCCTCGGCAGCGCCGGCGTAAGACTTGCCCACCTTGTTTCCGGCGATCAGGGCGCGCTTGCGGCTGGTGCTCTGGTGGAAGGTGCGCTGTGGTGGTGACATCCCGCCGCGGCTACCCGGCTCGTCGTGTGTGTATTGCAGTAGACGATCGGCCTTATAGGCCTCGACCACCGACGCGATCCGATCGAGAGCTGTGCGCAGCTCCATCAATCCCCCATCGCCTGCTTCAGATAGGACGGCGGTAACGCCTTTAGCGCGTCGATTAGCCCAGTGTCGCCCGGCGCGGTGCCCAGCTCGATAGACGCGGTGGCGGCTTCGTCGCCCAAGTTGGCGCGCAAGGACAGTACATCCGGCACCTTGTCGAGCAGAACCGCCAGAGCCTGCGCCGCGTCTTTGGATACCTTCGGGTCCAGCTCATAGGGCACACCCTGATCATCTATGGCGGCGGCACACCGCAACAGGCGGATAGCGGCCGTCCGCATTAGCTGGCGCGCCTCGTCATCCATCAGTGCATAGGTGGGGGCCGCCTCAGCCGGCGGAAGGATTACAAGGTCGCCAGCCGGGTTGCCCGCTTGGCGGATGATCCGATCGGTCTTCGCGGCCTTGCGAACCTTTGCCTCGTCTTGGCGGATCTGGTGGACGCTTACATCGTAATCATTGGCGAGCTGTTCACGCTGGTCGGCGTCCAGCTTCGCGGTAGCCGCAGGTGTGCCCATAGCGGCGGCCACGGCTTCGCGTCTCGCGGCTATCTCGGTGTTGCTAAAGCGGCGTCCAGCCATGGAACCTCAAGCCCATTGTAGCCCGCCGCGCGGCGGGGCGGTGGTGAGACGGCGGTACGCTTCTCTACGCGCGAGAAACGATCGCAAAAGTACACAGACTATTTTCTATCGACAATTTGGTTGATATATCAACATCCGCTTAGCAAGTAGTGTCCCACCCTGCCATTCGCTCCTTTAACAACGCGCGCGTGCGAGTGTCTCGCCTGTTCCGTTAGTACAGTACTTGGTGGGTAAATCTGCCAAGCTTTAAAAAGTCTGGCATTTTTTTGCGTTCTTTCTCGCGCGTAAGAAGTGGAACAGCGCGCGCGTTGCGCCATTGGGACACATCCGCTACTCTTGGGACACATCGCCGGCGCAGCGGCTACGACCATTGGGCCCGGCCCAGCTTTGGGGATCTGCGATGAACCAAGGCGGGCCGAGGCCCCCTTCCTATGGACCGCCCGTGACCGCTGACTACACGCTGCCGATCGTATTTCTTGAAACCCTATACGCCGATGTCGGTGGGTACATTGAAACCCGCTTCATTGTTGATCGGACGACAGGAGAGCCCAGGGAGCCGGGAGACATGAAAGGCCGCCGGGCATGGGCCGGCGTTGCAGAGCTGGCGGCGAAGTTGCCCGCCATCACCGCGTGGGCAAAGCAGGCCCGGTGTGCTGTCTTCTTTGGTGTGCTGCCCCGCAAGACCGCCGAGGGGACAAGCGCGGCCGATGTGGACGAGGGTAGCGCGCTATGGGCTGATATCGATTGGAAAGACTTCGACAACGAGCAAGCAGGCCGGGCGGCGTTTGCCGGCCTGGAGTACCCGCCCTCGATTGTGGTCCGCTCTGCCCACGGAGTGCACCTGTACTGGCTCTTGAGTGAGCCCAACGAACCCGAGGCCCTCTCGGACCTCTCACGCCGTCTGGCGGCCATGTTGGGCGCTGACGCCTGCCACGACGCCGCACGGCTTCTGCGGCTGCCAGGTAGCTACAATTGTAAGGACGCCAACGATCCGATCCTCGTGGAAATAGAGGAGCTACACCCCGAGCGGCGCTACCACGCCGGGGATCTGGACGTTTGGATCCCGGTGCTGGCCCGCCCGCGGATCAAGCTGGCCGGTGCTGTTGATCTGACGGTGCCCGCCCATCTGACAGAGAGGGCCCGAGCGATCCTCGAGGCCAATCAACAGGTGCGATCCCACTGGCGCGGGGAAGGTAAGAGCAAGGGCGACACGTCCAGCTCGGGATACGACTGGACCACAGCCTACGACGTCCTAAAGGCCGGTGGTGGGCCAGAAGACGCCGCCAGCGCCGTTGCAAGCCGCCCAGACGGCTCCGCGCTGTCTAAGGGAACCAGACACATCGAGCGAACCGTAGGACGCGCTGTAGCGGCTCAGGAGCAATACCGAGCCGATCAGGACGCCCAGGTAGCCGTACGGAACACCACCGAACGAGTAGCCCGGCAAGCGCTGAAAGAATCAGACAAAGACGACAAGAGAGAAGCCGAGCTGGACGCGGCATGGCGCCCAAACTCGGTAGCCATCTATCGAACTGATCCTCCGCGGTACGTGTTCACATCTGGGGATCGGGTCTTCGAGGTCACCACCTCCCATTTGGCCCAACGCCACCAGATGCGGCGCCGACTGATGGAGGTGCTACTGCGGATCGTACAGCTCCCCACCACCAAATGGGGGGCATACGACGCCTGGGTAAACGAGCTGTTGGAAGGGGCGAAGGTATACGAACAACCGCCAGAGGCGTCCCGATACGGCGGCATCCATGAAGAGTTAGCCGAACGGCTCGGGGCTCTGCGGACCGGTGACTGTGCCGCGGATCTGGCGCGGGGCTGTGCTGTAGAGGTAGACGGCCGGCGTGCGGTGCGGCTGTCTCCATTGCTGCGCTCGCTTCGACAATCCGATACCGAGATCACCCGGCCCGAATTGGCCCAGCATCTATCCCGAGCGGGATGGGAGTCGCGGAAGGTGCGGCTCGAAGGGGAGCAGGTGCGGGTCTGGTTGAGCCCACGCGGGGAAGTAGTGGCACCCAAGGGCCCCGAGCCCGTCATGGCGCCCGAGGATTGGAGCGCCGCGCCCCCCACGGCGTAACTATTTCCCTCGAGTAGAGAATAAAAAGACGCCAAACGCATTGACGCGTTACGCGCCCTCCTATAGTATTTCTACATCAACCGGGGCCGAGCCCCACGGAGCCCAGCATGGCCAGCGCAACCGAAACAACCCGCACCCACCTCGAAACCATCCGCACCGGCCTCCAGGCCCGCCGGGCGTGGCTTGCACGCCGCGAAAACCGCCGCGGCGGCCCGGGCCGTAATCAACTCCTGGTGCGCTGCATCAAGCGCCTGGAGGCCGAAGAGGCCCGCCTAACGGCGGCCCTCTAAACCACCAACCGGGGGCCCAGCCCCCACAAGGCCAACCAGTGACACCCAACCAAAAGGCCGTGCTAATGGCCGTTAAGCACCTGCTATACAGCGCTCTGGACGGCTTCACCGACGAGGAGCTATTGCAAGGCGCCACGGTGATCGTCGAGTACCAGGGCGAAGAGTACGGTTTCACCACCGACGGCGTCGAGTCTGTCGATGAGGTCATGACCACTATCGAGCGCGCCTCCAGGGCTTTTGATCTGGCATACATCCCATGAGGCGCGACCTCATCCTCGGACCACCGGGCACCGGAAAAACTACCCGCCTCCTGCAAATAGCGGAGGATTGGATAGCCCACGGGGTAGACCCGGGGCGGCTGGGCTTCGCCACATTCACCCGAGAAGCGCGCCGGGTAGCGATCGGCCGCTTTGTAGAGGCTGGGATCCCCGCCGGTGAGCTGACCCACTGTCGAACCATCCACTCGGCCATGGCTCGCGCTCTAGCGCTATCGAGAAGCCAATACACCACCGACAAAGACCTATCCGACTTCTGCAAAGCCCACGGCTACCGCTTGACTGGTGGGACTACAGACCTCGACGACGACCCGGCACCACGCCCAGGAACAGACGACGGCCGGCTATTGGCTTGGCTCGAGCTGGGCCGGGCCCGTTGCCAGACGGACGAAGAGACAGCAGACCAGATCGAGCACTACCACGAACGGCGGGCGTTTGTGCTATTTGCCAAACGATATCGGGCATGGCTGCGCGACATCGAGAAATACGACTACACCGCGATCCTTGAGACGGCGATCCGGCAAGGTATACGGCTACCGGTGTCTCATCTGATCATCGACGAGGCCCAAGACCTTAGCCCACTCCAGATCGCCGCCATGGCGCCCACGATAGACGCGCCCGGAACCATGGAGGTTGTGGTTGCTGGCGACGACGACCAGGCGATCTTCGGCTTCGCGGGCAGCTCTCCCGATTGGTTGATGTGGCTCTCTAAGCGGTGGAGCACCCGGATCCTCGAGCAGAGCTGGAGAGTGCCCAAAGCCATCCACAAGCGGGCGCAAGCGATCATCGAGCGCAACCACGAGCGAGTGCCCAAGACCTACCGCCCCACCGAAGAAGAAGGATCGATTGGCTGGCTACGCCGCGACGACATCGCCCGGTATGCCGAACCGGGCACCCTGTGCGTGGCCCGCACCCGATACGCGGTGGGCCACATCGCCGGGCATCTCCACGACGCGCGGATCCCCTACCTGACCGAACGGGGAAGCGGGCCCAACCCACTCGGGCGGCCGAAGACCCTGCGCGCTATCGAGGCCGCTGCGCTCGTGGCCCAGGGGGAGCCGGTGGACGCTGCCGATCTATCGGTGGTGCTTGACATGCTGCCCTCCTCACGCCGGCCGGGCGCCCTGTGTCCCTGGGGCACCAAAACGCGCGTTAACGACATCGCCGGGGAGGTTACCCGTTCCGAGCTGGTGGGCCTGGGCCTTGATCCACTGGCGCAAGCGCTGACCCAAGACCACATCGAGCCGTTAGCCAAAGTGCCGCCCATGGATCGGCTGTACTATCGCGACCTATGGAAAACCCACGGCAAGCTACCGCGCCCACAGGTCAGGTTATCCACAGTCCACGGAGTCAAAGGCCGCGAAGCCGACCGGGTGATCCTGTGTCCATCGCTGCCCAAGGTCGTGGAGATGGAGCGCCGCACCGGCAGCTTTGAAGCTGAAAACCGGATTGCCTACGTGGCGCTAACGCGGGCTAAGCACAGCGTCGGCATACTTGACCCGGTGGGCCGCTGGTGGTTCGAGTACTAGCCGCCCAAGGGCCACAGATAGCAGTCCACCTCGGCACATCCCGAAGCGGCGGTGCGTAGCAACCCGGCCACGCCTGCCACCGTGATTAGGCTGTCAATCACCAGTGTGGGCCCGTCCACCCTGCCCACCAATGGATCGCCACTGTCCACGCTTCGATAGTCGAGCCGGTCGAGTTGAAAGGTAACGGTGCCTCCGTCCACGCTTAGCCCGATGATTTCGGTAACCGCGGCCTTCGAGCCGCCGTCTTTCAACACCGCGTTTGGCGGATCGTCTGCGAAGCTGTTGGGCCCTTCGTCCCACATGGTCGCCAGCATGGGGATCGTCAGATCAAACGCGCGCCGTTGGGGGCGGTCTGTAAACGCTATCGAAGAAGTCAACGCCGACAGCTCAAACGATAGAGTGTGCCCGTCTTCGGTCTTAGCTACCGTTGCAGAGCTGGCGGCAACAACGAACAGCAGAGAAGCCGGGCCGTCTTCGGCCGGTGGTTCGTCGCTATGACATGAAAAGAGAAGCGGAAGAAAGAGCATGGAGCACCTCCGGCGCCATCATAACGCCTCGAGGTCTTGACCCAACAGGCCCCAGTGGATGTGGTCGCCACGGCGGAAGGGGACGATCAGATCAGAGCCGGCGCGTTTCTGTGCGCGGTTTAGTGATTTGCGGTGCTCGTTGTCCAGCTCGGACAGGTGCACGGCTTCGACCACCTCGCCCGGCTCGACAAGGATATAGTTGGGTGGGCCGCCCGGCCCACAGAATCGGAGACGCACGATCACACGGAGCCGCTGTGGGGCCACGATGAGAAACCGGGCGGCCGTCATTAACCCCTCCCAGTCGTCCCGCGCGTCCATCAGCGCTTGCGCCTGGACGACCCGATCGCCTTCTATGTTTATCTCCACTGCGGCCTCCCGTTCGGCTACCACGATCAGATCAGACGGCGTCTGTGGCTGGTGTGTGTTGCAGATGTGCTTCAACCAGTGGGCCACCTGGTGACGCTTCTTGGGTTCCCAATCTCGGATCCTCATAGACTGCACACCCGGCAGGCGTGCTCATCGTCTCCAAACATTGATACCTGCCGATCAATCCCACGGGGCAGATCGCCAGCCTCGAAGCGCCCGCGAAGGTCGGCCAGCCCAGCCGGCCAGGTGTCTCGACTGCGGGATCTAAACGTCACGGTCGTTTCGCGCACCTCGCCAACCTTGCGCTCTTGCTCCTCTGCTTCTGCATACAGCTCGGGGTGCTGTTTCCACAGTCGCCACCATTCAGACAGGCGTTGGCCGTAGCACCGTGCGCAATCGGTGCGCTTGGGAATAGATACGCCGCGCTTTCTGATGTATGCCCATACTTCCGACAGCCCCCAACCCCACTCCCGAAGGGGGAATTTAGTAATTACCTGCTCGCTGTATAGTCCTTTGCGCTCCTCTTCGTCGGCCCGCAGACCCACATACAGGTGCGGGCGCTCTCCTGTCGTCTCCTCTAGATGCTTCAGATATGCAATGCACGGCTCGATCTTGAGGATTCGGGTACACCACCGGGCGTGTCCATTGGGCAGCATGTCGAAATAGTCGATCCAATAGTTAAGCGTTTGATTTGTAATCCGTGTCAAGCGCTGCCCAAGCAAGCGCTCAAGCGCTGCCCAGTGGGCGATCATTTCGGGCAGCTCGTCGCCAGTCGGTGTGCAGAAAAATACCCACTCGCGATCGGGGTGTAGCTCCTGCAATCGAAGCGCCATCGCCGTACTATCCTTGCCCCCACTCAATCCCACGACGTGTTTCATTCGCCCCCCCAAATCCGGTAATCCTGACCGGTGCAACCTTCCCCGTGGTGGCTCGTTGTTGGTTCGATCTTGATCTTGTTTTCTCGTAACCACTGGAGCGGCGCGGGCCGGGTCAGTGCTGGCCAGTCGGGGTGAACAATCGGACACCAACAGCACACCGGGATCGGCTCTGGCCACAACCTCCACGGTAGCGGCAGCTCGTCGCGGCTGGGCACCACGACTACGCGCGACGGAAATAGAGAAGCCTGGGCGCTCATCGGATAATCTCCAAAGCGATCCGGCCCACTTG
>Ga0080013_1002006_pt1 | contig 25268 bp, 27 predicted proteins | sample ETNvirenome_6_85_FD_69236 | JGI IMG/M metagenome (GOLD analysis project Ga0080013, IMG submission 69236) | Marine viral communities from the Pacific Ocean - ETNP_6_85 (SPADES assembly) (version 2) | ecosystem: Environmental > Aquatic > Marine > Oceanic | place: Pacific Ocean | collected 2013-06-19
GGCAACATAGGTGGTGCTCAGATTGTCCAGCTTTGTCTTGTCGCCTGCTGACAAAGATCCAGGGTCTGATTGCGTGGCAGCTGTGATGCCAATCGTGGGAGTCAGCCCACCTGTAGAAGTAACAGGGGCCGTGGCTCCAACACTGGCCACCTTTGAGCCAGCTGAAGATCCTGCCTGGATGGCCGCTTGCATGGCCTGATTCGCTAGCCGGTTTGCATCAGCCAGCACCACCACTGAGTCATCAGCGTCTTTGACGTAAAGGGTTGGTGAGTCGCCGTGGATATTGACAGCAATCTCGGCAGTCCCGAGCTGGCTATCCGTGGGCGCTAAATCCTTCGTGACAGAGGAAATGGGCTTGATCTTTACAGGCTTGGCCATACCTATCCAGGTAAATTAACAGCTCTCATTCGGAGCTAGGTAAAGCCTACCTGCCTTAGTTAGGTTTAAGGATCATATGAGCCGCCATTGACCTCAGTGGCGAAGGTGAGTTGGTTGCCCCAGAACTGAACGATGTCACCATCGACTAATCCTTGAGTGCCATTGTCGGGATAGTTGACCAGCATCACGTTCTCCCACTGGCCCGATGTTCCGTTGTATTGAAGGAACTGATGATCAGCCGGGCTGGCGATTGTTACATCGCCTAATTGATCCAGGAAGGCGGCCCCACCGCCTCCGCCACCACCGCCAGCCGCCATATTGATGCGAATCCAGCCATTGGCTTGGTCTACCGCCAAAACCCAATCGCCGACATCAAATTGGGTTCCTCTAACAGCATCAACGTCTATCGCTGTTCCAGCAATGGATGCAACAAGATAAATGCCGCCATTGTTGTTAGTTGCATCGGGCAATCCTGCTCCAACTTCTAAACCAGCACTGACACCGAAATCTGTTAATGTTTCGATTAGTCCGGTGCTGGCGTCAATAGTTCCAGCCCATCTCATATTCTCCTTTGCTAGAGCCCCTTTTGATGATACAATCCAGCTATTGCCATTCCAGATTGATAGCGAACCGGTCGATTCTTGGAACCATGACATACCAATATGGTATGCAATTCCTCCAGGATCAGGTGTAGGAACGTCCTCCTGAATTAAGCCGACGCTGTAATTAGCGAGCTTCTTTTGTTCGACAGATCTATCTGCTAATCGTGCTGTGGGGAAAGCTCCCGTTGTGATCTTGCTTGCGTCCAGAGCGGGTATGTCATCCGGGGCCAGGGAGGTGCCTGCAATGACTCGGCCATAACTATCAACAGTGGTTTTTGTCCACTGGCCCGCAGCCCCTACCTGTTCGAGAGTTAAACCACCCGCACCATCAACAACTAGGCCGCTATTCGCGTCAATGGAGACACCGCCCTTTGTGCTGTCAGTCGGGACAGGCAGGTCGCTGCCGACTAGGGGAACAGCATCAGTAATGCTGCCATGGATGTCCCAGCTGATCCCTGACATCGTGCCAGCGTCCAGGGCATTGCCAATGCCGATTGACCCATCCAGCGCAACGGTCAGACCACCATCGAGTGGCACCAGGATCGCGCCGATCTCTGTTGTTGTGGCAATGGGCAGATCCCCTGGGAGCAGATCGGAGGTGCCATCGATCAAACCCTGGCTGGTGAATGAAATGCCGTTTTTTACGCCAGGGGAGATTGCATTTGTGATGCCAATCGCACCAGTCGCTTTGTCTATTCCACGATCAAGTGAGGCTGGATTGATCGATCCTGCGGGGAGCGTGTCAGCTGTGATCTTGGTGCCGTTGATTCCACTGCTCACCTTTGAATCAGTGACGGCATTTTGCGCTAACTGGGATGTGTTCACGCTGGCCAGTCCCAGCTTTCCGTTGGTGACACTCAGATCCCCTAGCTGAGCCTCTAGGACTGTTCCGGCGAGGATCTTGGTTGAGCCGGTGAACTGACCAAGCTTGCCTTCGGTAACAGCTAAATCTTGAATCTTGGTTGTCGAGACGCTCGCTGCGCCTAGGGCGGAATCGAGGATGCACTCACTACCAAAGACCCGTGATGTGAATGTTCCCGGTGCGACGTTGTCATCAACAACGGTCGAGCTGGCCAATGACCCGCCAGTGCCACCCGAGACGCTGCCTGGGATGATGGCCGCATTGTCCACGCTCAGATCAGCCAGTTCACTGCTGGTGATTGCTTCTGGGGCAATCTGCACAGCACCAATCGAGTCAGCCGTTATGACTGAGCCGGGCATATCCCCGGTCTGAAAGTTAGTCTTAGCGTATGAAATCGTTGCGTCAAGAATCTTAACGTCCGTAACTGAAGCAGCCTTAAGAGCATTAGTGTCAACGCTCTGAAGGGCATACTTAGGGGTGCTGATTGCACCATCTTGGATAGCATCGGTGAGCACCGAATCCGCCGCCATAGCGGGTGACTCGATCGAGGCAATGGCCATGTTGTAGGCCGTGATCGTCGATCCGGCTAGGTTGCCGCTACTGCCACCTAAGACACCGTCAATAACAATTGCACGGGAAGAGACTGAGCCTGTTCCATAGTCTGCTTCTGAAAGAGTTCCATCTAATATGTTTTCAGAGAGGATCGTCTCTAGGGCGATCTTGCCGCCCGTGATCGCCCGGTCCTGAACGCTAGTCGTCGCTACATAATCAGGAGGTAGGGGGCTGGTCAGTCGGTCGCTTGGAATCGAGCCTGGATCTACCAGCGCGGAACCATACTGGACAAGGTTTTTAACCGTGAGCTTTTTAGTTTCACTTGCACTGAGATCGGCTACTGCTACCGGGTCGGTCGCCTGGACACTGGCCCCAGACAACGGGGGCAGCTTGGAAATCTCAAGTGATGGCATAACGCCGCCCGGAAATACTTAATGTCGGCAGTCTAATCGACGTCTTGAAGCATAATTGGGTTGCCATCCTGATCAAGTACATAGTTAGCAAAGCCGCTAGAACCCGAGGGTGTCTCGCTGCTGCCTTCCATCAACAGGAATAGTGGTGGCTTGTCGGAGAACAGGCCGAATGCGCTGGTGGTGACGAACTCGATATCTGTCATGATCAGCTTCTCGGCTGACACTTCCATTGAGCAATTTGTCACCTGGGCCATCATTTCATACCAAACCGAAGGCTCCTTACCTTCAATCGTGGCGGTGTCTCCTGGGTAGTAAATAAATAGCTTGGCGCTGAAGCTCGCACCCTCGCTAATCCTGATGCAAAGCTGCGCTAGATACTGGGCGAATTCGGGAGCGGAACCCCCGCAATGGCCCAAGGGTGTCTCGCATAACCGAAACCTGAAGTCCCAGAATGCGGTGATTCGCCCCTGGCCGGTGATCAACCCGCCTTCGTGCTGCCGCCGGAATTCATCACCCAGCCGGGTCACGTCAACTGACTCTCTGCTCGTTGTGAATGAGAACGACTGAACCTGCGCTAAACAATGCTCGAACTGATTCCGGTTGGTGATGCTGATCTGTTGGGCGCTGGTGGGTGCTATTAGCTCCAGCGATTGATCCTTCTTTCCTGCGAGACAAGTGGAAAAGTCGGTGAAGAGCCTTAGGGCTCCCATCTCATCAACATGGACATAGTGGAGAATATCGGGGAAGTATGGGCACACTGCATAACCCGACCCGCCGCTGACGATCGTGACTGATGTGATCAGCCCCTCTTTGACAACAATATCTGCTGTAGCCCCACTGCCCGGACCCGATGCATAGTCAGGGGAGGTGAATGCAATTAACGAAACTCCTGAGTAGCTGCCATCTGTATAGTCGAAGCCGCTATCTGAGATGTAGCCATTGACTATGGCTCCCAGACCAACGTTTGAAGCATCGACTTCCTGGATTGCATATTTGAAGGTGCCTGAGCCGGTTCCGCCTAAATCGGCTGAGTCGGCAGTGACTTTCGAGCCCGCATCGGTCTCGGAGTCGATGTTGTTCCGCACTAGCTCTAGTGGGGATTTGTCCAGCGTGGCGATGGCAACACGATCACCCGTGATCAGCGGCACCACTTGGCTGCCGGTGCCTGGGATGTCGGCGTCCCAGTCGTCCGAATAATCAACGCTAAATCGCTGTTTCGCGACGTTTACATCACTCTCATTGAGTTCTGTATTGATCGCGGCGGTGTCGCCATCCCTTTTCAGCTCAATAAAGCCGTGGTTCCCGAGATAGGCAGCCATGGATCAAAACTCTTGTTCATAAGGTGCGCCATCAGCTTCAAATGTAATATCTGCGGCCATCACCTCTCCAACATTGATTCCCATGGTAAATGCTGTTACATAACCATAAAAGCTGATGTATCTATTGGTGCCACCACTTCTGACACCTAGCTTAAAACCAATTCGTTTTGATTGCTTTGTTTGTGGATCGCCGTCCCCTTGCGCAATATTGCCAATAATTTTGTCATAGGCATTATTGTCTTCCTTGATGAATCTATTCATCAACCAGGAGACGGCTTCGTTAGGCAGACTGACTGTATCAGAGCCGTTATCAGCTGGAGGATCACGATAATACAAGATTTTGGCATTGCCTGACATGCTCCTGATGCCAGGGGTAATCACCTTGTCTGTATATCCCAAGGCGCTCCTTTCGATCATGACCTGAGAGAAATTGAGCGTCCAGGATTGGACGTTGGCAACAGCCGTGAAGGAGGTTTGTCCAGGATTAGCAAGCCACAGTCTGCCAGAATCGCCGGTGAAGAACGTCATGAGCTATGTGGAGGCGGAACTGTTGTAAACAGTCTAAACCCTGTTCTTACTAGGTAGGTCTGTTTTCAATTTGAGGTAGATCGCTATCTAAGTGAGGGGTGTCGCGGGGCTGTCGGTCCTCAGTCCAGCGGCTGCCATTTGCTGCGCGTTTAAACGCACTGGAGAAGGCTCGCTCGAAAGGGGTTGGTTCCTTTGGTTTGCGTTTAATCGATTTGTCGTTTTTGATCTTGTTGTCAGCCATCTAAAAAGCCTCGGAATCTACAACTGACCGTACAGAGCCCTGCGTGGGATTGGTCCAAACTTGGCGGTTCGGCGTACCGCCAGCGCAGCTTTGGCGGCTTATTTACTCCATCAACTTGCCTGATCTCCTTTTTTAAATCGTTACTATCAGTTCCTTGCAGGCCGCTGCTACCACTAAAATCAACATAATTCCAAGCACTGTTGACCGTGTAATAGTTCTGGAGGATTAGCTCGCCCTCTTCTGTTGGGATGTTGGCAAAGGTCATCTCTAGCTCAGCATCAACAACCTGTTTGCCATATCGGATGTTCACCGTTGCCCCGTTGACACTCTCGAAAATTTTCTGGGGATAGCGGCCTGGCCTGTAGTTGCGAGTGGTGGGTGGGAGCCCCGCAGGGAATTTGATCAACTTTGGCTCAGCCATCAGGAGGACTCCACGGACCAGTCAGCATCGTCCCACTTTATGAGCTTGCTCTGCCCATCGCTATTGATCGGTTGATAGGTGCCCGCAATTTCGACCATGCCTTCCTCTCCGAAGGAGATGGACTCGCATTTGTAGATGAATTCACTGGTGTTGCTGTTGTATGTGGCAAAGAGGCAGCCGCGCAGGAAGTCAGCCGCATAGACATTGCCACTGGCATATTTGAATGTTCCAGTGCTGACGCCCTCGGTGCCAGGCTTCCAGTAATAAATCGTTTTGTCGGCAGGAACCTTCTCCCTGCTCTGAATTACGCCATCGGGGGTGACACACCCATTTGTGAACCTGCTTACGTGGCTCACCTCTGATTGCAGTCTGAAGAGATCGCCAGGCTCCAGGCCAACAACACTATCGGGGGTCGATTTGAACTTGACCGCATGATCCACCAACGTGCGGTTGAGAATTGCCCACTTTGCCCAGTCGATGCAGTGCTGTTCGCTGCAGCACCAGCTGCTCAGATCGAAGGTTTCCTCTGGGAGTTTTTCAGCATTGGGGATGTTCTGCCTCACCCGCACATTCCTAACCTCGGGAAATCCGTTATTTGTGTCATCGCGCCAGAGCACCACTGCCTGGAAGTTCTGCCGCTCTTCTGCTGATAGGAAGGTCGTTGTCAGATCAGCTACGTTCCCGTCCGTGAAGAGCGCGACGATTTGCCGCCTGAGATCTGCATCGCGCCTTATCTGAAATGTCTTTTCGTTGAATAGGACTGAGGGCTTTAGGCTGAATAGTCCTCCTTTCACTACGAAGTCGAGGAAGTTGTACCCCGCCATCGTGAATAGCCATTCTCGGACGTTCTGCTTTTCGCTGATAACGCCATTCCATTTAAACCCATTCTTTTGACAGAAGTTCGCTGCTAGCGTCATCGCCTCTCGATCTACGCCCGCTTTCCCGACAACCTGGCCGAGGCCAAACTTATCGCTGATCAATAGTGACCATGCGATCTCAGGCAGCAGGTTGGTGCTCTCGTGGGTGCCATCGATCAAGCGACCGCCGGGCACTCGGATGCCCCGCTTAACAAATGTCGAGAACTGCGTGAATTGCTGGATCTCATCACCAGCATCAAGGCGGATCCCGGCATAAGCCAGATCGTCATATTGAGGAGTTGTCTTATTCAGCACCTGCTCATTTACATAAACAAGCTCATGCTCCGGGTTGTCCTGATGTGATTTGCGCTCTGACTCAAACCGCCAGTAGTCTGCGATCGCATCCCATGGATTGAGGTTTCCATCAAAGCGCCGATTGGGATTCGGGCGATAGTAGGTGATGTCATAGCTTGGCTCATCACCTATGACCCATTCGGGGTTACTTACAAAGTTATTATCTAACTTCTCTCTATAGCCAGCAAGCTCAACCTCTACCTTGTCGCCATTAACATTGTGGGTGAATGTCAGTGTTCTGCCAGGATTCAAGACTATCACCTCATCACCTTCTCTCTTCTCCCAAACGTAGTTGCCGGAGGCCGGTAGGAACCTGAATTCATATTGCTCATGCTCGTGGAAGATCTTGATGTAGTTGTACTGAGCCACAGGACGCTGGCCGACGATACAAAAATAAGTTCCATTGCTGATCGATGTCCAGCCCTTCTTACCTCGTTTTCGCATCTGCAAACTGAAGAAAGATAGCCGTTTGACAAATTGATCAATTCTGCCAACGCTAATGTTCGCAGCGTGTTTCTGATAGCGTTTGATGGTGTAGTCACTAGGCACGCTATTGAAGTTCGCGCAGCTTATCTTCGACCAGACTGTTGACTTGATCCCTAGTTCAGTGCAGTCACAGGCGCGGTTGTTTGTGATGGTTGCAACTGCAACTCGCATCGGATTCAATGTCTGATACGGGCCGTGGAATGCGTGGGAGCCATAGGTCTTCTCTACCTCACACACTCCTGGCTCGGTAACAGTGAATCGGAATCTTTTGTTGACTCCGATCTTCCACGGATCTTTTGGAACCCGGCTGGTGCGGCACAAAGCGCTGCCTATCAGGTAGGTGTCGCCCTCTTTAAGGGCTTCATCGACACTTACTCTGATGGCCTTTACTGCATTTTCGATGTCCTCTGTTCCCCATGGGGAATAATCCATATCATCATCTGAATTCTGAGATTGGCCGTGAATCGTGTCACCTCCAATCACATAATGTATAATGTCGCCCTTCTCGACATTGATGTTCTCGTGCGTTGATGTTGAACCATCAGCACGTTCAACAGCGCAGAATCTCGACCACTCCGACCAATAGATTTTGTTGCGCTTCCTTCGCTGGTCTTCCTTGACGTTATCCATGCCCTTCTCTTGCCCTTCCTGCTTGTCTGGGACTAGCACCAGCTCATATTCGTTGCGGTATTCATTGCCGTTGGGAAGCGGGCTGTAAACGCCAAATGATGTGGAGCCTGATGGATTGCGGGTGCCTGAAAATGCCTTGTATTGATTCCCTTTCCACTCGATGGAAAAGGCATCACTCTGATCTAATGGCTGGGCTTCACCCTCTGGATATCGTCGATAGTCTTTTGAAATATCGTATTCACGGCCTACTGGCTCTTCCCAGAGTCTCCCACCGTTTGGTGTGAAATAGAGAGCTACTTTGCCAGAGTTTAGATTTTCTAGGGCGTTGTCACCTATCGCGTAACCCGCATAGTCTGGTTCCTTCTCAAAATGACCTGCTGACAACAACATCAATGCTCTGAGTTGTTGGCCGGTGCCATAGCTCAGCAGTTGGGACCAAAGCAGCTGAGCATTTACGCGAACGCCTCCTTTATTGAATTCGCGGCGGCAGAACACTAATGGGACGGTGCTGCCCAGGCTGGCCAGCGTCTGGACTGAATCAAATGCGTTGGTTGGGCTGAATCTTTTGGGACCAATTTTGTCGTCTGTGTTGAGCGTGGAAAGCTGCTTCCGCTCAGATGGCTGCCTGGGTTTGGGGGTGAGCAGTGAAGAGACTGCTGTTAGGGCGATACCGATTACAAGGTTGATCGCAATGATGACTAGGGCGTCATTCTTTACATCAGGAATATGGTCATATTCTTTGGTTCGCTGGCCGTTGTAGGAAGCGGTTAAATCACAAAAATGCCAATATTCATCCGGGGTTAGCTCTAATGACTCAATGATCTGGGTTTCGATCGGCAATAAAGTCCGTCGAATTGCAAGGCCGCGCTGGGCGTCCATCGCACCACCAGGGCGTCTGAAAAGTTCAGCCATCCGTAGTCCCAGTAAACAGCCATTCCAAGACCGCCATCGACGCCTTTACATAGACCAACTGAGCCGAGTCTAGGTGACGCAGTTCGGTTGCCCCAGCGACCTAGCTCCTCTCGAAAAACTTCATAGTCGCGGTTTTTAATCCTTCGATACCAGGATCGTTTTGCTGTGGGGGTTGGGATGCCGTAGCTGGTCAGGACCGTCTGGCACAGACTGAGACAGTCTGCGGTTCCGTGTTGTTGCGGGTTGCTTCCCAACCTGTATCTCATGCCGATCAGCTCAATCGGATCCATCAACGGTTGGCAATCTGCCCAGTGGTCGGTAGGGCACCCACCATCTCGCTGGTCAGAACGAGGTTCGGGACGGTGGCTCCGACTGCATCGACTGCGCTGCTCAGAGTCACCTCGACCGCTTCCGAGTCATAGGACAGGCCCACCGCTAACCAGCTTTCAGTGCTGAGAACTTTCTGGACAGCCCAGCTTTCGTTGTCCATCAGGCACGTTGCCACCCGAACTGTGACCCGACTTTCAACCGCATCAACCGCATAGGTCACCGCGATTTTGTTGTTCGCCAGAACCAGTGCTGATTCCAGGTTGTCGCCGTTTTTAGTGACGGTCGCTCCCTGATAGAGGAAGGGCAGGTAGAGGTAGTCCTTCGCCGCTTTGTCCCATGCGTGGTTGTGTTTGATGCCTCCCATTACGGCGTTTTGGAAGCGGCCAATTCCCTCCAGGCGGATGAATGTGGCAATTGAGATCAGACTGCTCATACGCCGATCCGGCTCCGTTGCGACCTGCTATTTCGCAGGGTGTTCATGGTGCGGGCCTGGCCCTCTCGTGCTCCGGCTTTGGCTGCCGAGGAGATCAGCTCCGGCACTGCCGACTTCGGCACATAATCGTCACCGTTGAATCTCAGCTGCGGGCCGGTGTAATTCACATTGATTGGTGCGCCTGGGCCGCTGCTGCTGCTGTTGCCTGGGCTGTAGGGGTTCCTCGATGTGTGATCAATGACGGTCTCCTGCGGGTGCAGGATCGCTGGGAATCCACCCTGGCCATCAACGCCCCCGGCTCTGGCACCGCCGCCGGTATAGCCGCCACCGGAGAACGTCGCGGCTTTGCCGATGTTGAATGCGCCTGGATTGCTGACTCCAGGGGCTCCGCCTCCTCCGCCTCCGTTCAAGATCGCGCTGAGCAGCATGTGTACGGCCTTATTGACCAGCAGTTGCGTTGCTTGTCTGATTAACTCCTGGCCGATGCTATCGAGCATCGAGGCGAAGGCTTCCTCAACTGTGACCGTGCCTTTGATAAAGCCGATAATCGAATCGGCAAACGCACCACCCAGTTCGGTGCGAATCAACTCCGCCGTGTTGATGATCATCTGGTCGGTGTTGGTGAAGCTGTCTTCGAGCGCGTCCATGTATTGCTTTATTGGATCCATATTGTTTTGACGTGCTGCAGAGAGCTTCGTTTCCAGGCCCGTTAGAGCATTCTTCTGGGTGTCATCGAGATCTTCGTTTGCACGGATACTTTGCAGCGCATCCTCCAGACGAAGTTGTTCCCTCATCTGCTCGGTCTCGGCTGTCTCATATCTCAGCGCTTCTTCGAGGGAGTTCTTCTGCTCGTTAAAGGCTTTGAGCTTGTCGGCAGCGGCTTCGGATGCTTCCTTGTTCGTTTCCCTCTCTAGTTTGAGAAGCTCATGAGCAGCGTCCGCTTTGATCTCGCCTAGGTCAACATTAAACTTGTCTACTAATACTTGGCGGGTTGCAGCGTCTTCAATTCCTTCTAGCTCTTGCTTCATTCTGGCACGAAGGTTGATCTCTTCCTTTAAGGCATTTAACCTTATTATTTGTGCCTTATTCCCCTCAAATTCTGCCTTACGAAGTTGCTCTGCTAAAACAACCAATTCTTTCTTCGTAATCAATTCTGCCTGTTCGGCCTTTAACTTCGACTGAACACGTTCATAAGCAGCGGCGGCTGCTTTTCCCTTCTTCTCCTCTGCTGCTAGTTCGGCAGCTGTTTTACCCTCTGGCGTCTCGGGTGGTTTGGGGTTTAAGGGATCACCAGAGGGGGTTTGTGTGCCTCGTAGCCTCTTCAATCGTTCTTCTGCCTTTTTGAGGTTTTTCTCTTGCGCTTGGACCATGCGTTCTACGGTGTCAATTTCCTGCTGAGATACGCCGAACAAAATATCCTTACCCCCTTGTTCCTTATGATCAAGCTTCATCTGTTCAAGAGTGGACCTAGTGTTTTCAAGGGCGGCTCTCGCTGCCTGAACTTGCCCTTCTATACCTTTGTCGACCATGTTATTCCAGGCGTTTGCGGCTCTTGTTGCCTGTTTTACTATTATGTCTGCCAAGGTAATAAACATATTGCCTATGCCGGTAAGAATCGGGCCTAGCGCTTCTTTTAGATTGCTCATACTCTTTTGAAGACGGATTGCTGCAGCGGAAGGGGCGCTTGCGATTTTCTCGGCGTCGTCTTCATATTTAGTGAGTAGGTATCTGACGAACTCCTGGAAGTCTTGCACTGTAATTTTGCCCTTCTTCATTTCTTTATCGAGTTGGCGGGTGCTCATTTTTGCAGACTCTGCGAATAAGCCAAAGGCACCTACAAGGCGCTCCCCGAGTTGACCTCGCAGCTCTTCTGCCTGAACAGAACCCTTGCTGAATACTTGCTGGGTCGCTAACATAATTCCCTGCAATCTTTCAGCGTTGCCTCCTAGTGCGAGGTTGGCTGCTGCCAAACCTCGATAGGCTTCTTCCACTTCTCCAACATTAAAACCATTTACCCTCATTGATGCATTCAACTTCGTAAAGGCTACCGTCACATCATCAATAGGAACTAGGAAATCATCTGATATTCCACGAATTGCTTCTAAGGCTTGTGCATATTCGTCTGACGTTGCAACTGTATTTGCCAGTGCAATGCGCGAAAGATCTAACTGATTGTTGAACTTGGTGACGTCAGCGGTCAGTCCCACTAGAGCCACACCCACACCAACTAAACCACCAGCAAGGGCACCCGCTGCTACTGATCCACCGCTTAAGCCTGCAACCAGGCCGCCGGTAACAGCATCACCAACTACGGGAAGGTTGCCAGCAGCAGAGGCTAAAGCAACGCCGCCGCCTGTCATGGCACCTTTCTTCCACATAGCAAATCTTTTTTGATTTGCCGCTGTTTTGGCTTGCGCTGCTGCTAAATCTTTCTCATTCTGAACGGCTATTTTGCCCAGTCGGTTAGATTCAGCCTTTAATTTATTATAGTTCTCCTGTTGCCCTGCGATTGATCGTACTTGTCGACTTATCTTTGAATTATTGTCTGACAAAGTTGCACTAGCTTCTGCATTTGCTACATTGCGCTCTTTATACAACTTCTCTTGCTTAGGTATATCTCTTGTTATCTCTTTATGTCGTTTATCGACCTTTGCTACTTCTGCACTAATAGCCTTCCATGTTCTGAGAGGGCCTTGCATGTTTGACTTATTCTTTGATCCCTTAGCCCTTTCATTTTCTGCTTTGGTAGTCGCCTTAATCTCTTTTGCTAAAGCTTTTCCGCGCTTCTCTATGAGTTTAAGTTCCTCGTTTAAATCTTTCAGTCTACCTTTTGCTGCATCTTTCAAACTTTTAGTCATTTTAACTTGCCCACTAACAAAGCGATTCTTATCTTCGAGATTTTTTACGTCTTTCATCTGCCGTACAATCTTTGCATCTTTTTCTATAAACTTACTCCGAGCGATACTTGCCTCATCATAACTTTTAATTACTTTTGCATTAGCATCTATTTGTGTATCTTTCAACTTTTCTATATTCTTAAGCTCTTCAGCATCTAGAGCCGCTCTGACTTTCGCTCGATCTTCCTTAAATACAGCGGATCCAGCCAGAACACCAGCAGTGTTAAGCCCACCACCACCACCACCAAAACCTGCTGCTGATGCTTTTGAGCCTGATGCTTTATCAGTCGTGGTTTTAAGTTTGACCTCGACGGTGCGGCCCAGTCGGGCGATCTTCGCCTCTAAGTTTTTAATGGCGGTGGTCGCACCTTTGGTGTTGACCTTCAACGTCTGAACTTTGCTCTTAAAGTTCAGCCCCTTCTGGATCGCTTTGACTTTGCTATTTATCTTGGTGAGCTGCTTATCAAGGTTGGTCAGCTCGTTCTTGCCGACAACCCCGATCCTGATATCGGCTGAATAATTCGCCACCTAAGACAGCCGACTTAACTAGGCCACACTCTACCTACCTCCTCTGCGCTGAGCAGCCTTCATCGCGGCCTCTTGGCGCCGGTTGATCACAGAGAAATAAGCCGCCCATCCGAGCAGCTCTTCCATAGTGATGCGCTGGTGTAGCTCCTGGACGGTGTAGCCAAGCTCTTTGGCCACACCGAAGCTGAGCATCAGCCAGTTGTCGTTTTCTAGGTCTTTCTCAAACGCTTTTCATATCTAGTTCTTCTTCCTCTTGCTCTTCAGGAGACTGGATGACGGCGAGCATCAGGCTCTGCAGATCGGCGTCTCTCACTTCGTTCTTGAGAAGCGCTACGTCGCCAGGGGCAAACATTCTGCTGCCGTTGGAGTCGGTTGCTTTCTGAACAACCAGCTGCAGGGCGAACTGGTTGATGTCCTCGCTCTTGGCGTCTTTTTGTGCCCGTTCCCGCTCGCTCATGGTGAGCGGTTTGCAGAAGAACTCGAAGATGTCCCCGTTTGCGAGGGTGACTTCGCGCTTCGCAGACTTGAGGTTGGCGGCTTTTCTGAGTCGATCGATCGCTCTGTTTCCCGCTGCCATGGAGTGGTAGTTACTTAACTGAGTTAAGTGTACTCTAAAAAGGTAAGCCCCGCCTACCTGACGGGGCTAGGTAAGTATCAGAGACTGAATGCAGTCGGCTGACCTGACAGTGCGAAGTTGACGGTCGCAGTTGTCACCTCGTCTGGAGTGACAGAGAAGGAGAATCCGAGGATTGTGATTGGACCTTCAATGTAAGAAGAGGCAGTGTTGTCGATGTTCCCACCAGCACAAACGGTGTTGATGTAGAGGCGGACTGCAGCGCCGTCTTGCTGAGTTTTCAGGGAGGAATTGAGCAGGCGAGATGCCATAGAACTCTGATCCTCGGTGAACTGAACTTCCAGCGTGCCGGTGCTATCGATGTAACCCGCTTGATAGGTCTTGAATGGTGCCAGTCCGTTAGTGTCGCTGCCACATCCGCAACTCAATGATGTGGTTTCAAGCTGACCACGATCAAGTGAGAGACTGAAATTTGTGACATTGCAGACTGAGGTGAAATCACTCAGCTGCATGTTGATATGGCCCGTACTATTGGCACCTCCCGTGCCTCCATCACCATCGAGTTCAACAGCAACCGTTGGCGCTGAGGCCAGGGTGACTGTCACTGTCCAGGGAGCCGCAGTTGTTGCTGCTGTGATCAGATAGGCAGTCTCGTTTCCGGTGGTGCTGGGGGTTAGACCTGTATCCAGTTGGCCGCCATCTTCCTCCCAGAAGGTGACTTGATCGCCAACGATGAAACCGTGCCCTGCTGGCACCGTGATCACCGCAGCTGCAGCTTGGGGAAAGTCATCATGATCTTCAAGGCACACTGTTGTGCCAGCGGGTTTGAACGCAGCTGATCCGCTGCTCCCGCTTAATACCGTTTCGCCACACGCGACAGGCATGAGTCTTTAAATCGAAGGACGTTCGGGCGTCATTCGGGCTGAGGCACTGCCTCTATATCAATTCTACGCGGTGTATCTCGCTGAGATGGCAACCGACAGCCGCACCATATAAAAAGGTGCCGCGTCGAGATCGAAGAAACTCGGGCCGGTCATATCGCCCACCCAGCCAACTGCTCCCGTCTGCTCGTAACCAGTACAGCTATTTAGGTTATTGAGGGCGACCATTACGGGGGTGATCATCTCCTGCGCTCGGCCAGGTCCGGTGTTTTTCGCAGTGAACGCCTCGACGATCAATGAGCCCTGGAGCCGTTCGAGATTGCCAGATAACACCCGCGATGTAGTTACGCCAAATTGCAGATCAACCGTGGCGTATTCGTCTCCCGCAGTGGCGGTAGTGAATCCTTGGTTGCCCACGTAGCAGGGAACCGGGGCAGCGAGGCCCGCAAACGCTGCAATCACAGGCGCCTCAAAGACTGCTCGAACGTGCTGGAATGACATTAGGAAAACCTCCTGAACACACTTTGGAGAGTGCGATTCACCATTGTTGGCAGTCTGGCGTTGACGTAGGTGTCAAACCAGAACTTCGGGGCGGTGGCGCCCGGTGCATCGCCTCGATACACCGCGACCCCTTTCTTTTCGGCTAGCGGAACGATGTCCATGGCGACGAGTGTGTACTTCGCACGATTGCCAAGCGTGTATCCACCGAGATTGGGCGAGTCGGGCATGTAGATAGGCGTAATTTCTTTGGTGCGTGGCTTTTTCGGCACAGCCAGCGGGTTGGCGATGTTGGCAGGTACGGCCTTCTTCCCCGGATTGACTTGCCACGTCGACTCGAAATGCCCTGTCCAGAAAGGCCCGGCTTCCTTGAGATCCATCGCTGCGGTTTCTGTCACTTCCGCAAGCACCTCCTCCATAGCGTTGCGCACATCAGGCACCAGCTGGGTAAGGGGCCTTTTCTTCACTGCGGCCTCACAATGAGGGTGAACATGATTGGATCATCCCCTCGATATGTCTTGGCGTTGATCACCTTGCACGTCTTTTCGCCACTTGGGAATGGCACTTTGAATAGATCGGCAGTCGTGACGTAATTGCCACTGATCTGGCCGGGATCCAGGATGATTTTGAAGTCTGTCGTTTGATAAATTCCCTGCGACTCATCTGGCGTCAGGTCCAGCAGCACCGCTTTGACGTTGTATTCAACTTCGCCTGATGTGACGGAGCCCGTTGCTGGGTCATAGCCACCGACGCCCACCTTCACGAATTTGCAGGTGCTGCCCCATTCTTTGATCAAGGGGCCAGGCAATGGGCCAAAAACTAGATCGGGCTTTGAGGTCATGATCTAACCCGTGCAATCAGGCCCACTCCACCTGGGAGGCCAGCCACCCAACACGACAACAGGTCGGAGAGCCAGGGGAATTTTGTAGTCACTTCCGGGTCGTTGCAGTTATCGCAGGAGGTGATAACTGAACCGTTGTATTGATCGTACTCGACTTCTAAATCGCCCAATTTTTGACGCTTCACGTAGGTGCCAGCAGCGGCCCCTCCTCCAGAACCTCCGCCGAGAGCACTGGGATCCTGCAGCAGCTGCCAGGCCAATTCCATCTGAGCGACCAGCACATTGCGCGGGATCACATCGCAGCTAGCAGCTACTCCGTCGCAGCTTGCGTTTTTCCGAGGCCATTTCAGTGCCTGGGTTGCTGAGCAGCGATCACCTGCAAAGGTGAGGGTGTCGAGCCACATCGTTGCCGAGATCAGGCTGATCGCTTGCTGGTCGGCGGTGTAAACCTGCCAGTCGGAATACCAGGACTGGTTGGCCGCAAATGTCTCCATCTGCGCCGCAGTGACATAGGAGTTGGAGTCAGTTCCTCCAATCGTGGCGTCGATTGTGATCACGTAAGGAGCAGCGGTCATAGCGCCACAGAAATAACGTCGAAGCCCTGGCGGATCAGGGATTGCTGCAGTGCAGGGGCTTCCTCGGGAGAGCAGTCCACGACTGGCTGCTGATCCAGGGGGAGCGTGTGTCCAGGGCTGAGGCTGTGAGGCTCGCAGTAAAGGCGGGTCACGTTAATCACAGGCCCTGAAAAGCTTTGCCTACTCTACCTAGTCAGAAAAAAAGGAGGTGGCCTCTCGTCCACCTCCCGCGCCCCAACGCTTCGTCAACTTAACTGAGCTAAGTCAGCTGAAGGGAGTGTTCACAACGCACTTAACAACTGGGATGATTTTGCTGGTTTGATAAACCATATCCCAGTTAGCCGCCTTCACCAGATCGGAGTTAGGGGGGTTGTCGGTGGCACCACTTGCACCCAGCCAGCTAGTTCCCATGACGTGCATCAAATAATGATGGTCCCAGGACATCACTGACTGTTTCGACAGGATGTTGCGGTCGGATTCCACGCGGAACTCTTGCTGGACACCCTCCATGACTGAACCCGCACCCATCAAATAGACGGGATAAAGTGCATTGTCACCAGAGGTATCCGGGGCAATTAAGTCATCAACAACTACTTTCATACCAAGGTAGAAAGCGACCTGATCTGCGCGGAGATTGATACCGCCGCCACCCCACTCAATACCGGATCCCGATGACATCGAGGAGGTAGAGAATGTAAGGGCTCCAACTTGCTGGAGATAGGCGTAAACGTCGCTGTGCATTGCGATCGTGGTTAGATCTTCTGCACGCTCACCCAGCTTATTCTTGGCCGCGATAACGGAGCCGAGGCTGAGGTAGTTAGCTTCAGTTAGTGCGCCTGAAGCAACACCTGCCGTGTAGACATTATTAGCCAGAGCAGTGGCGAAAATGCCCTCCAGCTGGGAGGTCAGAGTTCGGGTGCGGAGCTTAAGAACGGTCTTAGCAAGGTAAGAGCTAATTGCCGCCATAGGATCAGCACCAGAGCCCATCGCTGACAGATCATCTGCTGCGAAGGCGCCACCCCGGTGAAGGATGGTTGCAATCTGAGAATCAGCGGTGATCTTGTTAGGAACGAGATAACCATTGCCGCCACCCCAGGTAGCGTTTGACTCGATTGTGGTCTCTTCTTCAGGAATAGGCTGGAAGAATGGGACGGTCACTCTGACACCGCCACTCCGGCAATCAAGGGCGCTATTGCGCACCATTACGCCAGATTGGATCCACTGGCATCTTTCATAAATCTGCTCTTGGATAACGCGGGTGAATTCTGGACGTGTTACTAGGTCACTAAGGAACGTACCACCAGAGTAATTCTGAAATGGAGCTGCCATGGTTTTTTAGGAAGGGTTTACCGTGGATCACCCGCGCATAGCTTCAGCTTTGAGATGCTTGGCTAGCTCTGGGTTCTCGACCTCTAATTTCAGTGCTTCCGTGAGGTTTCTTGTCCGGTAGGGGTTACTCATTCCCGGTGCAACTGACGTTGCAGCAGGGCCGGTTCCCATGCCCTTGGCCTGACTAGCTCCGAAGTGATGTTGCCACTCAGTCGACTGCTTGAGGTTGGCGAGGTAGTCACCTAACGGTTGCTCGACGCCCGAGGAGAGCACCGCTGGGTTCCCTTCGTCATCCGTTCGCAAACTGGGTTGCAACAACGTATAGAGCTGGGCTGGATGTAGGGCATTAGCTCGGCTGAGTTGGTTGAGGGCCGTAGCCTTGAGCCGGTCCTGAGCAGCGTTCTGGGTCACAGACTCCAGTTCGGTTTTCAGTGAGGCGGTCTCATTCAGAAGGCGGGTCTCGAGCTCTTTGGCCCGAGATCGCTCCTGCTCATACAATTCTTTGAAGGCCCCCTGGCCTTCGAGATTCTCACGAACTGCACTTTGCTGTGCCTCCTGTAGTGTCAAAAGTTGAGCCTGCAACTCACTGAGTTGACGGCTTAGCTCATCTTTTTCCCGCTTTGCTTGGCGAGCATGATTGTTCGCCAGAGAGAGTTTGTGCTTCAGAAGTTCATCTGAGTCAGTTGTCTCTGAAGGATGGACAGGACGGTTGAGTTGAGATGGGTCAACGGCCACGGGCACGTCGTCGCTGGTCACAGACTCAGCTCCCATTGATTCCTCAGGCATCAGAAAGTAGAGGTTTACTCCTCAAATATACAACCTAACTAAGTTGTCTGCTTCTTACTTAGTTGGCTCTTGTCCTTGTAGCAGGGCCAGGGTGGTGGCTACTGCCACTCCAAACAGTTCTGTGGATTTGCCAGCAAGCTGCGGACAGACTTGCGCCACTGGTTTATCAGGTTCCGCCAATATTGCACAACCTATGTATGCAACTAAGATCACAACTCCTTCCAGCATGAATATCCCCGCCAGCATCCTGAACAAAAAGACCCTTGATCTAAAAGGCCGAGGTTCGGGGCGGTCCATCAGACCAACGTTGTGGACTTTCGAGATCCCCAGCTGAAGAGGTCACGCCGGGCCTTGGCCTGATTGATGGTCTCCTCGTCATACTTATGTTGATTAGTCAGGACTCGATCCTGAAAGGTTCTGACGCTGACGTGCGCCTTTGCCGCTTTGGCTGCGAAGGTGCCTGCCTTCATGGTTTCTTGATGTTGGCGGGTTTGAGGGCCTTCACTGCTGCCAAGGCCAGTTGGATCACGCTGTTACTCTTTAACTTGCTCATTCCGATCAGTTCTGATGCGGCGTAGACCACAATCCAAAATGCTGGATTCTGTAGGAGATCAGCCATTTTTATGTTGGTGAGGGGTTCTTAAATCTATAGCCCTAAAACCCGCCTCAACGACTACAGGAGTAATCAAAGATACGGCAATAGCGAATACCAGAATCTGCGCCATCCTGCGTTCGAGCATGTTGACGCGGCCGAATAACTCCCGCAGGTTTTCGCTATCTTCATCCTGCTCCTTCAGCATTAGCTCGACCTTGCCCCGAACTTCTGCCAGTTCACGGGTTAAAACGAAACCTGTCCCCCCGTTGGTGTCGGTCATTGAGGCGCCTCATAGTCAAAGGCAGAAATGGGGAAGTGTTTGCGTGTCACTCAGTGCTCTCGACTGGGATGGGTTTACGTGTGCGGGGTTTGCGCTTTTTCGGCTCGGGATTTTTAGCGATTGCCGCTTGGTGGGGTGACTCGGGTTGAACCATTTGTGGGTAGGGCCACCAGGGGGAGGGCAACCAGCAAGCCATAACGTGATTAAAGACTCGCCCTAGTTTAGTCGCTGATCCTGACTCAGTTCGCAGATAGCGATCTGCCTTAGGGATTGAGAGCATCTAGGTGAACACTGGGATGATGGAACACCGGCAGTTGAAGTGGACCGGAGGCATTGTCCGGCTGTAGCCCGTCATCACAAAGGAGGTCGGTCGGGGAACAATCTGCCCGTGAAGAGGAGTGCAGATCGGGCAGGTTCGTGCATCGAGAACCGCATTCCATACCCATGCCCTAGGGCTGGTGCTGCGCCAGGCGATGCGCAGATCGTCATTCACTCCGCCCCACACGGCCCCGGTGACTGTGTTGTTGATCTGCGTTGCGGCGCGATTGGCGAAGCTGCCTGTTTGCACGATCGGCACAATCTTGCCGTTGCGCGTGGTCAACTGCAAAACCTTGTTGGCGATGATCTGGGTGGTGTCTCCTCTGATCAGGCCAACCTCAACAGTGCGGGTGAAATCGTCCTGGAGATTGCGGATCAACCTGCCACCTGCAGCAATCCAGGCGATCAACGGCAGCCCGGCAACATTTGTCTCCAGCAGCTGCGTTTGGCTGCGTTTGATCGGCTCCTCCTGCTCGATATCGGCGTAGTTCTGGGCCATCGTCTGCGCTGGTGCTTCGATCGCCTCCATCTGCTCCAACAGGTTCCGGCTCAGATTGGCGTTGAGGGGATCGAGAATTTCGCTCACTTCCCTCTGTAGACGCCCCCATTCGTATTGCCTGAAGGGGCCGGATGGCTCCATCCGCTGCACCAGTCGGCGCAGATCACGCATCGTTTCAAGAAAGGTCTGGCGGGTCTGGCGGATCGCCTCCTTTTCGTATCGGTTGGCCAGGAGTAAGAGGAGTTTCAGGAAGGATTCCTGGCGCTGTTCCTCTTCCTCACTCATACTTTCCTGGCCTCAAAGGCGTGGCCAAGGTATTGGAGCCCTTCGTTTTACCGGCAGCAGCGCCGCCAGTGGTGACCCCACCTTCACCGCCCTGGCTTTGTTTGTCCTGGAGTTGGCTGTCTAAAGCGCCCATCGCCTCGGCCTGCTCAAGCTGCAGGTCAAACTCTTGATCCAGCTGGTCCTTGGTGAGAGAGATTTCCTCCTCGATGTCTACATAAGCCGGGATCACTTCGCCCTCCTGCAAAACGCGAAGGAGAAGCTCCTGACTGATCTGGTTCTGCATTTGCAGCTGCAGCATCGCAGTGATCTGGTTGCCGTCGAGCAGGCGGTTGGTGTAGTCCTGCGGGATGGTGACTGTGGGAGGTTCCTTGCCTGCATACTTCCCGACGATCCTGAGGATATCGGTGATCGCTCTGGCTAGATCCTGGGAGATGATTGCCATGATCGAGTCAGTGTCAACCCGGTCAAGGCGCTTCGATTCGGCTGCGACGTTGGTGATGTTCTGGCGGGCCAAAACGCTTACGCCTAGGCTGCGGATCTGCTCTTCCAGGGTCTGAAGGCAGCGAAGTTGTGATTCATAAACAGCGCTAGTTGGCTCCACATACATGGCATCTCCATCTGGCGGTAGAAGAACAGCTGTATTGACACTAAGGCCAAGTTCAGTATCATTTTCGGGGTCGAATCCTTTGAGGACGAGGATAGGTTGGGCGCCAACGTGCAATGAATGGTAATAATCGCAGAATCGTTGGGTGTAGCTGATATTTAGTTCGGCAACTTCCACCATCGGAGGCTTACTTATTAGGGTGGCGACCCGGTTGCTGTAGACCGTGACCAGGGGCAGCTCATCAATGCTGGTCTCGCCTTCTTCATGGAGATACCAGCCAGAGTGAATCTCAGGCTGAGCCCTGGGGTCGGAATCTTGCCAGCGCCACACTTGGTAGCTGCCGGGGCGGAGGACGCGAATCTGCTCCTGGATCGTTTCGCCGAATTCGCCGTCAGGAACCGAAACAACTTCGTGATAACGCACCATCGTCAGCGGGGAGGTGGTGCGGTTGCCCTCGGTGCGCCACCCTCGGACCTGAGTTGCTGGGACTGACACCAGATACGGCTTGCGGTCCTGCATCCGCTCCTCAGCCAGGGTTGAGGGGGGTGTGTCGTTCGAGTAGTCGACGCAAATGCTGCTGTGGCCAAACAGCAATGCATCAACCAAAGTCTTGCGGCAGAACTCCTCCAGGGGGGTGCCATCGCCTGTGACATCTGTGGCCCACGATTCAAACCACTCCAGATCGCCACCTTCCAGGTGAGGGCCACGTCTGAGGATTGATCCAGCCGCTTGACTCGCTAGGCGTTGAACAAACGGCGGCATTACCGCGTGAAATATCCTGCGCCGATATGCATCGTCTGATTCGCTGTTTTCCTGGGGAATTAGATCGTATGGGTTATCTCTCAGCCCTTCGGTTCCAGCAATACATACGGCGATCGGCTCCCAATATTTCATCATCCCAATCACAGCGCTGGATCGAGCGCTCGGATCCTCTAGCGAAACCGTCGCAGCGGAAGACGTCTCGGGATGGCCGGTGAGGCCAAACAGATTCACCAGATTCTGCGGTTGGGCTCCGATTGGTGGGTAGCTTGAGTTGTCGTTGCTCATGCACCCAGTTTAGTTGGTATAACTCAACCAATCTAGTAGAGCCGGATCTTGCTGCCTCCAGCAGACCAGCGGCGTAGAGGCGATAAGTAATGGATTGCATAACCCAAGGAATCAGGCGGTCCTGAAATATCGTTAATGCCTCCTATGCCCTTTTCAGGTTTACCAGTTTTGGAGTACGCCTGGGTCTCCATGGCTTTAAGTAGGTATTTACAGCGAGTGCTGACCTTTAGACGGTTCGCTAACAGCAGCACGTTGATGCAGTTGACGCGATCCTCGATTGCGGGATTTGCGCTCTGAGTTTTAACCACGAAACCACCCTTCTTCAGCAGTGATAGATCTGACTCTGATGCGTTTGTTGTTGTGCGTTGGCGACTGGCAGCGTCCGGTATCACAACGAGATTGCCATCAGCCAGGTGTCCTGGGTAGGTCTCTTGTAGATACTTAACCACAGCAGGTGTGTCTTTAGGTGCTGCCTCATCAACAACGTGGAACTCATCGCCGCGTCGGACAATGAACATGCAGAAGCAAGCGTTTACGTTGAGGTCCAGGCCAACAAATAGGCGATCTTCACGCTCAATTGTGATATCGGTCCAGTGAACATCTCTGTCAAAGGGGTGATATACGGTTACGTTCGCTAGATTCGTGAACTCTCCTAATATGTAACTAGCGACCAGGTTTGGGTCATAGTTAGCATACAGACTTTCGACGAAACCATCTGGCAGGTAAGGGTTGTCTGTAGTTTTGGCCTTGATAAGGCGACGGTCGGGCTTGTCAGCCCCTTCGACAAATGTGGAATACATCCACTTGAATCCTTCCGGGGTGGATGCGACTTTTAACTGTGGTTTAGTGCCGCCTCGTAAACGGGCGAGGAACATTTCTGATGCTTTCTGGGCAACTTCATGGGGGGAAGTGTCTAGTTCGTCTGCAAATACCATAGATAATGTTTGCCCACGGATCCTATTCCATACTTCCGTCGCTCTACATAACAGCGTTGTTGAGCCACGGGGGTGGTGGATAATGTATTCCGGTTGTGGTGAAACTCTGAAGTCATGTTCTATCTCTAGCTCATCTAAATAGTCGTCGAAACTTCTCATCCACACGTCTCTTAAGAGGATGTGGGTTGGCTCGAACACCGCCATCACTGTGCCGGGTTGCTCCAGTGCCGCAATGCATACAGCAGCACAGAGGGCTCGGGTCTTACCGGCACCGAAACCGGCGCAGAATCCCAAAATTAGCGTTTCATTGTCCTCTACAAACTCTTTCTGAGCAGGTAGTAGGCCATCCTTGATCCGCCGTAGATATTCCTCCTCAGTGATCGTGCAGCGGGTGGTTAGGCCGACAGGCTTGTCCAGCACCGGGCCTGCGGGGATCCTAGAAAGAATGCTCATCTACCTAGGTTACTTGGCAGGAGGAGGTCAGTCGATTGGCCCTAAGATCCAAGTCAGGATCCTCTCCCAGGGAGTTGGTGCGGGGGTGGGTCTAGTGTTTTTAGGGGATACTGGCCAACTCACTACCTCTTCATAGCGTGTCTCGAAGTCGGCCCAGTCAAAATCATCAGCGACCGGTTCGAGTGGTTGGTATTTGTTGCCTAGTCGCTCTCGTAGAAACTCAGAAATATGGTCGGTGGGGGCCAGTTTAGTGGGGGCTTTCTCCAGCCGGATTAGGTTGAAAAAGAGTTTAGGACGCAGGTGATCGGGAGGTTCAGTGAGCCGTTCGGCATAAGGCCAGTACTTTATTGCGTCGGGATCCGGCCACATATAACGGATCACATCTTTGTCATAGGAAGTGTAATAACCCATTTCTCTTTCTCTCTTTACTGCCCAGTATTCATATTCGTTTCTCATCTCATCCTCACGCTTCTGTTCGTTCTCTGCAGACCTTGCCTCAAAAGCATCCTCCATTTGAACAAAGGCGTACTCACTGCGAATCCGACGCTGATAGATAGTTGCCAACTCCTTACCCCGTGGCCCGAGCCTCCCGTAAGGAGTCCAAGTCGCTTGGTATGCCTTTTCATACCAAGCTCGGGGAGGTTCCCAATGCCTGCGGGGGGTGGTGTGTCTAGTGGGGAGGGGGGTAGGTGTGCGCAGGGGGGTGGGCTGTCTTTGATGGAAAGGCGTCTCGGAGGAGGACACAACTTAGTTACTTACTTAAGTCAAATATAGCACCTCGGTCAGGCAGCGACCCCCTTCCTGGCCTCGGCCGGGCGCAATCGCCTGCCCCGGGGTATGGCCAGCCTGCGTCACTGCCTTTCACACAGGTACGCAATCGCCAGATTGAGTCAGCGCAATCAGTCTCACCTGTCCACAAACTAAGTGTGCAATTAGCTCTGGACATTGATACTATGCCCCCAGGATTAGCCCTGGCTTGTTGTTAATAACCTCGATCATTCCATTTCTAGGGGTGCGGACCCCTGGCGATATATCTGGGAGCACAGTCCAGGATTAGACCGTCTTGCCTCGCTGATCCGCTGATCCGTTGGCTGATCCGCCACGCTGCCAGCCGTGCGCCCGGTGGTGCTATGGCAGGTGATGCGCTGCTGAGAATTCTGCGCGATCAGCAGCCGCGCTGCTTAGTTGTTGTTCTTATTGCCAGCAATGCCCGCGATTTCGCCATAGAGACGCATTGCCCCGATGGCGTTGGATAGCTGCCGCGTGTCGTTCGCTTCCTGGCAGATCTTCTTTAGTGTTTCCATCATGTTGGCAGCTATCTCCTGCCGATCGGCGGCGTTGACGTCGCGCACTAGCTGCTTCCGTGCTTGCTCTATGCGAGTGTCCAGGGTGCGGTCAGACAGCCCCCATAGCTCCGTACCCATGCGTCTGATCTGCGCACTCGTTTTAAACTCCGTCAACCACTCCTGAACTTGTACGAGTTGATCGTAAATTTCTACGGTTCTCTCACCGCGTGGTCTCCTTTTATTCTTAGCTGGCTTGTCAGTGGCCATAAGTCAGCACTTAACTTTGACGCCAGTATAAGCAACAAGAAAGGCCCCCATTGCTGGGAGCCCTTATGATTCACTTGTCGCTAATTAAGTAGCAGCGCCTAGGCGTTAGCGTTCCGGCGGCTGGTCAGTCTTCCCCTCCCATCATGCGCCTCAGCAACGACTCTGCTTCGTCTTCGTCTAGCACATTGTCTCCGGCATTCTTGCGCACATTCTCAGCGCATAGGACTATGCAAATATTGCCGATTAGTCGGCTCAACGCCTGAGCGTGTTCAACGTCTAGATGATCTGCGAATAGGTCGGCAGGCATTGCGGCAGCCGGGTCTGAATTTATGAGATTCAGGATGACATCAATAGCCTCAGAATCTGTTTTGATGTTTGAGGCGAGAACGTAGAGCCAGTTTGGATCGCTCTGATCAACGCCATCGAACAAACGCTGGTCAACGCCATCAAACAAACGCTTAATACTGTTCAT
>Ga0080013_1002008_pt1 | contig 25265 bp, 51 predicted proteins | sample ETNvirenome_6_85_FD_69236 | JGI IMG/M metagenome (GOLD analysis project Ga0080013, IMG submission 69236) | Marine viral communities from the Pacific Ocean - ETNP_6_85 (SPADES assembly) (version 2) | ecosystem: Environmental > Aquatic > Marine > Oceanic | place: Pacific Ocean | collected 2013-06-19
CGTCGTATTCCACTTCCTCATTGGTATCTCTGCTTACCTGGGACGACAATGGGAACTTAGCTATCGACTAGGTATGCGCCCTTGGATTTGTGTTGCTTACTCAGCACCACTATCTGCCGCATTCGCTGTGTTCTTTATCTACCCAATCGGTCAAGGAAGTTTCTCTGACGGTATGCCACTAGGTATCTCCGGTACGTTCAACTACATGTTCGTATTCCAAGCTGAGCACAACATCTTGATGCACCCATTCCATATGCTTGGCGTTGCCGGTGTATTCGGTGCTTCTCTATTCAGTGCTATGCACGGCTCGCTTGTAACAAGCAGCTTGATCAGAGAGACCACCGAAAGTGAGAGTCAGAACTACGGATATAAGTTCGGACAAGAAGAAGAGACCTACAACATCGTTGCAGCTCACGGTTACTTCGGTCGTTTGATCTTCCAGTACGCCTCCTTCAATAACAGCCGCTCACTGCACTTCTTCTTAGCTGCATGGCCGGTCGTATGTATCTGGTTCACGGCATTAGGTGTTTCCACCATGGCCTTCAACCTAAACGGCTTCAACTTCAACCAGTCAATTCAAGATGCACAAGGTAGGGTCGTACCTACTTGGGCTGATGTTTTGACAAGAGCGAACCTCGGTTTTGAGGTTATGCACGAAAGGAACGCCCATAACTTCCCACTAGATCTAGCCTCAACAGGCAGCACTCAGGTCGCACTAAAAGCGCCTATGGTGGGTTAAATTCGATTAGAAAAATTCAGAGCTTCAAACATGGGGCTCTTTTTTAATCTTTAGCTATATATGATAAATATAGATACAAAGGATAAAACAATGTGCCTCACTTCTGAAGAGAGAAAAGATGTGCTTGAAGTGGTTAAACATTTTCAAATGCACCACATCTCACCAAGTACAGATCGCTTCAAATATTTCACTCACCTACTAGAAAAAATTGAGAACGACGATGAAAATATTTCTGGATACGGCGGAACCGAAAACGATTGAGAAGCATTTCTCAACTGGATTAATTGATGGTGTCACGACGAATCCCTCATTGATCCTGAAGGCAGGGGAAAAACCTGATGACATTTACCAAGCAATCAAAGACATTGGTGTTAAAGATATCTCCATGGAAGTTAGCGGTGACGCTAGCGAGATGCTTAGTGACGCACATCGCCTTGTCGATAAGTTCGGGGATGTTTGTACTATCAAAGTACCTTGTACACCAGATGGGCTCAAGGTTTGCAAGAAACTCAGCAGAGAATTAATTGGAACGAATGTGACGCTGGTATTCACAGCAGCACAAGCAATCCTTGCTTCTAAAGCTGGTGCTACTTATGTCTCACCGTTTGTCGGCAGACTTGACGATCAATCCATAGCGGGGCTTGAAGTAGTCCGTTCCATCGCGGAGCTATATAAGATCCACCGACGCCCTACACAGGTGCTAGCGGCTTCTATACGCAGCGTTCAGCGTGTTGTTAGATCCTTCTACAACGGTGCTCATATTGTAACGATGCCGCCTTCAATCTTTAAGCAGATGTATAAGAGCATATTGACTGATCAAGGTCTAGAAATCTTTAGTCAAGATCTAAAGATGACTAAACGCAACTGATTAATTCTATTGCTAATATTAAAAAGTACACAGAACTTTACATAATGACGACAATCACTGAAGATGGCGGCAGAACTAATATCTACGCCAAAGAACCACGCATGTATTACTCAAACAATCAGCAGGAAACTGTCATGGAAAACGGCGAAAGGCTTAACGGAAGGTTGGCTATGATCGGTGTAGTCGCAGCTATGGGAACATACGCTCTGACTGGACAAATCATTCCTGGACTTTTCTAAAATGGGACCTATATTCCTTGTTCTAGTTGTCTGTATAACAGCTTCACTTCTATCAGTAATGATTAGTGATGATGGGCTGAATAATGATAGCTAAAATTAAATAAGTCACTAGGGAGGTTATGCCATCCATAAACTTCCCACCACCAATAAGACTTCCTCCTCCAGTTGTTGCACCACGAAGCCCTATTGGGCTGCCAACATTTCAATTCCCTGAATGGGAACCAGTTCCTATTTACCGTGACCAAGTGCCTGGTATTGGAAATCCAGAGCCATCGGATAATGCAGACCAAGCTGAACAGGAGACTCAAGAAGAAACTCAAGAAGAACAACCTGAAACCAAACCAGAACAAGCACCCGTAAAACCACCGCCGGTAGAACTACCACCACTTCCACCGATACCAACACAGGAAGCAGTCATCCCTGAAACAGAGATGGTCAATGAAGTGACTATCCCTATTATCAATATGGATGTACCACTACCGAAGACTGAAATAGTAGTCATTGCAGTTACTACTGCTGGTGTTGCGGCTATTGCATCTGTTGGTGGAACAATGGTTGCCAATCAAGTATTCAGGCAACTAATAAAAGTATTCAAACCCTTATTCAAAACTATTCTGAAGAAACTGATGAAGGCTCGGGGGAAGGATCTTCCATCGTGGGCGCGAGAACGTCGGGCTCAGAAGTATCAACGGGTGAAGGGTCCAACGAAATAGGACTACCTTCTGGATCTACTACAGGAGCTGCTGCGATTGGAACGATATCTGCACAGATTGGATAGAAAGGACTGGCAGGAAGGATCTGAAATCCTGCCTTATAAATGTTGATGCATTCTTTGATGCGAACTAACTCATAGTCCAACCGTGATTTATCTAACTGCCGTCTGCCTAACTCTTTGCAAATCTCTACGGCACTACCATCTAAAGGCATGGACAGACTGATCTGCCCACCATAACTAGCACTCGTTGCATAGGAACTAGCCATGCTCTCTGTCTGTAGAACATACGGAGCAAAGCTAATAACTGGACCATTACAAAAATGACCCCGACTGAATCCCTGAGTACTTAATGAACCCTGGTTAATCTGCACTGCTTGATTGGCTACTGATCCGGTGATCGCAGCATTAGGCTGAGCACTAACATTAGTGGTATCACTTGCGAAACAAGGAGTAGAAAGAACTACTGCGAGAACACTGATAAGGTATTTGTAACCGAATCGGTTTCGATTGTCCTGTCTACATCGATTGTTTCGATCAGGCCAGCAGCTCTTGTAGTAACTTCTAATTCCCATGGCAAGGCTGTGTCAACGATCTCAAACTGAACACCAGTTGCATTAACGGTAGTAGCTGCACCATTGGCATCTACTGATTTAATGTTGTCACCACTCCATACACTGATAGCTGATCCAAACCGTTCTGTTGCAACGGTCTCTGTAACTTCTTGAGTTGTTGTGACTGTCTGCGTCATTGAGCCTGTTGTGAAATTAGGCGTAACGGACTGTGCAGAAACAGGTGTTGCTATGAGTAATAATAGAAAGAGGCGGTACATCTTTTACATAAGTATAAGCAACTACCTTATTGTATCTTTAATATGTCATGGAAGAACCAAAAAAGGAACCGGGTCTATTAAAAAAACTAAAACAATCAGTTGATGACAAAGAGGAACAGCTGACAATCCTGTCTACGTTTGTCCGGTTGGGCATTCTGATATGGAGTGGCGGAATACTAACTCTTGCTTATATACAGCTACCACCAGCCTTAGGGATACCTGAACAGAAGCTAGATCCAACCTTCATTGCAAGTGTATTTACTGGAGTCTTGGCGACCTTTGGTGTCCAAGCTGCTTCTAAAAAAGGTAACGGAGGTGCTGCAGGTACGGGTAACATAACCAAAGCAGACCTTGAGAAACTTATCGAAGCTGCACAACAGTCTGCCCCAACTCAGAAAATCCAAATCGAGCAACGTCCTATTAAAATAATTACCGAATGATGGGTTGCAATGCCGCCTATCGGCGGCTATATTTCACAAGTGGGTACAAGAGTGCCCAGCGAACCCATATATCAAGACGGAATGAAGATATCTAAGGAAGATCTGACAGAGCTTACTGAACTCATTGAAGATTCAGTTGAGTATTATTGTGATCAGCACAGGATCTCAGGCCAGCTGGCTTGGACCATTGTCGAATCACTAGGTACAGCAAAGCTTGCTGAACTCAAAGGCGAGCTTGCGGCAGTTTGATGGTGGAAATTAGACAGATCCACCAAGAACTGGACATGGTGGCCAGACGACTGGAAGATACCGGCGAATCACTTGGATGCTCTCGACTATTACTGTGGATCATGCTTAAGGCGCGTGCAGATAGTGAGATTGAAAAAGAAACACTAACCACAATTCAATCATCTAATGAATGATCAAAAAATGGTTGCCCTAACGGCAGCCGCTGCAGGTGTTGCGCTGTTTAATCCTTTGGGATGGGCAGCCTTTGCTGGACTACAGGCCTACTACTGGACCGAACGTCTGCTTGACGGCGACACCACTGACATACAAATACGTCCTATGAAGGACTCCGACTACGAATAACTTATTGCCGCCGGTTGGCGGCTCTATGTCCTTATGCCCTTCGGGGCTTCTGTTCCTTTATCTATACACAGAATGACCATCGTATCTACTGCTCCAACCACTACAGAAGAGTGTGGACTATCCACTGAACTTGTTAGTGAACTTGGAGGTAGCAACGCCGACGTATCAATGATGATCGGTGTTGGACTAGTAAAAGACTCTGATGCTGTTTACTTCCAGTACATGGGAGATGACCGCAAGTCTGCACTTGTTAAGCCGTCAGGTAACCCACTGACCAGAATCGGTGATGTAAAGCTGACTGGCATTTCTATTGCTGAAGAGGTAGGTGAATACAAAAGCACCAAACTAAATCTGTTCCTTACAACACCACAAACAGGCACCACGGTCATGCTGACTGCAGGCTTGACCACCATCTGGGCGCAGTGCATCCTCACTGGACTGATGGATGTATTCGCTAAGGGTCAGCTGACTATGAGCCTTACCTTCGACACTTGGAAAGGTAACTCCAAGATGAAGCCATGCTTCGCAGCTGTACGTATCGGCTCACAGAAGATGAGTGACAACGGAATGTATGAAGCACTCCGTGAAGCTCGTAGTGACAAAGACGGTCTCAGGATAGAAGAACTCTGCCGTGATGCAGTTGCTGTAATTGCTCACACCATTAACCCTCAGGAAGCTGAGGTTGTTATCGAGGAGGCACCTCAAGTTGAAGGTGACTATGAGCAAGACGAGTTCTAAATAGAATAGAAGTAACAGGCACGGTAATCCTGCCGTGCTTTATTTACTTAAGGAAATGAATAACCAATACTTAAAAATACTTGCAGTCTTAGCTGCCATGGTGCTCATTCCTGCCGGTATCGCTTGCGGTACTGAGGAGGATAAAACCACTGATTCGCTATCTGAATTCAGTTGCTATGACCTGATGCAACCTTTGTTGGAAGCTCAGAAAGCAGGTGTTATTACTACTGCCGAATTACTTCAAATCTGGGAAGACTGCGATGACTAAAGATACTGTTGAAGTTCAAGTTTATGACCTATTCGATATGGTTTGTGATGCATACGTTGCATCATTAGAAAATCCACCATATCCAATCGCTTTTTACCTAGAGCGAATCAAGAACAACGCATATGGCTACTTACCTGCAGAGAAACATGCAGACTTTGATGAGTACTTGAACAATAAAGATTACATGCCTGCATCCAACATCATCCTTGATACTAAATGACAAGACACAGTGAATTATCTGGTCTATTAGAACACGATGAGATTGCGCGTCGGTTCCGTCAGACCAATCTAACGAGATTAGTTCGCCGAATGAATGAACGACTAATGAAAAAGGCTTCAGCTACATCAATCACTAACAAGCCATCCAAAGGTTTCGCTAACACGGAGACAAAATGACAACGACGACACTTGAGCGTCCAGTTACAGTCCAGCCCAACAGTCCACTATTCCTGATTGCACTACCTGTCCATTTACTGCACTGTGTAGCGCAAGTTGTATCCACTGATCCAGTTAAAGTTTCAATCAACAAGATCTCGCTATACCGCGAAGACTCTGCTGGTTCTGGTGAAATCACACTTGCTGCAACAGATGGCCACCGCTTACTGAGGATCGTCCTGCCTGCAGGGTCTACTCAGATAGGGGAACTAGAGCCTGGACAGCGCCTGATTATTGATCCAGCAGCGTTTAAGAAGCGCCCATTAACTAACGAGAAAACAATTGAACTCTTTGCCGATGGTACGGCTGAGATTGTTAATAGTAGTTCTCGTGAGATTAAAAAAGTGTTCTGGAAGACTACTGATACGAAGTTTGAGTTCCCAAACTACGATCAACTATTTCCAGACAACTTCCACAACAAACCAGAAGCTCCCTTTGCATTCAATCCTTCCTACCTGCTTGACTTTCTTAAGTTAGCCAAGCAATACGGAAGCAACCTTGTTGTTAAGTGGCGCATGAATGCCGCAACAACACCAATGGTTCAAACCTTTCATGTTGATAGCAAGTGGTTACCACTAGAAGGTGAAGTCACTGTTGAACATCTACTCATGCCTGTACAAATTAGAACTTAATTATATGACACATGTAAGTGTTAAACATCACGCCACAGGCAGAAGTGACCCTACCTATCGAAGTAGAGCACGAGAAGTACGTCGAGAAATCGAAAGAGAAGCTCGACGGCAGCAACCCAAACGAGCACGTCCTAAAACCGCTAAAGGTTTCGCTACTGACGGTAAGGATCAATGAATCATTACATTGTTGACTACACAGAAGTCTTTCAAGGTAAGGAATTCTCTCGTAGACAGGAAGTCTATGCCCGTGATCTTGACCATGCTGCTGATACATGGTCCAACATGAGACTCCCACATCAGCAGACTGAGAGTATTACTCAATCCCTTAATTAACACATGACAACAATTGAACCGCTAACCGAACAAGAACTCGCTGTCCTTCGCATCTTTCTTAAAACAAAGATCAAGAGAGGTGTAAACGAGTTTGGCGAGATTGATCTTAAACAAATTCTAGACAAACTAAGCTACAAAAACTTGGAGGCTAAATGACAGTAACTACTGCTGACTACACCACACCTATCACAAATCTGAATGGCTCTGACCCTAAAGTTCTTCTTAAAGAGTGGGAATTAGCTAGAGCCTCACTAGAAACAGCACGAGAGAATCTCCATATGGCTACTTGCCACGGACGAGACTTCCAATGCCAAGAACCAGGCACTTTGTATAAAGCATTGGACGAGAAGTCTGAAGCTCTTCAAGCACTAGATGCTGCTATTGATCTAGCAACTGCCTGGGTACTAGTTCTTATGAAGGATTGATCAATGGAAACTATCCAATGTCCCACACTTCTACAACTTAAACAACGTGTTGAAGATCTGATTAATACGCAAGGTGAAGAAGCACCTGTTGCTTGGTGGATTTTTACTAACGAAGATGTTTTCACCACTAACGACAATAATGAACCTCAATACAAAACTATTGAAGTTTGTCAAAAAGTGTTAAATGGCCTGCAGGAGTATGACCACATCTACACTGAAATTTTTGATGCTATTACGAATGAGTTAAAGGAGGATGAATGACTTCTGACCTTCCCTATGAACCTGTTGATCGTGATCGACAGGCCGAACGAGCACGCGCTGAAAAGCTGCCTGGTTATACAGAAGCAAGGAAGATGACACCAGAAATTGCCGACATGCTCAGAGCACGAGAGCGATTAATGGAAGAAATCGAATCGTATGTTGATGAGTACTTCCAAGCACAAATCAAGGAATGCGGTGAGCTGGGTGAGCTAAGTAATTTTTACGAAGCAAAGGAAGCATTAATCCGTGACCTATGCGATGCCGTCTGTAAAAACTTCCCACTAACTATGGAGGAAAATGTTTAGAACACAAGACCCAATGCCAGCGATAGCTAGGACATTGCCGTGCCTACGAGATGTGCGTGAACCCGCCACGGGTCACATCGTGAAACACCTTGCTTACGATGCAGAGATGCAATATAAACGCAAACCTAATCAAGTAAGGCTTATACTATGTAATAGCCTTGATGCGGTAAGAGTAGATGAGCCCGTGCTTGTTTCTTACCATTCAGGTATGCGTGCGTATCAACACGATACACATGTAGCTACCTCAAACGACGACAACTGTATAGGCGATTTTTATTACACTGATGGAAGACAAGCTTGATAATATGAAGCAATATACAATTGCTATTTTCACGCAAGAACTATGCAAGCCATGCATAGATCTGCACGAACATATACGACAACTACCTACACCACAGCAGGATGTAATTTCCTTTTACAACATGAAAACCCTACGGGGAGTGCAGACTGCTTGGTGTGAGGAACTAGGTGTTGAATTAACACCAACGATGGTTGTAGTTCATAACGATAGGGACGATACACCGATTGAGAAAGTTGTTGGAGCGAAGGCGATCATTGCATCCCTTCCTTCAACTATTAGCGACTACACCTACATCGAAACGAACATCGACAATATTCACCCTGATCAATCTAATGACAAAGAAGAACGTAATAGAAGCTAGAGGCGTCATCTTTAAGGAGTCGGGAAACGGATATTTCAACGTTGAACTTGACGAACCTGAAGGTCACCACTGCCTTTGTCGAGCATCAGGCAAGCTAATAACGAGAAAGATACAACTGCTTGTAGGCGACAAAGTATTAGTCGAGGTATCACCCTACGACTTAACACGTGGACGAATCACCTTAAGAGAAAAATGATAAACCTATTCAAACAAGCAACCGAATTCCGTAAGGCATTCAACCAGCCACTGCTTAATAACTTCACACGCTATGGATTCCTAAGGCTCAAGTTGTTTAATCTGCAATGCAGCTTGATCGATGAAGAGGCTAAAGAATTCCTAGATGCCTGCGATACCTTGACTAGCGATTGCCAATCACAGGAGAATCGAACTGAAGTTCTAAAAGAATTAGCAGACCTTGTGTATGTCTGTTATCAATTCGCTGCTACTTATAACCTTGATTTAGATGAAGCGTTAGATCGCATTCATAAATCAAATATGAGTAAATTAGATGATGAGGGTAATCCCATTTATCGCAGAGACGGCAAGGTCTTAAAAGGTGATAACTATAAACCACCCACACTAGACGATCTAGTGGCCCCTTCTAATACAATTCCTCCCGAAGATTTCAATGTCAACTAACACATTTATTGCTCGTACTGGCCGTGTCCAAAACTGGCTAGATAACCCTGAAAGCAGACTGCCAGTCAGCTGCACGATTATGAACGTAGAGGACAGCATGGAGGGCGCTGAAGGTATCGAGTCTTCCTGGCGCTTTGTCTCACATGCCTTGCGGAATGGAGCAGGTGTTGCTGTTCACCTATCACAGCTCCGCCCTAATGGTGATGAGAACGGTAGAGGCTTAACTTCAAGCGGCCCATGTTCGTTTGGAAGAATCTATTCAACGATCAACGAAACGTTACGTAGAGGTGGTCATTACAAAAACGGCGCGATTGTTTTAACGCTCGATTTATGCCACCCAGATATCATTCAGTTCTGTGAAATGACACGAGCTGAACTACCTTGGGCTAAGCGCTGCATCAATCTCAACCAAGAGATGTGGGATGTAGCTAATGCTGATACACGTGACGCAGTGCTGCAAGGCATTATGCGTGGTGATGTATGGCTAGCAAAAGTTCGCTTTGACCAGCACGGTGCTCGTATTTTTTCTAACGTTTGTTTAGAAGTTTTTATAAAATCAAGGGGCACTTGCTTGTTGGAGCATATAAACGTCGCAGCTGGCAAGGTAGAGGATCTACCACAGGCATTTGTTGATGGTATGACAGAGCTTATCGACCTTCACGGTAAGACTGGTGTTGAGAATACAGGACAGTACCTACATCCTCATTTTGATAGGCAAGTAGGTCTTGGAATGCTTGGTTTAGCCAACCTGCTATCACTTGAAAAAGTAACTTATGCAGAGTTTGCTGATGCACTAGAAGGCGATTCTGCTGCGACTCCAGCAGCGGTTAAAATCGTAAAAGCACTTCAAGCAGGAATAACACAAGCAGCACGTGTTGCTAAGGACGCCAAAATGGATCGAGCCTTTGCGATTGCCCCAACTGCATCATGTTCCTACTCGCAACAAGACAGAGCAGGCTATACAACTGCCCCCGAAATCGCACCGCCGGTCGGACGCATAGTTGATAGGGATAGCTCAACATTCGGCACATCTCAGTATGACTATGGGCTCGTAGAAACTGCAGAGATGGTTGGCTGGCACAATTACTACCGTGTCGCTAACGGCATCATGTTAATGCTTCAATCAACCGGCCTATGCCATGGCTATAGTTTCAACACTTGGTCAGACATTGTTGTCTATTCAGAAGAGTTTATCCAAGAATGGTTGGACTCCCCGCAGACAAGTATGTATTACTCACTGCAGGTAATGGAGAACACACAGGCTAAGGATGATATCTCTAACGCCCTTGATGAAGACTACCGAGAGCTTTTCGATTTCAATGATATCGATGAAGCTACAGACGAGGTCCCTAACCTTGATACATATTCTCAACCCGGTATGTGTGTCGGGTGTGCTGAATAACTAGTAAACCTAACGCATAACTACCATGACAAAAGCAGCAACTCCCTATATTCAACTCCATCAGCGTAAACGTACTTGGACACCTGTCGCTATCACTAAGGGAGACCTTCTCCCTGGTGGTGAAGAGGTTGTTCAACGTGCATTGTCTTTACGAATCCTTGAGATTCCTGTTGGTGATTTTATTGCCGACGCAATGAAAGGTGATTTACCAAACGCAGAAGGCTGTAAAGAGCTGCTTGAATCCAACATACAAGACGAAATTAACCATGATCTTGCCCTTAACTATGCAGCAGCTGTTCATCAAGTCCCTGGAAAAATCCAGGGTGAGGCTGACAAGATTGCTAAGACGTGGATTGGACTTGACCGTCACCCCGTCCTCAAAGCAGCAATCCTTGAGCGAAGTGTATTCTTCGTTCTTCTGCCAATCTTCAGGTTCCTTGGTGACACTGGACTCAGGACCACATCAGCCGACATCAGCCGTGACGAGATGACCCACGTATGTGCTCATTCCATGGTTGCAAAGGAAGTCGGTGCTACATCAGATAAGACACTTAATCAGCTTCGACGTGCAACTGTACGTTGGGTTGTTGAACCTCTCTTAGCTGAGAACGAGAACAAGCACCTGTCCAGTAACTTCTGGATGAAGTGCAGCGATAGTCTCTACAAAACTGGCAAAGCTGCTGGTCTTGCAGATACTAGAGCCTCCAGAATGCCTGCGTTCTTTGAGAGTGATTCACGAAACCTACCCCAATATGCTTAATGAGTGAAGTACATACAGCTGAATTAATATGGGTTACTCCTGATGCTGAGAAACTGATTGGTAAAATTGCCAGAGTTTCTAATCCAGCTAATGAAGATAATCCAGATAGTGAGAAACTATTAAAGTATCTAATCAAGCACAGGCACTGGAGCCCATTTGAAATGGCTTCAATGTGCGTGGAGATTCAAACTACTAGAGCTATTGCACCTCAAATACTGAGGCACCGTAGCTTTAGTTTCCAAGAGTTCTCTCAACGCTACGCTGAAGTGACTGACTTACATACACCTCAGTTACGTCGCCAAGATTCAAAGAATAGACAGAACAGCATTGCTGACTTACGTCAAGCTGACATTGATCAGTGGAATCTTCTTACTGAAGAGCACTTCAAACATTCAATGGATCTCTATAAAGCACTGCTTGAGAAAGGAGTAGCTAAGGAGTGTGCTCGTTCTGTACTGCCTTTGAATACTGGAACAAGGATGTACATGTCAGGTACTATCCGTAGCTGGCTCCATTATGTTGACTTACGTTCTGCTAATGGAACACAACTAGAGCATCAGAATATTGCACTAGAAGTGTTAGCTATACTACAAAAAGAGCTACCAACAATTGCAAACGCTATGTGGCCTAAGAATGATGCCTAGTAACGACAAACGTGAAGCCCTTGAAGAAGCACTGCGAGCTGTTGAACATCTCGGCAATTCTTATATGGCTGGCAACATTCAAAGAGAAATTGCAGAGTTAGACAAGCAGGAACTCGCAAAATCTAAAAAGAGCGATTAAACTAAGGACTGACAACAATATCAGTCATAATGAATTTTATCGCCGCAACTGTAGAGCTTAAAGAATTTTGCTCTGATCCAGTCAAGGCTTACGGTCTTGACTATGTAGCTGCTGAAGCAGTTATTCCAGGTAACAATGACAGTAGTCAAGTTAAACTAAGAGTACTCTGTTACGACAGACAAGGTCCAAAGCTATCAGCCTTCCAATCATGGAAAACAGGCACCCGTGTTTTAGTCACAGGTAACTTAGTCTTCAGTGATGATTCGTCACAACCACTAGATCTAGTTGTTACTACTTTGGAACATGCTATCCCCCAAGAAATGTACTGCAATCAAGTCGTACTGGGGAATGCGTTCTTTGGTTCTGATGAGATTAAAGAACGTAAAAATGGTCAAGTTGCTATCAAGATTGGCAGCACACTAGACAACTCTGACATCACTACCTGGTTGTTTATGGAGACACATGAATCAAGAAAAGCAAAACTCACTGAGAGAGTCCGTAAAGGGCGGCCTATCTGTGTGCAAGGATATATTCGGGAGTTTAGAAAGGAAGGCGACACGAGCCCTTACAGAGCTATCGTCGCAAATGACTTCACGACTAGAAAGGAAACGCCGCGTACAGGAAGAGGAGCACCGACGACGGGAGGCGCTAAAGGTTATGGCGAAGTTGACCCAACCCCGGAGTATTGACAAGAAGAGCTGGTTTAAATAATGGCCAACAAAATGAAGAGGCTCGTCAGACTCAACACTGTGTTTGACGGCCTCATTTTTATTACCAATTTATTTATATGTGCTGGAGTTGTACGTCACTGGTACACAGTTCCTGCACATCAGCACGTATCACCTACTATTCAATCCTCACCACCACCCCACCGAAGACTGACTCATGACAGACACCCCTGACTACATCTACAACGAAACATTCGGAATGTGTTTCTTCATAGACGAAAACTACAACCTCTATTCAGCACCTGCTATTGCGGATTCAAACGAACCCGACCTTGAGAACATTATGGCTGTTGCTGAATGGGAAGACAGGGAAGATGTAGCTTCCAATAAGCCCTCGATTCCACTGAAATGGAAGAAGCTATTCCATATCTACTCAAGATTAATGAGGCATCATCACTTCTGGCCAAGTTAGAGACCTTAATCGTCTAATAGATTTTACCCAGAGGCTTCAACAAAAGCCCGCGTGCGACCCTAAAAATGGTATCAAAAAATTTGAAGTTTATATTATGAATCGATTATCCGAAATTACTACTAAACAAAGAGAAGCTGTCTGTGCTGCCTATGCAATCAAGCTGCTCGATAATCAGGAACAAGCAGCAGGGTTTGACAAACTATTGAACTTATTGGTTGATGCCCTTATGTTTCTTGACGACGAACAACTTACTGATGATATGAAAAAGTATATCGGAGACGCTGGTAACAGAGAGGTTTGGGCGAAGGCTGAAGAGTGGACAGGACCTTTTTAATTAGGTCACATCTTTATAAATAAGGGATTATATTGTAATTGTCTAAACAATATATGCAATGACATTACAAGTCCTACCTCCAGAATTAACGGAGGCTAAAGATAAAATTGAAACGAAAGAACCACAACCTTACTTCAAACCTAGCCAACTAAAAGACGGAGAATCAGAAGAATTCAGACTGCTTGGATGCTACGAAACTGGTCACGCCATTGTTGGCTGGCAATATGCATCTGAAACACAAGATGCCAAGACTGGTGAACTGCGCTTTAACGGATACGTTGTAACACGCAGTCACCCTGGTCAGCCTAATGACATTGCGCGTGAGACTGACTGGAGTAAGCCTGACCGACCAAAGATTGACGGCAGCTTTGTTAAGCCACGCCGCTTCCTTGCTTGGGTAGGTACATCAGCAACCCGTGGTCGCCTTGAAGTTCTGTTCATTGAACAGAAATCATTGCGTGAGCAGCTGACTGAAGTTCTCCAAGAAGTAGAGGACTACACCTGGACCGAAGAAGGTCTAGCAAACTTCTCAATCAAGATCTCCCGTAAAGGTCAAGGTCTTGAAACTAGCTACAGCATCTTGCCAAAGGTTCGTGCTGTGCCTGAGAAGATTAAAAAGGAATGGGCTAAGCAGAAGGAAACTATCTGGCTGCCAAATTTCTTTGAAGGTAAAGATCCCTTTGATGGTAAAGGGACTGATGAAAAGGGACTGCCTGCTGGTGGAACCGATAAGCGTGGATCAACTGTGATGCCCGCTAAAGCAAAAGCAAAAGTAGAAACTAACGCAGAATTCTAATGACTAAAATCGAAATCGACACACGCAAGAACGGAGAGCTTGGACTATGGGAAGTGGAGGCAACACTAACGTTGCCACCCATCACCGTAACTCGCTGCAAGAAAGACAAAGACGACCTTAAGTATGAACTACGTCGTGCCTACAGCGACATCGTTGAAGAGATTGTAGAAAAAATGACAGAGGATGAATTCTGATGACTAACACACCTAATAACTTTGAGAACTTGCCACCAGAAATGCAGGCAAGACTTGCTGAAATTATGGCTAAGGGGCAGCAAGCTCCTGGTCAAGCACCAGCTCCACCACAAGCACCACCTCCTGCACCACGTCCTCCATCCCTGATGGATCATGTGATTGCACTCCGTCAAGAAGTTAATCAGCTTTCACAACAAGTAGAAGCTTCTGCTCGTGTTACGGAGGCGGTTGGTAATGCAGTCGGTCAACTATATGCGACGTTTCAGGAAACAACCGCACCTTCAAATTACAGCTCAAATTTCCAAGAGGCGAGGCCGTCACTAGAGGATGGTGAGTACTGAGAAGACAAAAAAATGTCTTAGCGTCTCCGCTATTAATGCAGCGAAAACAATTAAACGCCGCAAGGAGATGCTGTCTCAGTACAACTGTAGAGCTTGTGATCATAATGACCCAACTGTTATTGAATGGCATCATTTAGATCCCTCTACTAAGGAATTGAAAGTCTGGAGATGTGCTTGGAATGAAGAGCGCTTCTGGAATGAAATTCTTAAATGTGTACCTCTCTGTCCTACCTGTCATGTAAAAATCCACCAAGACCAACTATGTCTAATCCCCCAGATCAGCCTTTCCGAATAAGCACACCGCAGGGTTACCGGAAGTATCTATGTTCCGGTTTATACATGCCCTCGGTGACGACGGTATTAAGTGCCACTGAAACGGAAAAGTCGAAGGCTGGGCTACGTACCTGGAACATTAATAACCCAGGCAAGCTTGAGGAGGCAAGTACACGTGGATCTGTAATCCATAAGTGTGCTGAGAACTATATAAGGGGGTTGCCAATTGACTGCCCCGATGCTTATAGTTCGTTTTGGAATGGGATGGATCAATATTTAGATTGGTTTGACATTATTCACTGGTCCGAGCGCCCACTGCGTAAGGACTGGCATCACCTAAGGTCTGACGATAAGGAAGTCGCATACGTGTGGTCTACGGAACACTTGTTTGCAGGGTGTCCTGATCTGATCGGAGAGATTGGTGGAGTGAAGGTCATTGCTGACTTCAAAACAAGCAATGGTCCTTACATGAACAGGTTCCCTGATAAGGGTGACCGCATGGGTTTCGGAGGATTCCGAAAGTACCAAAAGTGTGCTCAACAGATGGCGGCTTACCGCCTTGCATTAGCTGAGCGCACTGGCTATAAGTGTGACGTAGCACTGATCATTGTTGCTACTGAAGAGACTACACAAGGCATCTTTATTGATGGCGACCAAATGGATCTTGCAGAAAGCAGGTTCCTGAAGAGAGCAAAACAATTTCACGATATGGAAAACGATAATGAAATGGCTGATTAGAGGAAAGACTAAATCTATCTATGAGGACTATGACCCTGATAAGGTCGTAATTAAATTTGATGACGTTGTCACTGCTAATAACGGTGAGAAGTCGGCTATCTACATAGGTAAAGGTCAGTACGCCTGTAATATTTCTTGGCTACTCTTTCAAGAGTTGGAGAAGAATAATATTGCTACACACATTGACTCACGCCTTGCTGATAACGCAATGGTTTGTAAGAAGGTGGATATTATTCCAATCGAAGTCGTTGTCCGTAACAAGGCAGCGGGTGGTCTATGTCGAGGCACCACAATCGAAGAAGGTACTGTCATGTCACCTGCTTTGGTTGAGTTCTTTTTAAAGGATGACTCCAAGAATGATCCCCTACTTACTGGAGGACGCATTCTTAAAATGGGTTATGACATCAACCTACCTAATGAACTAGCAACCGTTGCTCATGACGTTAACTATGTTCTGAAGCGCGTCTTTGATGAGATTGGTTATGACCTTGTAGACTTCAAGCTTGAACTTGGATATTCAACTACGACAGGCGAGCTGCTTGTTGCAGATGAAATTAGTCCTGATAGTTGTAGGCTATGGAAGAAGGGCACTAATGAGAGCTTTGATAAGGATATCTACCGTGAAGCGACTAATGAACTAGCAGCACAACGTGAGCATCTACTAGATGCCTACCAACAGATTTGTGTTGACTTACTGGATCGGAAGTTGAAGATCGAACAGGAAGATGCCGTACAACGCACACCCTGAAGATCCTATTACCGTTCTTCGATTAATGTCTCACCTTGAAGCCCTGTGGGGATTTACTCAGGTTTATCCTGATAACGAAGAAGAGACTGCTTACCTTGCAGAGATGAAAAAGAAATACTACAAAATGTATTTCCAAATGAAAAGGGAGGCAAAGCAACGTGAAAAAGATACCGCAAATGAAACTCAAAGTAGCAGTCAATAAGAACTGCAAGGACAAAACAAATGCTCAGAAGGTTGCCAAGGATTGGCAAAACATTCTTGAGGACCTTGATTGGTTGATGGGTTGGGTAAAGGCTGGCTACGGCTGGACTGCTACCCATTTCGTTGACCGTCACCGTAAAAGTGACAACGCATCAGGCAGCAACCTTGTGGTTATTGACTTTGATGGAGATACAACGCTTGAAAAATTCTGGGAAACAGACACAGCTAAAGCATGGTGTGCTGCGACTTATACGTCTGCTAGTCACACAGCAAAAGAACATAGGTTCCGTGCTCTCTTCCCTCTAGAGATTGAGCTTCAATCAACAGGACAGCATCGTGCTGCTTATTGGCTAGTGGTTAATCGACTGCTGGCTGAACTTGGTATCGAGCAGTTGGCAGACAACTGTGGACAGAAACCTGAACGCCTATGGTATGGAAATACTAAAGCTATCATTCAAACTAATGATGGAGTAGTTCCTGAGTTTCTGTTAACTGATATTGACTATGAAGATCAGGTTGACTTCGTACAAGCAGACATATCCGATAAGGATGTTGCTCGCTGTAAATGGCTCCTAGAGAACTTCCTAGAGCCTTCAGAAGACGGTGAGTATGAGACGCGCTATGTACCTGTTATGGCTGCTTGTGCGGCCATAGGGGAGCCTCTCTTTGACGCCTGGGTTGACTGGGTACTAAAGGGACACCACGGGGAGAAGGAAGAAAACACGCGACCTTTCAAATGGAGAGGTCTCGGTAACTACAGCGGTCCCGCTAAACTATATTCACTTGCTAAAAAGCAAGACCGCAACTGGACTAGCCAACTTCCTGACCACTTACGGTTTGGAGCTGCTGGTTCAGCTGTTGGTTATACCGAAGCCGACCCTAGTCCAAGTTTCGATGAAATTATATCTGCTAATAAAGGTAAACCAATGGATACTGCACCAGAGCCAGTCCCTGACGTTCAACAAGTACAACGTAAAGGCAGACCACGTAAGAGAAGTGATGATGCTGCCAAAGAACGTGAGGAAGATGTTCGTAAAGTTAAGGAGATCCTCCATAACCTACGACTGAATGAACTGACTAAACAGATTGAATACACGACACCGAACGGGACATTGGTAGCACTGCAAGGTGATGACCTTGATCTGATGACTACTCGACTCGCTTGTGAGCACGGTATATTCATCCCTGAACCACGGATTAAATCTGCTATTAAATATGCAGCAGGTTGTAATCAATGGTGTCCTATCAAGACTTACTTGAATAAGTGCAAGGAGGAGAACAAACCTTCACCACTATGGGAAACCTTAGGTAAGGACTTCCTTGGAAATGAGCACCACTTAGCAACCCTTGCAATGCAACGGATGATGATTGGTGCAGTTGCAAGAGCCTTTAACCCTGGCTGCTCAATGTCCTGGCTACCCATTCTTGTGGGTGCTCAGGGTGTTGGTAAGTCAATGTTCTCCCGTAACTTAGTACCGGAGGGATTGTTCTCTGAGATTACAACTCCTCTCGATACGTTGATGAAGGAGCAGTACAGGCTGCACGTTTCTTGGTTGCTTGAACTACCAGAGATTGATCACTACTTCAACAGTAAGAATATTGAGAACTTTAAAAATCTCATTACTTCCCGTGTTGATGAAGTACGATTCCCTTATGCATCCCTGCCGTCTAAACTAGGCCGCAGGTTTGTCATGATTGGGACCACCAATCGTAACCAGTTCCTGGTAGATAGTACGGGTAACCGACGCTTTGTACCACTAGAAGTAGGTGCTGGTTTCCAGGTTCCATGGAAACTACTGGCAGAGAAACGTGACTCACTGTGGGCTGCTGCAATGGCTGCCTACGAGAACAACGATACTTACGAATTCAATAGTGGTGAGATAGCAGCTATATCTGAATACATCCAAGAGTTTGGTGACCCTGACCCTTGGATGGATAAGGTCAGCAGCTATGTAGCTAACCGTGAAGAGGTAACTACTGCAGAGGTTTTAACCAATGCACTAGACCTTGATCCACGTCAGCAGGGGCGTCGTGAATCCAGACGTGTTGCAGATGTACTGCAAACAATGGGCTGGCGACGACACTCCACCTCCCGTAAGGATCCAGTAACTGGTAAGTCCAAGTCTGTACGACTTTGGATTCGCCCTAAGGATGATCCTCTCACTGAAGAGCACATTCTGAACGACTTCTAATCATATTCAATTAACAGTTAAGGATAATTAAATGCTTGCTAATGATATTAAAATCGGGCTGCGTGTCCGTGTTCACAGTAATAACCTCAACGCTTTAGTTGTAGGTAAGCCGGAGTATTACACCCCCAGGTCTAAGCTTATTCGTATAAAGTATGAGAATAGCACTCGTTATGAGTACGTTATTAATCAACAGATCTCATCTCTGCCTACTGAACAACAGTACAAAGGTTTAGGTGGCAGCTATGTAAGACCTGAGAATAGTTTCTAGTTATGAAATACAGAGTCACACTAACTATTGAATCCAGAACTCATCCTAGAAACTGGATCTATGACACTATGTATGACGCTCTTTACTCTAATGAGGAAGAGTTGATTGATGTAGGAATAGTCGAACTGGAGGATGATAATGGCTGAAGCTAAACCATCCAGTACGCCGGGACCATACGGTAGACGTAACGTACAGATCTCTAATACAGCTGAGGAAGGTGAACTGTGTATCTACACAGGACACTCTCTCGGTAGGTTCTCATCTCACTCAATGAGGTTTGATAGCCATCAAGCGTGTACTAGGTGTGTTGCTGCAGCAAGGGAAGGTCGCATGTCACTTGACATTGAGACCCTGCTTAAGAAGAACCGCATTAAAGCACTTAAATTCTGGAGCCAAGTTGAAATTGGTGCGCCAGACGAGTGCTGGATGTGGGGTGGCTGTATCAATAACAGAACTCAGCAGCCTCAGTTTGCTTGGCGTAGACCTGGTATCACTAGTTCAACCCAGCACCATCCCCAAAGGGTGGCCATGTGGTTCAGTTGGGGCGACTTAGGCTACACAGCAGTTAAAACTACTTGTGGTGAGAAGTACTGTTGTAACCCCTTCCATTTAATTCCACAGAATATTGGCGTCTTTGTAGATCAAGATAGTTATATCGAATCCTTTGAACTTGCCTGTCAGATTCACTCACTTAAACAAGCAGTAGGTGAATACGTTCTTGAGCAAGCAATGAAGGAAGAGCAGAGACTTGACGAGACTGAAGACATTGAAGCAAGGGCTGCCATGCTGCTGAATCCTGATTCAATTTTTGGTGAACGGTTTGAAGCGGTCATGACTGACATGCTTAAAGGTCAGCATATTTCTCAGACAGAGCCTGATGAACCTGGACTTTATCGAGCACCAACTGACAACGAAGAAGAGGAGGAAGGTGAGTATTAACCTCACATTCTTTTCTAATAACAACTATCCTTAATCAAGAGTCATTTAAATATGTCTAGACGAACCGATCTATTACAAAGCCTTATCAAGTCCGATAAATTCGGTGACGAGAAGAGTCAAGAACAGAAGTTCATGACAGCTACTGCAGAATTAATTCTCACTGATTTGATTAACATCGCTATGGGTGGTGTTGAACGAACAGGTGCAGGAACACTGGTTATTAACTTGGTTAATGATAGTTCGATCTATATGTCTGGCGATGATATTCAAAAGGATCTGGTTCTAGCTGAAAGGTTAGAAGACGAGGAATCTATCAAGATGATGCGTCAACTAATGGAACAGATTGATGAAAATGACTGGTCTACACATGTCCTAATAACGTTAATCAGTAATGCTGGAACAAGAACTTTTAGTGTCGAAGCAGGCGGGAGCCAAGAAAGCCTCCGAGCGCTCGCGTCAGAATTTAGCGGATAAGTTAAAGGCTGAAGGTTTAAAACTTCCGCTGTATCCAACACCGCAACTCATTGATAGAGCACGCATTGTTATGGGTGGGATCGACTATGACCCTACTTCTGATCCAGTGCAACAGGTGCTTGTTGATGCTACCTCTGTTCCTTCGATTGAAATCAATCCACTACAGGAACACTGGCACGGCAATGTATGGGTAGCTCCTAAGGGCGCTGTACGTAATACACGTATCTGGTTGAATAAAACTATTAATGAGTACCGTAATGGTTACATCAATAGCTTTATCTTTTTCACCAGTGCATCGGAAATACTGAGAGCTGCTCCTGTCGTATGGGATTACCCAATCTGTATTCCATTTAAAAGGATCAAGCAGCTACGAGCCACAGCGGGTGGATTTGAATCAGTCTGCCCGTCAACATGGAACGTCATTATCTATGGTCCTCCAACTAACGCAGCAATCTCAGACATCGATAAAGTCAGCCTGTTCTATAGCACCTTTCGTGACATAGGACGAGTTATTTATAACGAATTTGCTGGGGATAGCTGGACGAAAGACCTTGAGTACTACGACGAACAGCGGGGCAACATCTAATGTCTAAGAATATCGCCAAAGAATGCTTCTATAACTTACCTTCTGGGGCGGTAGTCCATCCCTGTCGGCTGATCCAAAAGGATGGAACCTTGATGTGGAAACATGCACTCCTCTATCAGAACGAGCTGCTTGCATTACCTGAAACTGAAGCACAGGAAGCCCACATAATAAAAACTGCTCAGCGCCTTGAGGAACTGAACAGTTGGATCTCCCAGGATTTAGAACCTTGGGAGTGCTTGCAAATACAAGCGTGGTTTGCACCGTTTGAAACTGAACTTACTGATGGTATCTCTGTCTACTTCAGGCACCTTATTCACGATAATCCTACCGTCTATGACACACTCCTTTCACATATACAAGATCACGAGACCCTGGAATTAAGAGCGAATTATCTGTACTTCAAGCGCTGCTAGGCCGCTTGTCAGCGGCTTTTACTCAACACAAGAGAACTGATTAACGCTCTCTTGTTTATCTATCATACACCATTCTTATCTGTTAAATATTCAGATAAGACTTCACGTAAAATCTCCTTAAGTTCCTCTCTCTGCATGTCACTGAAACACCGGACAACAGGCTGCTCTTTAGGAGCAACCCTGTATTCACCTCTATTTGATTTGCTGAAATGTGTGCCTTTATCAGCAGTCATTCCTTGAGTGTCCATTTTCATAGCTGAGTCACCAAACGATTTAGATACCATTGAGCTTTCTTAGCGTCTTCTGCAGGTTTATCCTTATGCCACATTCGGAGCAAATACTTCAGCACTTGCGCTTGTAGCATTGCTGTTACTGGTTCAGGAGCATGAGCGATCGCTCCCTCAATGATATCAATAACTTCTTGAGAACCCTGCTTGTAATGAGAGGGATGGTTGACATTATCGTTTAACTGATCCCCAATCGTGTCATCCAATTGTTCTGCTGTGTATCCTCCACTCATGCCAAACTCATTCAAACTGATCCTATCTTTCTTGTAGTAATCGAGTGAACTTGGACGAGCGATATCCCAGTCTTTGTCTGTCAAGTTAAACTTTTTGCTGATGTAATCCCAATCATCTTCGTATGCAACTTCTTTCCAACGGCCATTTTCTTTATCCATAATTTAGTAGTCGCACTTAATTGTTTCACTACCTAATATAGGAATAAATAAGCTTATATGTGACCTATGACTAGCCCGAAAGGTGATCCAACTTATATCAAGAATAAGGAGCAATATTTTATGGATATAGCTAAGGTTGTAGCCAAAGCATCCAGTCATCCGAAGTCTCCTGGAGGCTGCGTAGTTGTACGTGACCGTGAGATTGTTGGTGATGGTCGTAGTATCCTCACTGCTTCTAAAGTTGAAGTCGATTGTGTTTGCTATGCTATCGCTACTGCATCTAAAAGAGGTACACCTCTAACTGGATCGGTTATATACACAACACGCTATCCGTTTAGTGCATCTGTCTTTCAGTGCTACTTAATGGGTGTCCGTAAGATCATGGTACTGGCACACGAATGGGAACCATATTACAAAGATGAATTCAGACGAGCAGCACGATTAGCAAGAGAACTAGCAATGGCTATAGAACCTATGTTTGAAGATGATGACCAACGTTTCACTGTAAACAAACTCACCCGATCTAAAAAAATTGATGACGATCTCTACACCAACACGGATCCGTTCAAGCCTGACGAATTCGACCCACAAGACGCCAACGATATCCACGATGAAGATGAAAACCCAGCTACTGTTTGACTTAGAGAGTACGGGACTGCTCCGTAAAGGTTCTACTATTCACTGCATCGTTATGCGAGGCATTGAAGAAGAGAGTGAACCACAAGTGTTTGACTATGACCCTGAACGAGCAATCATTCAAGGAGTTAAACAGTTAGAACGTGCTGATGCTCTTATCGGTCACAACGTAATTAACTTTGATATACCCTTAATCAAGGAACAGTTCCCTGACTTTGAGTTCCATGGAGAGTTGATTGACACGCTTGTATTAAGCAGGCTGTACTATCCACACATCATGGATCGGGACTATGAACGTAGACCTGATGGAATGCCTCAAAAACTATATGGTCGTCACAGTCTTGAAGCGTGGGGCTACAGATTGAAATGCTTTAAGGGTGACTTCGGTAAGCATGACGGCTGCTGGGAGACATACACTCCAGAGATGCTTAGTTATTGCATTCAAGATACTGAAGTTACACAAAAGCTCTACCAAATGATGCTGCGGAGGATGAAGACTTATGCCTAAAGAATTCTACGACTGGTTGGATCAATGTCCAGTTCAGTGGTTCTACCACGATAACCATCACCCAGTCTATGCAACATATGAATTTGTAATACCACACGACGAAGAAGATGACGAAACGGAAGAAGACCTATAAAGGATTACTTAGCTGGAGTGAGAAAAAGATGACTGTAACTATACGTCGATCACTTAATCCACCTTCCATGAACGCAAGGCTTATAGCTGAACTTAAACGATCTTTTCCTGAATACAAAGTCATCCTGAGGTATGAAAATGCATGATTACATCAAGTTAGAAATGAGAATGGCGGAACTAATGGCTCAACAAGAAGCCAGTGGTTTCCGATTTGATATGGATGCAGCTGAAGCTGTGCGATCAGAATTATCAACTGAATTTGACACTATCTCTACTGCTCTGACAACGCGTTTCACGTACTACCCAGGCAAAGTGTTTACACCAAAACGCTCTGACAAGAAAAAGGGTTATTACTCTGGAGCACCGATGACCAAGTTGCTTCCATTTAATCCAACAAGCAGGCAGCACATCGCTTGGTGCTTGACCACCTTTAGGGGTGCTCGATTTACCAAAATCACTGACACTGGTAAGCCCAAGGTTGATGAGGCGACATTGTCGGAGATCCGTGATGTTGCACTAACGCAAGGTAATCAAAAGCTGCATGATGAGTGTGAACTATTTATCCGCCTGTTAACGCTGCAAAAGTGGATGGGCCAGTTAAGTGAAGGTGCCAATAGTTGGTTCAACACCATTGAAGATGATGGATGTATTCACCACAGCTGCTCACTTGCAACACAAACTTCTAGAAATGCCCACCGGGGTCCGAATCTCGGACAGGTTGTAAGTGCTCCTTGGGCTAGAAAACTATTTATACCTCACCCAGGTCATGTGATGGTTGGATGTGACCTTGAAGGGCTCGAATTGAGAGCATTAGGGCATTTCCTAAGTACCTATGATGACAATGCTTTTGCCGATGTAGTTGTCAATGGAGATATACATCAGCAGAACGCAGATCGAATGACGACTCCTGAGGTTCCTGTCTCAAGGAAGATCGTGAAAAATCTCAGCTATGCATTTATTTATGGGGCGGGAGATGCGAAGTTAGGTCACACTTTACGTCCTGAATATTCTGATGCACAGAAGAAGGCACTAGGTGCTGAATTGAGACGTAAGTTCCTTGATGCTATTCCTGGCTTGGAACCATTAGTAGCAGCGGTAAAGGAACGAGTACGCTCCGCAGGACACCTAACAGGACTTGATCGAAGGCCTATATTCTGTTCAGCAGAACACGCCTCGCTTAACTATTTACTCCAGAGCGCTGGAGCAATTCTGAGCAAGCGTTGGTGTGTTATCTCGCAGCAATTGCTTGATGAAGCAGGATTAACTTACAATGTTGATTACACACGTTGCGCCTACGTACACGATGAACAACAGTTCTCTGTCGTTCCACGTGAAGCTGAACGAGTTGCTGAAATCCTGGCTAAAGCTGCTCCATTAGCTGGTCAGTATTACAACTTCAGAGTACCCATTACAGCTTCATCAGACATAGGTAAAAGCTGGTCCGATACACACTAAAGGTATGAATGAAAAAGAAGTACAGGTAATGATAGATGCCGCCATGGCTAAACATAACCGTAATGCAACGCTTATATCCATGGCACTGGGGTTTGCTTTGCTAGCATTATTTATGGAGGGCTTATTCCGTATTTTAGGAGTGATTCCGCCCTTC
>Ga0080013_1002010_pt1 | contig 25239 bp, 43 predicted proteins | sample ETNvirenome_6_85_FD_69236 | JGI IMG/M metagenome (GOLD analysis project Ga0080013, IMG submission 69236) | Marine viral communities from the Pacific Ocean - ETNP_6_85 (SPADES assembly) (version 2) | ecosystem: Environmental > Aquatic > Marine > Oceanic | place: Pacific Ocean | collected 2013-06-19
CATCGTCTTGGAAATCATTTCATCATTGCCAACACCTGCCGATGTCTTCGACACGCCGGAATCAATCTCTTCTTCTTCTGCTTCTTCTTCTGCCCCTGCCGCTACATCATCATCATCGGCAGGTTCTTCATCAGAATCATTTACGTCATCAGATTTTGCACCTTTCGAGGGATCATCAGAGTTGCTATCTTCGGGTTCCTCATCAGAGGTTTCGCCGTCGTCGTCTGCATCTTCGTCGTCGTCGAAGTTTTCGTCCATGCCGCCGCCCATGTTGGGCTGACCTTCAGGAATCTCGTCGTCGCCGTCTTCATCTTCATCAAAATCAAAATCGTCGAATCCGAACTCGCCGTCATCTTCGGGCTCTTCATTGTGCGTCTTGCAATATTCTTCCAACTCTTCGGACACTTTGATCGTGTCATCCCACGAGCGAAGATTCGCAATTCGATCTACGTAGGTCTGCTCTTCGTCACTGAACTCAACACCCGCCCGTGTTCCAATCTTAAAATGAACATTGATGCGGTCGATGAAATTTAGTTCATTAACGTCTTCGCCGTTAAGACCGAAGAAATTCTTGTCCATCAACTCGGCGTAACCCTCATAGAAATTCCTGCGGAGCCCGGGGAACTTCGACTGAATCATCTTCTCAATCCGTGCATCTTCCACGATATTGACAAGACTCTTAAAGGTGCCGCCCTTGGCCATCACCTCTTTAATGACGCCAGTGGGGGTGAACAGTGCGTGGCCAACTTCGTGACCAAGAAATAAATCTGTGGTGCTCTCGGAGATTTCCTTGAACACAGGCATCAGCAACGTGCGGTTCTCCGTATTGAAGGCCGCAGTTGAGATGTTGTTCCGATACTCAACATTAATATCCTCAGACGCCATCAGTTTGGCGAGTAAGGATTTTGTATCTCTCGATTTGTTCGTGATTTCAGTCAAGTCTCTCTCCTAATCTCTACTACAAATATACGAAACTTTTGGAGAAAAGTCAAGTCCTAAGTCCAATAGAAACAACAAGTTATAAGCCCCTGTTTCTATTGAAGTTAAGTGGTGTTTTTGGGTCATTTATTTTATTTATTTTCGGTGTCCCGAGTCGGAAGCCATCGACTTCCGAGTCGCTTCCGAGTCGAGCTAACTTCAGTATTAACAACGCTTTACACCTAACTTCAATAGAAACAACTACTTACACCGTGTCTGAGAGGATCTCTCTCTAATCTCTACCTATAATATAAGCTCAAACGGGTATATACACAAGCCTTAAACGTAATTTCAATAGAAACAAGCACTTATGAGGGTGCATTTCACCCATTTTGGGATTCTAACCACGTCGTAAGTCGTTGTAGGACAATAACTTACACGTCTACCCCCTAGGTAATAACCTCATTATTAACAACAACTTAGGTCTTTTTTTGAATTTTCCTCAGCTTTTTCGGTTGTTTCGTGCATAAATCTGAAATAAATCGACATAAACCGTTGTTTTTACTGAAGTTAGGGGTTAAACCTTAATTTTGGAATACAGCCCCATCCGCGCGTGGCACTCCCACTCTAATACACTTGAAAACTGAGTTTTTTCAAGCATATGTTTTCGATGTCAAACCCAGCCATTTTCGAGTGTAGAATTAATACGTCAAATACCGTCGAAAAAACCCCATCCATTTTTCACCCCAATTTAAGAAACTGCATTCTGCCTGAGTGCTCGTAGCAGCACACCCAGTACTATAAAAATAATGGCTACCACAAACCAGCACATCCATAACTTAAATTCCCCAGCCAAGATCGCCAACACCTTAAACAACTTCATTGGAAGTATCCGGATAAATGGAACTGCTGTTGACACTTACTCTTTCGATACCACTGATGTTATAATCAGATACTGCCTTGTTTTGAAAGTCAGAACCTAACTTACCCCATACCTTAGCAATAGCAAATTGGAAACTTGACAGAGTAGGCTCTATGTTCTTATCCCAAGGAATAATAAAGACTATTTCTTCTTCTACCTTTAGTGCATAATACTTGCTCATTCTATTTACTTCTCTCTATAGGCATTTGTGTTATTTATATTTTTATTATGTCCTGCGGGTTTCAATAACCAGCCTTTGTAATCAGCCGGTACAAACTCTTCTCATACCGTTTAATCAATTCCGGTGGGCACGGTGTCGGGCCTTGCAAATGATCCAGAATATCTGCTAACTTGACCACCCGTGCAATCTTTGGCACCACCCGTGCAATCTTTACACCCACATGAGTCTGGGGGCAGATGTCTTCATACTTAGGAGGAGAGATAATCTGGTCAATATAATCCGCATACTTCACACCCTTGGGCCTTGTAAGTAAATGAACACCCGTAGAAACTTCTGGTCCAAAGGAATGCAAATCGTCAATCTCTGCGTCTGTATCTTCAACCGCATCGTGAAGATAGGCAGTAGCAACATAGAGTTCGATGTCAGACGTATCGTCTATGAAATCATACTCCATTTCTCGCACTCGTTTGGCCACACGTTCCAGATGTTCAAAATACGGGTTACCATACTTATCCTTCTGACCTTCGTGCATCCGTCTGGCTCGAATACGTGCCTTCTCTACAATCGACATTAACTCAATCTTCCCACTCATATTTATCATCCGACTTATTTTTATCTACATATGAAAACGCTATTACTAATACAATAAACATTACTACAATTGTCAAGCCCAAAATCACGTAAGACATTATGCTACTCCCAAATACTTATCCCAACATTTATCAGAGCAAATACCGGAGAGCCACTGCTCTCTTGCAGTTAAGTCATCAGTGGCAAAAGCCTCTTCCTTAGTAGGAAATGTCGGCACATAACTCTCTTTGCAATTAGGGCAAAAGTTATTGCCACCCTCAAGTTTCGTAGAGACATACGCTCTCTGTATATCCTGAGTGAAGGATTGAATGATTTGATTAATGGGTTTGCTCATTTTAAAACCTTTTCTAAAAGTTTACACCTATTTACCGATATATCATAATATTTTTTTTCTTTTTCAATACCGATAAATTTTCTATTTAGATTTTTACACGCGACACCTGTTGTACCTGAGCCCATACAATTATCTAAAACCAATTCATCTTCATTGGTGTATGTCTTAACTAAATACATCAATAAATCAAGAGGTTTTTGAGTAGGATGATAACCCCTTTCTCTGTTAAAATATTGAACTGAAGATGGGTACCTTAAATCTGGTCTTTTGCTACTTACTTTATTATCTCCAACTAACTTTCCTTTTCCATATACCTCCGCTGTTGTATTATAATTTACAATTGTTTTTACTCTTTTTAAACCAGATTCAGAACGCTGTTGCATTATTGGATTATATGTTGTTTTTCCACCGCCATTAGAAAAAACTAAAACACTTTCATGTTCTTTCATTGGGTTATACTTAAGCGTACCAAAATTACTTCCAGCATTTTTTACCCAAATCCATTCATATTTAAAATCTTTCATATGTTCATAAACGAGCACACTTGTAAATGGTTGAGAAGCAAACAATATAATTGGTGCATTTTTTTTAGTTATTCTAAAATACTCACTAAACAACCATGTACTAGATATTTCACTATCCCACTTACAGTCCGTTAAACTATATGGTAGATCACAAATAATCGCATCAACACTTTTATCATCTATTGTTGGCAAAATATCTCCACAATCCCCATGTATCAAATCAAATGACATATATTATAGCCTCTATTATTTGAGTGATTTTTAGTCTTCAAACTTTCTATTATATAATATACACAATATTTCTTGATTTGTCAAGCTTTATTTTCACTTTTTCTTACCTTTAGGGGTTTGATTCTTCTCTCTGGCCTTCGCCGCCTTGTCTTCCCGTTTCTTGATCATCTTTTGCTTGTTCTTGTTCTTATCCTTCTTGCCACCTTTGTCTCCCATTGCATACTCCTTTTGTTTATATAGCGTTTTTACTTTTTTTATCTTTATTCTTATAAATAACGGCTCTCTTAAATTTCCCATCATCATCTACTTCCGTTTCATCCCACACAAGTTCATCACCTTCTATCCAATCTAATTGGCTTAATAACTCTGGTGGTAACTCAATAAAGGCATTTCCTTCTGCATCTTCTTGCACTGTTGCTGTATATGTTTTGCTCACTTTTTCTTCTTCTTTTCCATACGGTTCCGATAGCATGTTATACAATAAGCTTTATTTTTTTGTTCAAACCAATCAGCATAAAAGCCTGGGTTATCCCCTATCCAGTGTATCGTTTGATATACTTCACGCTCACACTTGTGACAATAACGCTTAGATTTTTCACTTACTTGTTTATATTCACTCATAGTATTTCAGTTTCTTTTATTGACGAATGAGATTTTCGTTAAAGGATTTTGTTGCCCTTGCGTCTATTGTCTGCAGCCCATAAAGGTTGAAGGTTTTCCAACGCCCAACACTTTTGAAAATTAGGGTGATCCATAGAATCATAAAGCAACTTGCTTTGTGGTATGATGTGATCAATATGCCAACCATCGAGGCCATAATTATCCAAAGTCATACCTTCTGTAAATTGGCTCACTAAATGTTGCTCTAACTCTTTTTTTGTATATGGCAAATGTTGTAATACGGATTCACCATTCTTTGAACTGCCTTGACGCTTTAGAATCATCCAAACATGGGTGCTAACACTATCCATAAATTTAAACGCGGGTTCTTGTCGGTATTTTCTTTTATTGTTTCGATTCCATTCACGTACTTTAGGTAGATTATTTCGTATATACTTCTTATCATGTTCCTTTCTCATCTCTTTCAGCTTCTCTTTATTATTACTTCTATACTTTCTATTTAGGATTTTCCTACAGGGCCGGCATTCATCAGTCTGGCCATCTTTTTTGGCTCTATCACTCCCAAACTCAGATAATGATTTTGTCTCTTTACATACATAACATCTTTTCATATTTTTTTTATCCCTTAAAACTCATACCCAAACATTTCAATATCTTTAGCAAACACATCAGCAATAATTTCTTTCATTCTGGGAGTATATACCTCTCTATAGGGTGGATGATCTGAAGCATGTATTTTCTCTATAGAATGAGAAATATTAATCCAATCAAGAATTTTTTGTGCGTCTTCAGCATAAGTCTCAAATCTGCCCATCACATCTACTAGTTGATTGCCATGCTCATCATGGGTGAATAAATGTTGTGGGAAAAACTGCGGATCAACCATAACATCATCACCAGGCCATGGTTTATGAGCAAACTCCAGATCCTTATTATAGAGAGTATTAAAAACTACTCTACTATAGTCTTCATAGAAAACATCCTCAATATTAAAGGTAAAATTCTCATTAATGAAGGGAACAATAACAAGCAATTTATTTACATACTCTTCAAAACTCTTACAATATATATAATAATGATTGGTGTAAACGGATAGAGCCTTATCCCACGGATTTCTTACAAACGCAAACTTTAAATACTCATCAAATATGTTACGATCAATTATGTTTAACTGAAAGATATGATTCATACATAAATGTTCTTTATGTAATACTCTAGGAATTTTATGAGATGCTAATGCAGGATTTCTATTGCATATTGACAATAATCCCTTTCCATTTATTTGATCTAAAGATGCATCTGTATCTTTATCTATATCCAGAATCTTTCTAAACGAAGTGCCACCCGTTCTGGGTATATGAATAAACAAACATTTATACTCATGGGATAAGGGCATTAGTTAAATTTTGCTCTACGCATAAACATCAATCTCTATTCCTTTTTGGTCTAACTCCAACAGCCTACATGCTCATCGTTTGGGATGTAATATAAGTTTTTACAAAATTGGCCAAATTATTATCATTAAAGTCATCATAGTGATCAGAGCAAGCCTTCATAAGAGCCATCTCAAGAATCTTATCGTGTTGTCTTTTAAACTTCTTTCTACTAGTATAGCGAATATGGCTCATGTAAGTGTTATACTCGAAGTTAAACTCTTCCTTTTTCAAATCCATCAAATAAGCGTAATGATCTATAATAGCAGAAAGGAAACTAAACTTGCTTTCTTTTACAAGTTTCATTCTTTTATCAGCCATTTCCCGTGATGCCCTCGTGCGTTGATAATCACGATTGCGATAGGTATCATCCTCACTCATTCTTGCGTTTTTCTTTTTCCTTTACTTTGGCGGCTATATCATTGGCATTATCATAAAAGTTCTTTATGTAAGTGTCATAAAATTCATGTCGCTCTTCTTTTTCAGTAATGTAACATTTCCATTTTATAACTTTGCTTTCACAAACATTATTACTACATCTCCATTCAAGAATACGTTTTATAGTATATTTTCTGCAAAAAGGACATTCAAAAAATCCCTTCCTCTCAAATGAAACTCCACTAAAAGGCACCTTATTCTTAGTTAATATTTCTATCTCACCATAAGGATTCCAATCTTTTTGATCTTCTTTCTTAGGCTCTGAATAAGATGGTTTACTCTCTAGTTTTTCTGCTCTATCTAAATTAATAGGCATTTATTGGTCTGTCTTGACAACCGTAATCTTACTCTTCTTAGTGCTAATAACAATAAAATCACTTTCATCTTTTAGAAGTTTACTTACCTGTGCTTCTGCAAAGGTGGCACTATTTGCAACAACAAGATAATACTCCTTCACCTTCTTTGGCTTTCCGCCATTGTTACTAATCTCAAACTGTACTGTCGTTTCCCAAAATTCGTCGTGCATATTTTCTCCTTTACAATTCTTCTACTACATCTATGCTTCTTAATCTTACCGACACAATCTTGCCATCACTTTTCTTAAGATGATACCAGCCTGACCACTCTGGATTAGCACCTTGATTGGTAATTGTCTCTACCATTTCCTCTACAAATTTATCTCTTGGAATGGGTGAAACAATTTCTATAGCACTGCCCATGGCTTGCACTCTTAACAGGTATCCTTCTATTTTCTTTTTAGGCTTTGTTTTGCGTTTAGGCTTTGATTTTTTGGGAACAGGCTCTGCCTCTTCCTCACCATATAAATCCTCAGTCATTATACTTTATCTTGATCAATCAATTTAGCACGGGTGACATCGCCTTCTCCCATTATCCATTGAATAACCTCATAATTATTTTTGATCAGCTCAACTACTCTCAGCCTTTCAATCAAAGTATTAATCTTAGATTGTGCTCTATCGGTTTGCAAAAAAGAAGAATCAGCATTTAAGAAATCCAACCTCTGCGTAAGTTCGCGCTCCAAAGCAATAATATCTACCATCTTTTTCATTTTGTTTTCCCTTCTTGTTCAGTTAAACAACCTGCACATAAAAATTTATTTGTCTTTTCATTCAACTCTGTCTCTTCTTCACTCACTCTACCGCACATTTCACAATAATATTCCTCTTGAACATAGTTTTCTTCTTTTTTAGGTTTATTGGGCATAAAACCCCCTAGTTTTCGATTGATTAACATTCAATCACATCATACCCTATGTCGGAACAGATGCAAAATTCGATGAGTTAATACAAGCCAAAAAAGGTGGAAAAACCCCCATAAATGATACAAACCATCTTTGACCACCAAATTATACTTAGAATCAGCGAATATTTTCTCTAAACGAGTTTTCATGTCCTCATGCCAACAATTCTTTAAATAATTCATTATCTTTGAGTTTAACAATGGCGCGCTTCTCTGCTTTTTGCACTCCCATCGGAGTGTAACCAGTTAGTGCGCTAATTTCAGCTAATGTTTTTGGCTCATTGCCCGACAAACCAAAACGATGCGCAATTATTAACTTTTCAAATTCAGAAAGGTTGGAGTTTGCAATAGCAAAATCAACATGCTCAATTAATTCTTCACTTTCTTTTATGTGAATATCGTGCGAACTCAAAGAAGATTGCAATTCAATACTATCGCTGCGTCCTTCTTTGGCCTCGTCAGTGCCAGTACCTTGATCAAGACTAATTTCAAACTGTGGAATCATACTTTGATGGGTTTTTGTTCTGCGACGAGCATTACTGCCAGATCGAGCAGTGCCGCTCACACTACTAAACATTCCATCTTCATTCTTTTCTTTTATATAAGCGTTAATACGATTCCAAGGAATGTGTACGTTTCTATTCTCATAGAGAGATTTCAATACTTCTGCTTTTACCCAATGTCGAGCATATGTTGAGGGCTTCGTACCCTTACCTTCTCGATACTTTTCAATACCTTGAATTAAACCATAAAGGCCGGCACTCTTTAAATCATTATATTGCATTAGATGACGATAATCTTTTATGACATGATCAACCACCCACATATTTTCTTCAATCAGTCTGTCTCTCTTTTTTTTATTCAATAACTTTCTCCTTTTTTTTACTTAACGACCACCCGTAATTAAAAACAAACATAGCTGCTGCTTCTTCACATTCCTTTTTCCTCATGGTAGTTCTTCCATAAAGTTCTCTTTGGGCACCTCTAACACCATAAATATAATCAGTTAACCACTTCTTAAAATGATCTTCCTTTTCATTATCCCATGTATAACCCTGATACCACTGTTTACTATCAAAATCTGTTTCTTTATAATTAGCTTCAACATATCTACACATATTGCCCAATATAACATGCAAATGACTGAATGTTTTATTGTTTATCATTAATTTCCTTATTATGAAACTGCGTTGGTTGGCCCGCCGGGAATTGAACCCGGGACATCGACCTTATAAGGATCGCGCTCTAACCCCTGAGCTACGGGCCGTCGAAAAACCTTTTTAAAATTTAATCATACCTGCATGATATTCTTGGTGGCAATTACCACACAACAAAACACACTTATCAACTTCTTCTTTAATCACTCCATGCTTTTTTGGATGAGCCAAAGCAGAAGTTATGCTAAAACTTTTTGTGTCTGGATCAACATGGTGAAATTCTAACGCTTCTATACACCTATCGTATCCACAAACTTTACATTCACCACCAAGATAATCAACAAACTCTTGCTTGCGTCTCTTACGCCAACTTTGCACTGGAGAAACTTTAGGGTTTTTATGGTGATCTCTTAGTGTCTTTTTCATTTTTGCCACTCGTTCATCTGTATCCGCCGTTAAACCTTTGCTCCATCCACCACAGCTGCTATTTTTACCATGATGGCTTCGGTGTGCGCAATAACTTTGTTTGTTGTCTGTTGCATATTCACAATCTTCACATTCATATTTCATTATTAACTCTCCGTGTTAATACCTGTAATAAATATCATCTATCAAAGGTTTTTAACACACCGAGTTAATGTTTATTTGGCTGGGGAGGTAGGACTCGAACCTACAACCATTTGTTTAACAGACAAACGCGCTGCCATTGCGCTACTCCCCATTATGGTGAGGGCAGCAGGGGTCGAACCTGCGACCTACGGATTAGAAGTCCGTTGCTCTGATCCACTGAGCTATGCCCCCTAACCAGACCGAGGAGCTTCGAGGGCCATAGAATCGAGCCGACGTTGCTCATCACTTTTACGCACATCCAAGCGGATTCCATTAGAATCAATTCCAGGGTGGTCAGGTGGCACATTGTTTGCCAATACCTTCTCAAATGCATCCCACAACTTTTGACATCTTTGATCATGCAATGTCTTAATACCAATAAGAGTATTTGATATATCATCTTCTGACAACGGCTCGGCTGGTGAGTCTAAATATCTATATAAAAACGTATCTATATCATCTGCTGTTGACCATGCACTCATAATCTTATCTTCTAAATCATTTACTTTCATTAAAATCCTTTCTTCCACAAAGACTTTCTATCATCGCTTTTATTAATAACAAATATAGATAAAATAAACCATCCTGTCAATAAAAATGCCCCCATTAAGAATTTAAATATGATACTACATTCTCCTTATAGTAAATCAATTGGAATATAGGGAAGGTTAGTCATTAGCAATACGCTCTCTGGCTTTTTTGCAATACTCTACACTCATTTCAAATCCAATGTAGTCTCTCTCTAACCGCTTTGCTACCAAGCAGGTTGTTCCCAATCCACAAAAAGGATCAAACACTACATCTTCTTTATAACTCAGCATCTCAATGCATCGTCGAGGTAACTCTTCTGGAAACATAGCACTTAATCCTATTTTCTTTTGCCTTGTTTCGGGAGCGAATGTCCACATACCCCAAGCATTTTTAATAAAGTCATCTCGCTGCACAGTAATTTTATCTTTGGTGCCTTTTTTCTTTTTCGTATCCTTAGCAAACACCAAGATAAATTCAAAAGGTGATGGGAAACTTGGTGACGATGGCGACATATAACTGCCCCATGCAGTCCTATTACCTGTAGTATTTTTGTTCCAGATAATAGTAGACATCATTAAATAATCCAGTTCCCTAGTCATAAACTGAATAATATCAGAATGAGTAGGGACAGATCCATTTTTACCATCACCAATGTTAAGACAAATACGGCCACCTGTTACTAGTTTTGGCTTTATCTTATCAAAGATAGACTTCAACCACTCTATGTAATCTTGATGTGATTTATTATCTTGATATAAATCATATGGATTTTGATGCTTGGCATTATATCCCAAATCCACATTATATGGTGGCGAAGTTACCACAAGATCTAAAGAATCGTTATCCAAATCTTGAATCAATTGTTCAGAATCACCACACGTTATTTCATTAAAAAATCTTTTATTCATTAAAAATAACTTTCATATAGTTTAATGGTTTTCTCTATAGACGCCACTTCGGCATCAAACTCTAAAACATTATCATTACGTGCTACATTGGCATACTTCTTCCAATTATGTTTTTCATACTGCAAATGACAGTTCTTATCTTGGTAATTTTTCAGCCTTAAATAATCACACTGCTGAGCATGTTGTAACTCATGTGACAAAAGAAAGAATAGATATATGTAAGAATAATCTATCGGATCAAAATCAAAATACTCTTTGAATCCCCATTCCTTAGTTTCCACGCTATTTTGCCTACGATGATAGAAAGCATTATATACAAATGAATGAGACAAACACACTCGATGGTATAAATCTCCATGCTTTTTAATTTCAGAAATAAACTCAGGGGTCCAGCATGTAGGATATTTTACTAAATCTGTAATCCAATCTCTTAGATGATGCCCATGAGATAGAACCAAGTTTTTATCTATGTGAATATAGATAGGTTTTTTAATTTTATGAAAGCGTTTAACTATAGCCTTCTTCAAGGCAGCCTCATCAATTCCAAACTCAGGGAATTGAGAAATGTTTGTAACTACCTTCATCTATAAAATAAACCTGTAAGAATATTTGGAAACACTATTATAACAAAATAAGTTACAATAATCAAAAATCCTATTCTTAACATCTTTTCATATCCGTCAGGATCTGATGGAAAATTCATCTGAATGCAATCGTAGTCTTTCCTCTAAAAGGCCATAGAGGACAATTAATAGACTCACAATCTCCAGGGTGGGTTTCAAACCCCAAACATTCTGTGCAGAATGCTTTAATCGCTAATGAACGGGTCAACTCTACTTCTTTAAGCTTTCCCGATTTTCGGTGAATCGTATGTTTCTTTCCCATTGGGTTGGGTAATATCTCCCGCAAAAATATGTGAAACTTTATATACTATAAATATACGAAAAACTTGGGGTTTTGTCAAGAGAAACCTTTTCCCACCCTAAGTCCTTGTTTTTATTGAAGTTAGGACATATAGACGTAAGTCATTGTTTTTATTGAAGTTACGTCATATCCAAAGGTAGGGTCTACCTACTGTAAAAACTAACATACTATAATATACGAAATATTTGAGGTTTTGTCAAGGCTTATTTTGATGGTGTAAGTTGTTGTTTTTATTGGAGTTACGACAATCTTTTTTGAGCTAGTTCAAATTTTCTTCTATTAAACCTACATATAATATAGAGAATAATTAGAGGTTTGTCAAGTTATTTATGAAAATAGTTAACTCACCTTTAGTGAGGCTATTAGGTCCAACTGTATCGTGAGTATTAAACTCATATTTATTAATAGTCTCAGCAACCACTTTTGGATTATCAACCCATAAAAAATAGTTAGCTGGAATGCTTCGCTCTTCTATTTTATCTACGTATGCTGTACCAGCCGCACCACCTACTCTACGAACCACTAAGTTAGCAGCATCTCTTTTTACATATGAAAATCCAATCGGATCTATTTTCTTTACACTAACGTCCCTTTCTTCTTCTCTATGCTCCCATACTTGAAAGACACAAGGAGCAAAATAATCTTCACCCTTAAAAAGAAAACAAGGCTCATCAAATAAATCTATATCCTTAACAAGCCAAAAATTTTTATTTATTTTTCGTTGAAGTGATTCCTTCCGAAAAGATCTAGGAAGAATAAATGCTATAGTATCAGCAAACTCTGCACCTTTATTGATAAACTTAATAGCCTTATTACCTATTCTTCCAAACGGTGGATTACCAATCACTAAAATCTTATTCTCTTTTTTCGTCTTATCAAAAAGAAAATCATCTTCTAAAAAATCACCCTTCATTATGTCGGGATGTTCAGGCGATATATCTATGGCAACACAACCATCTATTTGAGAAGACCAACTACCTGTACCTGCTGATGGTTCTACTACTACATCATAATCTTCTAGTGTTATTTCATTTAAAAGATTATCCACCACAGAAGGTTTGGTATAGAATCTATCAAGATAGTCTTTGTTGAGAAATTGGGATGTGGGTTTAGCCAAGATTAAAATATTCCTTTAGGTTATTATAAGTAATACCACACTGTATTCTTTTTTGTTTCTTATGATCTCTTTTAAAACGTGGCTGTAGAATAGATTCACCCCATAACTTTTTATATTTTAGACGAAATTTATTCCACTTTTCATCGTCAGAATAATCATTGCTAATATCATCCATTTCTTTTTTGGTCTTCTTAAATACTTCCACATCACTTATAAGACATTGCCAATCATCTTTATCAATTTCAATTGTATACTCTTCTACAATATTAGTCTTCTTACCTTCCCAAAAACCCACCTGTAAAATCCAATCTTCATTAATAGATGCCATACGAAACATATCGCCAAACTCTACTGATGCACCTTTTTGAATACACTTTATAGAAACAGGCTTTTGAAGTTCCGTATCATACCCATCCCATTTATCTGTATATTTATCACTATTACTTGTCCACCAAGGAAAATCTGCGAAACATTTTTTTTCGTACAAAAAACCATGAACTTGACGTTCTGCCATTTGAAACTCCTAACAAAAAGAAAACCTCTAAAAATTTCTTATACTATAATATACACAATTTTCAGGGTTTTGTCAAGGCTTTTTACTTGGGTAGGAGAAATATATTTCCATTGGCATATCGGTAAGGTTTATCAAAATCTTGATCCCAAACTTTCATATCAGTGCCGGTATATTCCCACACTTTCTCTTCCTTCTTAATATAACCAAACCAGTCATATTTGTCAAGGTTATCCTTTACATATGTATCTAACTCATTATGATAACGAGTTCCCCAAGTTACCATAAAAGTGTTTGACTCATTAGTAATTTTATCTAAAATGCGAATTGCTTTTTCAGCATCAATATCGGGGTTATCATAATCATCTTTGCCAACGTGCTCAAGGGTTGAAAGACACAGAACATCTCGGCCAGTAAAGTCGCATTCTTCTGCATCTACATTCTGCACATCACCTGAAGGGTGGTCTTTTTCAAACAAATCAATAATAGGATGCTCGCAATAGCCATAAAACGGCATTACGCATCCCACCTCTGTAAGTTTATCACTACCTACTTTTTCTATATAGCGTAACCCTAATGCTAACTCAATACATCTTTCATTAATCATTGTGGTGTTTACAGGATCATCAAAATACTCATCAACCGTCAGTTCTTTCTTAATCATTTACCTTTATCCTTGTTTCAATATTTTCACCACAGATTCTTACAACAGGAACCTTTTGGTAATTGCCATATGTGGTGGATCTATAAGCCGAGCCGGCTCTTAACAGCTTTATATTAATGCCTGATACCTCAAAAGTAAACTTACCATAACTCCATTTTAGAGTAGCTCCATTAATAACATTTTCTCTTTCTCCGGGCCAACGAATGACCTTGTGCCCTGACTCCCGCACATAAAGTTCTTTACCTTCTATCTCAACCCCACGACTATTAACCTTATCAATCGACCATCCTACTCTATGCCGCCACAACACAAACCAATCCCAGATGGTTTCACTAAAGAAATGATTTCGGGGCCTGCGCCAGCGCCAGGGCTTTGCCATTACATGCTTATAAGAAGGCATCCCACTGCCCTGAATCAACCAATCATTCTGATGTGCAATTAAAATCTCATCACCATGTGGATGTTGATGCAAAGAGAATGAGTTTTGCCGATGGTTCTTTACTAACAGCCAGCCCTCTTTACGAATAATTGTCATATCCTCATAGTAGAAAATGCCGTCGTCACTCACTCCTGTAGTTTTTTCATACCAGCCGTCACCAATAACCGCCATAACTCCATCAGTATCTGTTATTCTGTTTTGCCACTTCTTTACCTTACGAAGATTATGAAATATGTGAACATAGCTACGTCGCAAGATTGGATTCTTATGAGTGCCATACCATTCACTAAAAAGATTAGTTACTCTATCAAAACATGCAGTAACATACATGGAGTAATGGCTGCCTTCAGTAAAAGCTCCATCCTTTACCAACCGATGAAAAGCTTCATCTAATGTGATTATATTTTTTTCATTTACTTTATTCAACAATGCATCCAGAGCGCATTGACCAATATAGTGCGAAACACTCTTATTACTACAGAGTGGCATCGTAGAGTAGAGTTGACTATATTGTTTATGGTACTCTTCTAACTGCTCAAGATTACTTCCCCAATCTTTTCCCTCTTTCATCTGACATGCAATTTCTATGGCCAAACGATGATGCCAAATGGCATTCCAATGAAATCTAAAGTTGAAAAAGTATTTGGGAGGCAGCCACTTTTTTAAAGGGAATAATGCTGGAAGAGCAATTTCTTTTCTAGATAACGCATGATAAGATTGTGCTACTTCAGCTGTTGAAGGCATATTTAATCTCCATAAAAAAAGTGCATAAAAAAGAGGCGATGACCTAAGTCACCGCCTCTCTATGTATATAAGGTTACACCTTATTTAACTACGTGCTTCTACCTCTCTTAGTTAGAAGCAGGGGAGCCAATCACATTAAGATCGACAACCTGAATGTCCCCGTAGTATTCGGGACGAACCATCTGTTGTGCGTAACGGGTCATCGCACCCTTGCGAGGCGTGAAATCGTTCGGCTCAAAAATGGTCGGGGTAAACACCAGAGGTACATAAGGTGCGTAAACAAACCCTGCATCCAAGAAGCCAGGCCCCTTGTAACCCACAAGTACCCTATTGACAGGGAAGTACGGATCTTTGTAGACCGTAAAGCGATTGGTGAGAGTACCAATCTTTTCAACACCAAGCGAATACTGAACCTCAGTCGGATCAAACGTCGCATTAGGTTTGAAGTAAGCGATGGCTTCGATAATTGAAGACACATCGGGAGAAGTCACAAGCCAGTTGGCCCCACTTCTCAAGTTTCTCTTGTGGATTTCATTGGAAACGGTAATAATCGTTTCCGCTAATGTCTGATACCAATCCTGCTGCGTGCCGGTGAAGCCAACGTTGGTGGAATAACCACCAGGCGAAGCCACCGTGTTAATCGTGCTACCAGACGCGGTAACATAACGACCAACCGAACGAGACCATGCAGCCTTCACAGCTGCACCACTCAGAAGTGAGGCGAGAATTTCTCTATCGACTTCAGTAGCGATAATATCAGAAAGAATAGTTGTAAGTTCAACTTCAGCATCAATCGCATGATATGCGTTGATGTCCTGAGCCAGTTCAGGTGTCCAAGTAGCCTTCAACTTACGAGTCACGGCCATAACAGGAACACTCGAAACAGCGATGTTAATTTCAGGAATTGCGCTAGTGGACTCAAAATCACCCAACGTATTGTCAGAAGGATTATCAGTCAAATTAGTCTGCGCAGGACCAACAAGAACAGCTGCAGTCATCGAACCATCATTACCCCAAGCCTTGTCTGGACCCCAAGGGGAAGCATCACCACACTTGTTAGAATAAATCTGAACCTTAGAAGCTGTAAACGTTGTAATAGTAAAGTCCGTATGAGCAAACCACTGAGTACCCGAAAGCGACTGAATGGCTCGTAACGCACGGAAGGTTTCACCCTTGTTACCAGTCTCGGCTTCACCAGAAGTCGCCAAGCGAATCTGATTAAGGTCACCAAGATCAGTAGCAGCGGAGCTTGAAAGAGTAAAGTCATAACCAGAAACGGTTACGTTACCCAACAGCTCTGAAGTGGTTGTAACACCAGAGAAAGTCGGTGCAGCATTCGTAAGAATAAAGTTTCTACGAGAGTAACCCACACCAGCGAAGTTATAAAAGCCACCAGAAGCAGACTGAGCACCAACGCCCGTCAAATTCTTGTTGCGATTCGGTCCCGCATCGGTGAGATCACCATAAACACTGCCACCGGCCGTGGCGCTACCACTCTTAGCTCTATCATACTTAAAGTCGAGGAAGAACAACAGACCCGAAGGCAACGACATCGGCTGCACTGCAACCAATTCAGAAGCCAACAACTGACCAAACACCCTACGAACGAGGGGGAAAGCGATCTTGTTGTAGCCCGCCACGGAGCTTGTCTGCGACTCTTCAGTCAACATTTGATTGCGAAGTTCGACAGCCTGGTTCTCTAACAACTGAGCGACAACTTGACCCTTATCGTCATCAAGTTTCTTCAGCAGGCCAGTACGACTCCACTTTTCCATAATAGTAGACAGCTTAGCATTCCGATTGACTGGATTATACTCAGCGGTCATCTGTTCAACAATATTAGTCATTATCTAGATCTCCCTTATAGATTATAGACCGGCCAGTTGGCTCATGCGCTCAAACTGACTCTGATTTGTATTTTGATTCTTTTGATCCTCAGTCAGAACACTCTGAATGTTCGGACGTGCGACACGTTGCTTCTTCACACCACGATTGGAAGCGCGGTAGCCTTCAGTCAATGCCCTGAAGGTTCTCTTGACTTCACCAACAGTACGAGCCTTATCAAAATGCTCGATAACTCTTTCCTTCTCATCCTTGGTCAAACTAACCTTCCGCATAAGATCGGAAGCAGCGGCCAAACGAGCGTTGAAGAGGTTAACCTCATCAATTCTCTTCTTCAAGAAAGTAAGGGCCTTTTCGTATCTGCGATTTTCACGCCGCAGCTGGCGATTTTCTTTAACGGTAGCTGCAATCTTCTGCTCCCGCATTCTACGACCTTCATCGACATCGACATCAATATCCTCATCGTCATCTTCATCAACGTCAACGTCAACATCAACGTCTTCGTCGTCTTCATCTTCATCTTCAATGATTTCAAGGACTTCATCAATATCTTCTTCTTCATCATCAACGTCGATATCAATATCAATAGCGTCGTCTTCATCTTCGTCTTCTAAAGCAGCTTCGTAATCGCGGTCACTACGGGACTCATCGCCCTTGTCACCACCATACTCATCGCCTTCATTCTCATCTTCGTCATCACCTTCATAATCACGGTGACTGCGAGATTCATCACCCTTATCGCCGCCATATTCATCATCTTCATCAATGCCGGCTTCGACGATAGCAGGACCATCGCCTTCGTCAGTGAGATCATCACCTTCAAGATCTTTCAATCCTTCGGGATCATAATTCACATTAAGGTTGGCACCCTTGGGGTTTCCATCCTCAGTAATCTTTTCACCAATAGCCTCTGAAACAGCTGCCTTCAAGTTAGTGCTCATTGCGTCAACCAAAATGCTCTTGGCGTTCTCATAAGCAGCTTCCTTCATGGCCTCGGCCTGTTCAACGGCTTCCTGTACAATGTCTTTAGCCATCGTTACGATTCTCCATAATTTTGTTAAGTAAAAATGTTTATAAAAAAATTGTTATAGCAAAGTGCCAACTACAAATAAATATAGTTGAGCCATTGATAAAAACAATTATAGTTGATTTAAGTCATCTCCATCCGAAGTTTTTCGTCTTCTTTGCTTAGCTTTTTTAATTTCAGAAGGTTTCTGATAAAATTCTTTTCGTCGAAGCTCCACATATAAATTTTCTTTCTTTAACTTTCTCTTTAAGAGCTTCAACGCATATTCTAATTGATCTGGATCTCTTACTTCTACACTCACACATCTTGCGTGACTATTACTTTTTATTGCCATTTATACCTTCTTCTATTAATCCTTCTCTATCCTCGACGGAACTCCATATTTATCATACTGTGCCCAGGCTAAAGCCCAAGGGTTAGTCTCTTTACGTTTACCCGTTTTCTTATCTACATAAGTCTTAGGGATTTTATCTTTGCCCTTCTTTTGGGCCATATGTTTCTTAATGCCCTTTACTTGTTCTTTTCTATCGGGCGGTGAAACTTCATTTTCATCTTTTCCTGCAATCCGATCCATTACTCTATCTGCTATACCTCCACCAACAGCGCCACCTAGAGCTGCAACTGCTGGAGCTATCTCATTTCTAGCTTGTTTCTTCCCTGCTTGTCTTACACCTTTTTGAAACTGTCTTTTAGCACCTGTTCCTTTTCTAGCATGTTTAGCATACCCTACTGCGCCTCGTGCCTTTTTAGAAACTCCTGGTGTCTTCTTTGCACCTTCAGGAACAGCCGCGTTTCCAATCAGCCTTCTATCTTCTTCAGCTCCTTTCTTTATAGCTGCAGCGACGCCTTTAAACAACCCTGACACTTTCTTTTTACCAGCTGTAGATTTCTTTTTATCGTCTGTGTCGTCGTCCGTGTCGGCATCGACATCCGGCTTTTCGCGTTCTCTTTCTCTAGCAGCTTGTTCTCTTTCTCGTTCTCGGGATGCTTGATCTCGGTCACGTTCAGCTGCTCGCTGTCTTTGTTCTGCTGCCTTTTTTTTAATACTTTCTTGATTTCTTTTTCTTTGAGCGTCTAACTTTTCTTTATTTTTTTCAGCAGTCGTTTTCTCTGATCCTGGAACTCTTTTTTTTACCTTAGCTGCGTGTGCTTTTCCTCTTTTTTGCTTTTCAGCGCTGGTAGCTACTTTTCTTCGTGCTTTTTCTTCACGCGATACTTCGTCGGTATCTATAGAAGCTTCCTTCTTATCTCTATGAATATCGCCCTTCTTCCATAACCTATCTACATAATCAGTAAAACCTTTTCTCTCTTCAGGAGTATCTAACTCATCGGCACTATGAATTTGATATTTCTTTAATGCCAATTTATAAGCGTGTTGATAACTACCTTTGTCTTTCTTACCAACTTTGCCAGTAGTTACATCTTCTGTGGCTTCTTCATCATCTTCATCATCTTCAGGTCTACGTAAAAAAGATGCGGTGCCGGTAGAAGTACCACCGCCTAAATCAGATGCCATTTGGCCCATGCTCATGCCACCCTCTGCATTTTCATCAACGTCAGTCTCTTCTTCAGCTTCCCAATTCTTATCTACATAATTAAAAAACTTCTTGGTATCTTCAGGGTCGAGTTCTATAGGAGAATCAACACCAAATTTCTTCATTGCAGATGCAAAAAACTTTTCATAGGGAGTTTCGTCTGCACCAGCTTCGCTAACATCTCTACCACTATGATGATTTTCAAATACAATAGCATCTTTACTTACTTTAAAGACACCCTTTTGATAAGGAAGAGTGATCAATGGAGGATCAATACTTAAAAGAGTGGCCTTACGATCTGGTCCGGCAAGAGCAAGCAATTCTTTAGGAGCTTCATTAGTCAGTATCACTATAGTTTGACTACGAGCCCGAAGTTCATCGGGGTCCATAATAGGAACGCCCGGATCTTCTTTAATTATCTTTTTTAATTCTTGAGTAAAGTTTTTCATTATTGGGGTAGTAACTTATCCATATGTTCGCTAAAATCAATATTTTCCGGCATGATCGTATCGCCTTTTGCTACTTCCTTAGATTTTACCATAGGTTGTCCCATTATATGTTCTTGTTTCATAACTTCTTCTTCTTGCGGATCTTCTACATCCATAATTAAACTAGCATAAGGATCATTAGTCTGAAACTTACCTTCTAAAATACTTTGTGCTCTTGCACGTGAAGCTTGTCGTTGAGCAACAAAATTTTTAGCTGTCGAAACATTCTCAGGCTGGTCTTCTTCAGTAAACTGCACTGTATTCTTTTCTATAAAATCATTACCTCTTAAGGGCATCCCTTGTTTTATAACCATCTCATAAAGCAAGTCCTTCATGCCCCGATCTACCTCTTCTCTTACAATCTTCCTAAACTTGGGAATAAGCTTCCTTGCTACATCTTTCGTAACTTGTTCTGCAATTCTTTGCGTTAACTCAGATGTTTTAATTGCCATAATTAACCTCTACCAATCATTAAAGGGATTTGGTTCTATCCATTTTGAGGGGCGCTTTTTCTTACCGCGAGCATGAGTCTTTGATCCACGTTGATTACGTGTTTCGCCTTTTCCACTTGCATCAGGCCCAGTTGAAAGACGATTTTCTTCATCATAAGCTGCTTCAATAGCAGATGTTTCTTTATGCTGCTTCTGATAGTCACTATACAGTGGAAGCTCTTCACCAATTGCCTTAGATGCCTTACCAGCTTTTTCTTTGGTAATCTTTCTTACACCTTTAATCGAATCTTTGCCACCTTTTAACTTTTTAGCAACGCGTGTTCTAACTTCGCCTTCGCTAGAACCATCTACAATAACAGCGCCAAGATCTTCTACCTCCACAGCAAATTTAGCTTCACTTACCAGTTGTTTAAGTTTCATAATCTCTCTCTTTGTCTTACAAAATTACTCATGTTATTTTATCTTCTTATATAATGTGCCCATTCAATGCAGCCATGTCCTTCTTAACATCACCTTCCGTATAACCCTTCTGTCAATCCCGTCTGCCATTAGTTACGCATTCCAACCTTTTCCTTTTTAACCAAAACCATAAGAGCAGCAAGGGCTTTGTTAACTATCTTTGCCTGCCTTCTCACCTCTGGACTAAAATCCTGTATGGATGATACCATACTTATTGATGTTTTTGCATCCTGCATATTCGTTATCACTTCTTTCTTAGAATATTCAGGTGCATACGCTTTAAACTTGGGTGGCCTTTTAACCGCCCATCTCTTATTAATAGGTATGTTTTTTTCGTTTAATACTTCTTCGATGAGCGCGACAAGTTCGCTTTTCTTTACTTTCATTTTATTCTTCCGTAATTTATAAGCTACTCAAGTTCTTCATCAATTGCGTCTACCGAATCGGTAAGACTAGTAGCTATGACATCTAACTTTTTTGATATACGACGGGAATCACTACCTTGTGAATCAACCCAACGTTTAACAGCCATAACAGTAGTAAAAGCTTCAAGCAGTTGCTTATGTGCATCCTTCTTTGTTTTAACATTCTTCCTTGCTTCATCTAATCTTATTGCTTTTGGCGCTTCATTCAACACCTCTCTTACAACCTTTTTCAGGTCTGATTTCCTTACCTGCATTTTATTCCTCCGTAATTTATAAGCTAGCCTTCAAGCGTTTTTTTATACCATCTATCTTCTTAGATAAATAGTATTTCTCTTGGGGTAATATACCCGATTCATTTTTTTTACGCGGTATTTGTAATTTTTTTACATATGCCTCCAACTCTCTTAACTGTACTAATGCGCCAAAAACTAATTTATTTTCTTTTTCTAATGCTGCCATTCTATCGTTTCACTTGTTTCCACATAAAATCTACTAACTTAAGTAATGGTAGTCTTTCAAACTTTGGATGATTCTTTTTGTCTAACTGATCGTATAATTTAACTAGTCCACCTGCAGTAAAAGCATCAACTATTTGACCATCAATTTTACCAGCTGTGTGTCCTTTTAAAATATTCCGTAAAGCCGTTATTCTTTTGCCTTCTTTTTCAGCTTCCATTACAGCCTGACTCTCATCAATCTTTTTTGTATATCCCTTTGATTGAGCGAACTTTAAAGCAGCCTTTGCGTTTAGATGAGAACCCCAATCCTTTATAACTTTTCCTGCCTTATCAACAACAACCATCGAGACTTTGTCTTGGGCTGCCGCGCTAGTAACCCCTTTCGATCCGAACCTTGAAACAATAGCAAAAATCCAGCGAGGATCTTTTGGGTTAGCCATTTTGATAGTACTTGATTGAGCTAGAACCTTAGAAATCTTAGTGCCTACTTTAAAACCTTCAGTTACTACCAACTGGATATATTCTTCCTTAATTCCCTTTTTCTTACGCCAATATAAAACAGTAACGGCATCATTTATTTCATCAGCCCATTTGCCAGCCTTACGTGCGGTAGGGTTGGCCTTTACTGCTTCACTAGCATCCTTAATAATATATCTTAAACTTTTCTCTTCCAAATCCCAAAATTTTATATTCTCAATATGGGGACCGCCTCTTGGTCTGCCACCTTTTTTCTCTGGGCCGGCTTCCATCACATCATCAGCTGCATCTTTTTCTGCTTCGTCTTCAGGAGTATGCGGGTCATTGGGTTTAAGAGAATCCACACCAGAAATTTCCATAATCGCTGTATTCTTTAATGGACCCTTATAAGTTTTACCTGCATCGTTTGTAATATAAACAACCCTACCTGCAATCTTAGTAACTTTACCTTCAACTCCTGCTCCACCCTTTTGTGCATGTCCAATATGAACCTTATCACCAACCTGTGGAGGCCGTTTAATCCTATCATACCCCTTAACTGGTTTCTTTTTGGCTTCCCCCATCAACTCCTTAGCAGCGTCTTCAGGAGAACTTCCAGAATCATAAAGGTTATTAAGTTTCTTCATATCAAGAGATTTTGCCTTATTCTTTGGAACCAAACTTTGTACCTTTTTTATAAATTCCTTTTTATTAACCTTTGCTCTTCCTTTATATCCAGCGGCAGGCGCATGTGGAAGCTTGCGTGCTTCATCCATAGGTTTAGATCTCATTCTAGATGCGGCACCAGCTTCTAAATCTCTCATAGTCAATTGGATTGCTCTATCCAATTCTTTTTCATTCACTTCACTATCGTTACTCTTAAACCCGTGGCCTCTTAAGGCAGTATCTATAGATTTACTCCGACTCACAGTACCAAGAGGTTCTGGAGTAACAAAGAAAGCAGATACTTGCTCTTTTATAATTTTTCTAAGCTGTGATTTTTTAATTTCCATTCAAACTGTCTCCACACCCTTTGTTTTCTTAAGTCTCTTAATAAAACTATCCATATCTACCTTATCACTTAACTCACCTTGTGTAATCTGTCCAATCAACATTTGTAACATATGTCTCTTTAACTTTTTATTAGCTATTATATCCGGAAACTTGCTATACATTAAATCTATAGCTTGGTCAATCAATTGATTTTGACTTTCTGCATCTGCTACTGCTGCCAAATTCGGATCATCTCCCGTATAGTATCCTTTATAGCCCCAATTATAAACCGACTGCATCGCCGGTGCTCTTCCCAAGTATCCTGTGGTTTGGGCACCTCCATCAAGAGCTTCTTTCAATAATGAACATAATTTCATTTTTTCATTTTACGAAATGTCTTTGCCAGATTTAATCTCGCCAACTCTGTTCTTTCAGGCTTGGTGAGTTTCTTATCACCTTCGCCCTTTTTATGAAGAGTAGCAATCTTTTTATTAATATCAGCAATTGGAATCTTTTCGCCCTTCTTAACACCCATCGACTTACGTAAAGCGCCAGGCTTCTTAACTGCCCCTTTAATCCAATTCTTTTCTTCTAAAGTTTCATCCACAACTTCACGAATGATTTCTTTTAATTGTGATTTTCTAATTTGCATTTTATTTTCCTATTAATGAAACAATGACACGACCAGGAATAAAATCAGGAAACATTTTTTCTAAGTCAACATAAGATACTTTGTCTTTCTTCGCAACAGCTTCCACAAATTTAGGGCCAAACCAATCTTTATGAGCTTTCATTCTTGCAGCAACTTCACCAGCATCGACTTTATCACCCAATGATCGGCCACGTGCCTCACTTAATACTTCTAAAATTTTCATTACCTTAATCGCCCGCCCTTTTCTGGTACATACCCTTTGTTGATGCCGAAAACTTGATCGCATCAGTTAGTTTTCTTCTCATACTAACCATCTGAATTACTGTGTTGCTTCTTTCGGAGTCCGTCATCTTCGGCCAGCGTTTATCAATATCTTTTATTTTATCATTTAAATGTTTCGCAAGTGTTTTAAACTCTCCCTGCAGTTTCTTATATTGCTTAGCCCATGCATCTTTCGGAGCTTCATTCAACGTTTCAGAAAATTCTTTTATTGTTTTCATTCTACAACTCCAGAATGTCATTAAGAATTTCGTCTAACAAAACCATTCTATTTTGACTTACTAATGTTCTATATTCAACACTTTCTTGCAAATTCATATACGCACCCGAAGTAGATGGATTGGAAACCATATCATAACAAACCAAACTAAAATCATCTTCCACCATATCATAGCCTTCATTTGTTCTAGATGTGCTGCCAAGCCCTCTAGAAGAAATGCCCAACTTAATATCTCTATTAATAAGTTTCTCAAGAATTTGTCCCTTGGGTGTATCCAATACTTCTACGGTACCTATTAAATCATCGCCATCCCAATTTGTTTCAGTTAACAAGTGACTGACATTTTCTAATTGCACAATGGGAGAATCTGGATGATCCAACTCACCTAATGACCTTCTTTCCTTAATCAACTCTTGATACTTTGCATCTTCTCTTTCAAGAATAGGTCTAGGATAAATTCTATTATTAGCATTTGGCTGTTGTGCTTTCTGCACCACACCCTTCATCGTGACAATACCATCACTTGATTTAGATGGCTCCACTTCACTATACTCAAAAATCATAAAGTTATGAAGTAATTGCCCACTATCTTTTATAATCTCAGTCATCTCTATTTCCTAAGCGTCATGCGAATCGGCTTTGTACCGATTCAACATATAAATTTTCTCAATCAACGTATCCAAATCATTTACTAATTTTCTTACGTGATTAAGTTCTGTCTTTGCTCTCTTAGCATTTAGATCAACACCACCAGTAACCACATCCATCTTCAGGGAGTCTAGAATAAACATACGAGCATAAGCGAGGCTTGTATTAAGATTCTTAGAAAGACCTTCAAAAAGGCGAATCACATAGTTCATTCTTTCTTCGCCAACACCTTGCTCTAAAAGAATATC
>Ga0080013_1001114_pt1 | contig 25232 bp, 19 predicted proteins | sample ETNvirenome_6_85_FD_69236 | JGI IMG/M metagenome (GOLD analysis project Ga0080013, IMG submission 69236) | Marine viral communities from the Pacific Ocean - ETNP_6_85 (SPADES assembly) (version 2) | ecosystem: Environmental > Aquatic > Marine > Oceanic | place: Pacific Ocean | collected 2013-06-19
CAACGGCGCGAGTGCCAGCAGTTTAACGACCACTCAGTTCATTCGGGTGCATCGGGTCTATGTGACCGATACGGGAGCCTACGGCAATGCTAACGAGGCCAACATGACCATTGAAACCTCTGGTGGAGATGCGGTAGCTATTATGGGCGCTGGTTACGGTCAGACTCACATGGCGATTTATACTGTTCCGGCAGGTAAGACCCTTTATTTGTCGAGGGCAGAGGCTTTTGCGGATAAGGCGGGGCGAGAGTATATTGTCAAGATCATCCAGCGCCTGAATGCGGATGACAGCGCCGCGCCCGTCAGCTCGGTCAGGACGATGCACGTTTTTACTGTCTCAAATCCATCGGCCCAAACGCTTAATCTAAATGGAGCTACGTCGTTTCCGGCTAAGACCGACATTTGGGTAACAGCCGTGGGTGACGCGATGGGGAGTGGGCTAGCTGTCTCTCTCCAGGGCTATCTTGTTGACGATTAAGCGTACAGACCTAGATCGATCCCAGGAACTCCAGGATCGCATCATTCAACTGTGGGAATGCCCGGTGGAATTTGGTTCGCTGTGGCATCGCGGAGTGCTACAAACGGACGGCACTCGGCGGAAGCAATACGGGGCATTGCACAAGAGCATTGTTGCTCATGCGCTTTCGGCCAATCGCACCAGCACCATCGTTTCGCGTAACCACGGCAAAACGACGATCTTCATGGATATTGCGCTGTGGACAAAATGGCGGCACATGGACAAGCGCATCATGTATATGTCGGCCTCGACGCAACTCGCTTGTGAAATTCTGGGCGAGCTGAAATCTGTTACTCAGGGGGAAATCGAACTCCTCCCCGGTTTGATGGTTCCGTTCCAAGAGTGCTTCCCCGAACTGATGCCTGTCAAGTCTCCTGCTGGATCTCCCCCTGCGTCGTTCAATGTTGCAGGGCGTACTGGCACTGGACGTGAACCCTGTTTCTTCCCGTCTTCCATTGGCTCCAACAAAGCGGGCAAGCACCCCACGGACATCTTCGTTGATGACCCGGCCAACGAAAAGAACTCTACCACCCCAGTGCAAAGGGAAAAGGTTGTTTATGCCATGAAGCAACTGGAGCCGATCCTGCGCGATCCTAAGGACGGAGCCATTCGCCACATCGGAACTCCTTGGGCCTTCCAAGATGTCACCTCATGGCTTGATCGAAACCCGGAGTACAGCCAATTTCGCTTTGGTTGCTGGGGCGGGGTCAATCCCTCCACAGGGCAACAAGATGGAGACGGCCCCGGCCCGGATGGAGCATGGCCCCTTTGCTCTGACTACATGAACCCGGAGGAACTTCGTGAAGCTGAGTCCATCGTGGATGACTCGGAGTTCTGGGCGCAGCAGTATCTTTGCCAGCCTGTGGCCGCTGCGAATGCTTTGTTTACAGACGAGATGTTCCAAGTTGCGGCGCAAAAAATCAGCGACATCGATCATCTCCCAGAGGGCAAACGAGTTCTCCTATGGGATCCAACTAGCCGCGCCGACGCTCGTACAGGTGACTGGAACGGCATCGTGGTGGTTCATGTCACCACAGCAGGGCATCTCCTCAGTGCTTGCGAAGATAACCCCGCGCTCGGCATCCCAGGGCTTGCGGAGGTTCCACGCGATACCAACTATTTCTTCCCCATCGAAGCCCACGAAATTAAAGGACCGCCTGGCGATTGTATGGGGTTAGTAGAAGATATCCATCGCCGCTTGAGTTTAGATGCCATTTGGGTAGAGGATACAGGCTCTGCGGGGGCGTTGATTCCGTGGTTTCATCAGAAGCACTGGACGAAGGAAGACAAAGTGGCGATTGTCCCTGTCAAAATCGGTACAAAATCTAATAAAGCCCAGCGTCTTCAGGGAATCCAGTTGGGTTTCCGCGAAGGGCGTATTCGCGTAGTGCGGGATTTTAAGGGCAGGGACACTCTCCTAAAGCGGCTTGCGGAGTTCCCTAAGTCCGAATCGGATGATCTTCCTGATGCTTTGGCCTTGCTTACGAACCATATAATGCGCCGTGGAAAAATTCCTGGTTTAACCCTTGCATCTTCCGAAGCGCCCTACTACAATGAGGCTGCCGATCCTTCCTCCTTGAGATACAACCCTCCCAAGAATAGCTCGTCTTCGTGGTAAAACTCTCCTTAGAGCAGTCGAACGCGCTGGCTCAACTTGTTGCCAAAGCTCAATCTTCGTTTGAAGGTGTAACTACGGGTACGGCTAGACTTATCAATGATCTCTATACAGGTCGAGATCCTTCTTCTGGCGCACAACTTCCCTTGGAGGGAGCGCCTTTTTCGGCAGACCCTGAAAAAGTATCTTCCAGTTGGAGTTATCCGCAGATTGGGGCCAACCTGTTCCAATCCCGCGCTCGGCAACTAGTCACAGAGCTTGTCCCTGCCGTACCTAGTTTCCATTGTGAACCCATTGTAGCGGAAGCCTCGCATCTTGTCGAGCAGCAAAATAAGTTAATGTTGTGGGCTACCCGCAACGGCAATCTTAAACAAGCCGCCCGTGATGCCGCTCTCTACGGTCTATTAGGTTCCCACCTTGGTATGAAGGTGGTTGTGGACAAGAATCATCCCCACCTAGAGAAACGCCTCAAGTGGGTAGCGGTTCCTTCGACGCACTGTGGGTACGAGCCGCAGCTAGAGCGGTTCAAATATCACACCTACCAGTGCCAGTGGAAGGACATCCCTAAAGATATGTACCCGGAGAGTTATGACAAGGCGTTGAAACCTTGGGACATCGTAACTAAAACAGAGGTTTACCATCAGGGCTTTGAGTACACGGGCAAGGGTTGCCCTATGTCGGTATTCCTCAATATGGGCGAGGGAAAGAAAGACTCTCAGCATTACTCTGTTACTCATGGGGCTGAGTTAGATCCGGCCCCCTTGGGCGAGTACGTCGGCACGGTGGATTTGCCGGATTGCCCTCTATACATTGACAGCTTCCTTGATCCTGCACCGGGCGAATATATTGCGCCCCCTGAATGCGCCTCCTGGATTCCAGTCATCCGTTCGATTCATGCCGACATACAGCAGATCGAAAAAGAAGTTGGCCGAATCAATAACATTATTCTGTATGACAAAGAGGCGTTCAGTCCAGACCACATTGCGGCGGTTGCACAGAATCCTTCTGGTAATGAACTGTATCTTGCTGTAGATACTTCGGAAGCCGTCAACTCCTTTGAGCGCGACAACGGTGTTTCGCACAAAATGCGCCCTGTCGAACGCTCCAGTGCTTTGGGCGAATTGATGCAAGCTCTTCAAACGCACATGATGCTGTTGGACGAGGTTGTTGGCGCATCGCGTATGAACATGGGGCTACCCCAAGGGCCGCGCAAATCTGCTGCGGAAGCCTCGATCTTGGCGCAAGCTGGATCGCGCCGCTCACGGGATCGCTTGTCTGTAATGGCGGATTTATTTTCTGCGTCAGCCACGGCTGCATTTGCTTTCCAGCGCAGTGCTTACGGTAAGGTGGTAAAATTCCCCACCAAGAGCGAACTCATCGAGGTCATTAAAGTTCCCGATGCTAAAGTAGCTCGGATGGCTTTCCGGGTAGAGGCCGTCGAGCTGGGCAACTTGTCCAAACAGGGCCAACTAGAAACGCACTCTGCGTCCCTTACCTTGCTTGCCAACTTACGCCAGCAAGCTCCCGATCTAATTACCCCGGAGATTCTTGTTTCCGAGGCGCGTAAAGCTCTGATGGCTTATGGTAATGTTGAGGCTGCGGAACGGTTGAAACTGCCACCAGATCGAGGCGGTCCATTGGAGCGTATCCGTAATTACATCTACGGCATTACCATTGAAATTTCTGCATACCAAGAAGATGACCATGAAACCTTCATCAGTGCTTACCAGCGTGAAATCGCTATTGCTGCGACTAATGCGATTGCTAATGTTCCTATTATGGAAATCCAAGCTGCTCTTGAAAGGCATCAGCAATTCGCTGCACAGCGCCCTGCGATGGGTCAAGCAATTCCGCAATCGCCCGTAAGTGGTTTCAACGCTAACGGCCAACCTGACAACGACATCCTTGCCGCTCTCCAGGGCGGTCAGGCTCCTTTCGCTGACCCAACTACCCTGACCCAGTTCTAATTATGTCAGAATCGACATTTTCCTCCCAGGGCTACCTAGAATCCAAAGGGCTTCGGGTTACGCACTCTTGTGAGGCTGCTTGGCCGTCTGGAGTTGCAGTGCATTGGCCTGAGCGGGAGTGTTTTATGTGCGGTGAGACAGTAATTAAGCATACTCCTGAGTTAGCGGAAGAATATGAAGCTTGGTGTAATACTACAGATGCCTCGTTTATAGATAAAGTATCAGATTGGCAACTTATTTCGGGTGTAGGTGATTGGGAATCTTTTGAGATGTTTCAGTTACACCCCAATGACCCCCTTCGTAAGGAGGTCAACTCGATGTCGGAATATAAATCCGCCTGTAAAGCGCGGCATTTAGATCCAGACACTCATAAACCTACTGCTGATAACCCTAAGTTTGCAATTAAGGATAACAATAGTTGGGAATAAAAATCATTCAGGGAGCCATCCCGGTAAATCCTGAACTTTTAAGTGGAGCCTTAAGGTAAGCCATGACTGAACAGACTGAAGCCCCCGCTGAAGCTCCTGTAGCTGAAGCAACCCCGCAAGACCAAGCAACCCAACAGGAGCCGGAACCTTCGGTAAGCCTGAAAGAAGCAGTCGAAGAGGGGATCAAGGCAGCTCCTAAAAAAGCCGCCGAAATCACTCAACAGCTCTCTCAACAACTCTCGCCAGAACAGCTTAAACAAGTGGAAGCACTTGCTGAGTCGAAGGCATCCCGTGCTGTCAATGAAGCTCTATCCGCCGAACGCGAAAAAGCTAAGTCGATACAGTCTCTCACACAAGATGATGTGAAGTCTCAAGTCGATGAAGCCATCAAGCTAGAGCGGCAAGTTTCAGAAGCCCAGCGACAACTGGATATTACTCTTGGTCAACTCGGCGCTCCTGTGGGGTCCGAGGCATACGCCAAGGTTGAAGCCATTATCGCTGAAGGTTTGCAGTCGGGGGCCATTTCACATCAAGCACTCTTCAATGAGATCCTAATTAAAGGTTTCGTTGCAGCGGCTGGTGTGGGTACTCAGGAAGAATCTTCCCAAGTGAATCCAGGTGTTGGTACACATGGAAGCGCAATTAGCACAGATAAAGAAGGTGTGCGGCTTTCTAATGTACGCAACAAAATGGAGCAAGCGATGGCAGAGGCTTTGCGAAAGGGCTAACTTAACTGTTTCCCTTAAACCTTTTGGAGGTTTGAATCATGGCAATTCCTGTTACGGATAGTCGTACTCTTAATACTCTTGTCACAAGTGCAATTGACACTATTAGTGGCAATCCAGCCAACCTCGTTACCGAGGGCGGCGAAAAAGTCCTGGCTAAACTCGCTAAACGCGGGCGAATTTTTAAGGTGAATGACGCAGAGCGCGTTGAACACCCGATAATGACTGGCTCGGATGCCTCTTGGGCCACCTTAGTTGGTGATGCTCCTACTGGTACTCCTACCGCTGGTTCGCTGATTGCAACTCAAGAAGAAGTCTTGACCAAGGCGCTGTTCACCATCTTGACGCGCACCAAGAACTTCAACGTCCCGCAGAGCATGATTGGCCGTTCGAGTCAACTTGCTATGTCAGATATTGCTTACCTTGCACAGCGCATGGCTATGGAAGCCTACGCTATGGAAGAAGCCTATCTGCTACGCGGTGCTTCGACTCTGAGCGGCACTTACGATGAGCTTGCTCCGTGGTCAGGTGATGATGACTGGAAAGGTGGCGGTTCTGTAATGGGTTCAATGTCGCTGCTAGGACTAGTAGGTATCGGCCTTGATGAAGGCTCTGATACTTTTGGTGGTATCGCTCTTGATGACGATGCTGATTGGGGTGTTTACAATGTTGCAGTTACTACCGCTGACCCAACTACTTCAGCTCACTACAATAACTTCCTTGGGGACATTCAAGGTGCGCTGATTAATGCTGACTACGGTGGTATGGAACGTCCTACGGACATCATCACTACCATTGATGCTTACGAGCGCATTCTTGTTGCACTTCGGGACAAGAGTACGATCAATGATACGCTGATCCGTGACATGGGTACTGCTCCTGATACGGAGATCCCATTTGGATCAGTTCTGATTGATTACAGCCGTCACTTGGATAATAACATTCTTTGGGACTTGGGCGGTGGAGGAGCTAATTCACACCCAATCGTTGGCTTGAACCTAAACTCTCTACGCTGGAACCTCGTCGGTCAGACGAGTGGCGTTGGTGAAGACGCTGGTTGGATTGACCAGAAGTCGGATATGCAACCGCATCCGACTCTGAGCAACTTCTTCAAGCGCCTAGAGTACCGTTTCTGCTTCTCGATTGATAATGGCCGTCGTTCGTTCTTTAACATCGAAGGTCTAACTCTCTAAGCAATGGCTTTAGTCTCTGCTCTTCGTGACCAGCTTTATAAGCGGTTGGGGATTACGTCCCCCTCGCAGCGCGAAACTGATCGCGTAGTAGAGGCTTTGATTGCGGGCATCGCCAGGGCTGCTTCTGATGGCATCCCTGGCCTTGCTCATTCTTTAGTAACGGCGGAAACCTACGGCGAAAGCAGTGCAACTGTTAGTAGCCACGGAACCAACAGCGCAACATTGACCCTTAATGCAACACCCTTCGGCACTAGAGCGGGGGATTTGCTAAAGATCGGTAGCGATGTTTACTCCATATACTCGGTAACGAGTACCGCTGTGAGTGTGGGATCGCTCATCAAAGCATCCCAAGCAGCTAAGACAGTCACCATCATTCACCGCACAGTGCAGATGCCCACCACAGGGCCGATCTTGCGGGCGTTTGATATTACCAATGGGAACAACCTTACCCATGAGCCAAGCGGGTTTGCTCGTTATGGTTTAGGCCAAGGTACTCCTGTTGGCTACGAAGTTATCTTTGATCGAGATGACAACGACGGTGACGGAGCATACGAACTTAAAACTGTCGTTGGACTTTGGCCCGCCCCTAGCAGTGCAACTAGGCTTGCCATTGTCCAAAGCATTGATTTCAGCTCCCTGACTACAAGCACGGAGATCCCATTTCCGATCAGTGCATTTGAATCCATCATGGAACGCGCCATTGCTTGTTGGCGTTCGTGGCAAGTTGGGGGAGTTAGTCCCACTGAACTAGAAGCCAGCCGTCAAAGTGTCAAAGATGCGGAGACAGGGCTTAACCAGGGTAGTACACAACCCATTATCCGTGACTCACTAAGAGGCCGTGGCCGAAGACACTAACATCTGTTGTTGCGATCTTACTCCACATCCAGAAGATAAAACCACCTGGACGGGGCCGAAAGCTGCCGGGTATCGCTACCAACTCATTAAAGAGTCTTGCCATGTAGAGTACATAGAAGTTATAAGCTATGACTCTGCTGGTACAGAGACTGTTACTGCTAAGTTTTTTACTTCAGAAGAACCTGATGCGGGTACACCTGATGGTGACGCAGATGTTAATATTTGGATTCTAACTGTAGGAAAATCCGCAGGAGGATCAGCATGGACTCCTGATGCATTCGCAGGAAAATATTTTCGTAATGGAGTATTTTTAGACGTTATTTCTGCGGATACCTCTGCAAAGATAATGGTTAATATTATCTACTACCTAAGAGAGAATTATATTCCTGCCATCCCAGAGCGACCATACGAACGTCGAACCCGTTTGTGGCGCTGTTATAAGGGCGATGCTCCTTATGGAGATAATTTCTCTGATGGGTATGCTGGAGATACTTACGACGATACAGCTAATGGAAACACAGTGCCAGGAAATATGGCTGGAGAATCCGAAAACTATGATGATAATACAATTGATTAATAATGCCTAATCCTCGCCTCCGCATCGATCAGCTTCCTATGCACCGCAGGGCTTCTGCTCACGGCGCAGGAGAGGGAGTTGCCTATGAGCGCCGGGAAGTAGACCCTGACTCCGAGGAGTTGGCGCGGCGAACTGGCTCTACTCGACAAGCGCAATACGCTCAGGCACTGGGGTTCACCGCAGAGCAGCCCGGAGCGCAGGTTGTAATTGATAAAGAACTCGATTTGAGCGGGAATTGGTCGATTGGATTTTCTGTAGATGTTGGAGATATTCTTGAAGTAACCAGTGGTTACTTGGGAGTAGATGAGTGGACCTTATTTTATGCAGGAGATACTGCTAAAACTAATGATTCAGGATCTATTAGATGTTGGCTTGCGAGAATAAACGCATCTCAGTATAGAATTCAACTTGAAGCGAGGGAAGATGATGGAGGTTCTAATGGAATTACAACAGTCAATTGTGACTGCCCAGGAGATAAGAAAAATATCCTTATTACAAAAAGCGGTACAACACTCACACTAAACGTAAACGATGCTAGCAGTAATTTTATTCAGGACGGGGATCCCATAACTTTATCTGCCACACAGATAGAGCTACTAGGTACACACAAAATAACCTCCAGAGCTGGAGGAAAGGCTCCTATTATAGATAACTTCCAGTATTGGAGTTCGGTAGTAGCTACCAATGTTGCTTATGAAAAGCGCGATGGAACCTCCTCCGCTTACGCGATCAAACCTGCGGATCTTGGGGGCAACCTCATTACTCCATCTGTAGGTACAGAGAAGGCATTTCTACATCCTTCGCCGCCGGAAATCGATTCAAGTAAACTTTACTATAGTGGTTTTGGTGGGGCGCTGCGGATTCCATTTCGTAGTATCTTTGAGCGTTACTTCCAGACACAGACTGAGGAAGTAGGCTCGGATACTTTTACTTTTAGAGTAAAAGGCCAGCGCCGTTTTCGTAGTGGTAGCTGCACTTTAATTGACTTTGGTTCAGATGCTCCGCTAGGATATTTGAAACTTAGTGCTTCGGGCGTACCGAACTTTAAGTATGGCAATGAAGATGTTACGAGTACAGTAACTATTGCAGAAGACGCTGATTTTGAGATATTCTGTGGTGTTAATGGTACGAAGGTATTTATTGCAGTTAACGGCGAGGCTGAAACCGGCGGCAATGCTAAAAATATTGTTGATTCTCCTTTCTTGGATCTTACTCGTATACCCGATCTTTATATTGGTAACGACGAAGATCCCACTCAGGGAAAGCATTTTCACGGCTATCTAACAGCTTTCCAGTTCTATGATTACGCAGCGAAAGCCGCAACTGGTGCAGATACTGCATCTCCTGTAATAGACCTGGACTTCAGTGGTGACTACATAAGGGACAAAGGCCCGAATAGAATCGCCATTGAAAAACTTTCTCATGCAACCACAGAGGGCGCAGTAGTATACGCCCCAGGCCCTCTAACCGATCAGAGCTACACGGCAGTACAACAAGAAGTTGTATTTGGGCCTGTGGCGGTAGGTTATACAGGAAAGTATGCCGCGCCAATTAGCTCGGACGCATCGAGTGTACGAGCGGGTGATAAGGCTTTTGTACACAGTGGAGATTATGTTCATGTTCTAAACTCAGAGTTATTGCAGGTTCGACCTCTTGGCCTCCCAGAGCCTGGGTCCGAGGTATCTTGCAGGGCTACTACCAACGGTGCGTTGGATGGTGTTTACCAGTATGGGTATCGCTACCAATCTCAAGACGGCACTTACGGGCCGATGAAACGGCTGAAGCCCTTGACGGCATTTGGTCAAGCGGGGGTACTTGTTGGTTCAGGCGATGCAGCGGGAGTGGATGACAATCGAGAACTTGGGGAGTCTTATGGGCAAACAAATGCGTATGATAATGATGACGTTGCAAGGGATAATACAGAGGAATACTTTTATATAGCTGACACGGCGGATATTATCCATGAAGATATTAGTGATTCAGAGGATCTCAGCTTAGAGGCACATTTGGCATTTCCTGACTTTAACGATTTTCACGAAAGTGTCTTTGATCGAGGTGTCACACAGGACTTTTCGGATGATGACTGTATAGGACTTGAGTCGGATACGGAAATTTCACTCAATCCTAATGAAGATTTTACTCTGCAAGCCTCCTTTAGATTGGATAACAGTAACCTAACATCGGATCTTTCGTGGTCGGGATCTACAAAACATGGTAAGCATCAAGGTATTTTTGGTATTGGAGAACGCTCTCGGGGAGCCAAGACCCGAGCATTTATGCTTTATTTGGATATTGATGGGAATGGTGGAGATGGTACAGGTTATTCTGCTGGCACTATAAGAATGGTTGCGGCCAGACCCGTAGGGCGTAAAGAATATAGGTACAAATATATTTGTTTTAATAGTGCCGCCAATGAGGGAGATGATTCCTCTCTCTGGGTTCAGGGAAAAGACTACACAGTAGTAGCAGTCCGTGAGGGCAGCGACTTAAAAATCTATGTTTATAGGCAAGATTCAGATGGTACTAACGGAGCTTGGTACGATTTCACAGGAGGTGAATGTGTAGACTTTTTTGGTAGCTTTGAATCGCCCGATAACAACTACGCCTTAAATTTCTTTGGGGTAAAAACTTCCCATGAAAACATAGCCGACCTTGAAACTGAAGAATGGTCTAATTCTACCTACGGCACGGTGGTTTACGGAACGAGCGTTGCCTATGAAGAACGGTCAACAACTGTGATATACTCACTTGACCGCGAGAGCTACTTGTATCACGCAAGAGCTTGGTCGAGAGCTTGGCCCTCTGCGGCTATTAAGGTAACAGGCAGGGACAGAGGAGTAAACTCTAGGTTTGCTGCTATTGATGGTAATTTAACTGACAGGATTAAGTCAGATGTAGGAGTATTTGACCAAGATCCTGCGGAAAATCCTAGGCGAGTTTTTGATAAGGCGGCAAATGTGCATTGGAAATTATTTAAGAAAGCTCAAGACGAACGCCACGATACCCTTAACTGCGATACAACGCAGGTTAAAGGATCGCCGTTGGAATTTAACGGTGTGACTATTACAGATTCAAGTGTTGGCGCTATTGATTCCACGCAGTTCCGTATCTTTGCTTCTAGTGTAAACAATGGATCAATTATTGTTACTACTAATAAAGCCTCTTACATAATCGCGAATAAGCCCTGGGATACTACTTCAGCAGCTATAACTACGATACCTCTTAGTGACGTAGGCATAGACCCAAGAAACTTTAACTGGTTCACTACGTCAGTTAACTGGAAGGATTCTACTAATGCCCTTCAGCTTATCGTTAATAATTTATATGTTAACGGTAATAGGTTTTTTGATGCTCCTCTTGATAACTTTGGTACTGATATAATGTGTAATGGCGATGACGTTGCGGGGACAGGAGTTACTCATTCATTAAAAATGTACCTCGGTGGTTTTAATTATTCTGCTTCGCCTACTCCTGACGGCGAAGTGCGTATAAGTGAATTCCGCCTCTGGAAGACCGATAGATACGACGATGTTAAAACAGAGAAATTTGATTTCCTCACAGGGCGAGTAGCTACGGATGAAATTTCCGATATGTATGCGTATGCCAAGTTCCAGCCCTCTGACTTGGTTTCAAGTAATGACTACGCTTTAGCATCAGGCTGTCTTTTGGATGCTACAGATGTGCGGTATATAAAAAGCTACGCTAAGTTAATCGACACTCGTTCGGGAGAAGGCTCCGGCGTTACCGATCCTGCGCCTTCTATTGCTATTCCTGACCCACCTTACCCCTGGATCACCGCAGTACAACTTTTCCGCACCGAAGGCTACTATGTTGAAGATACGGAAAGCGCCCAGGAAGTTGCGACTGCACTAGATTTAGTAAAGGGCCAACCCGCGTATTTCTTAGCAAGAGTCCCCTCAGGAGATAGCTCGTTTGTCGATATTGCGCCAGATGGCACACTAGGTTACGAAGCTCCAGAAGGCGGGGAAGGGTTCGTTCCAGAGAAACCCAACGGTGTTTGCATCTGGCAGAACCAACTTGCGATCTTCCGAGGTAATAACATCTACTTCTCTGAGCGCGGGCCATTTGGTTGGGAGTCGTTCCCGATATGGGCTTCCTACTCAGTGCCTACCTCTGGCAGTGGCTCCGACATCGTTGGCGCTGTGGAGATTGGATCGAGCTTGTTGGTTTGCGGCCAGTCTTGGGCAACCATATTAAGTGGCGCTCCATCTCAGCCCCGGCCATTTGACCTTGGCCCCGGTACTGGGGCGCAATCGGCTCGTTGCCTCGCAGTGCATGGCGGTGTTGCCTACGCACTCGGGAAGGGCAAGCTATGGAGAGTCGGACAAGACGGCAGCTACGACGATCAATTTAGCCAACCCATTCACGATCTCTTGCCCACCCAGGGCAGGGTAGCTGTGGTAGGTGCGCTGTCTTCTTTGCTAATCATTGACGAGCAGAGCGACCAAGTGCTGCGGTTCCATTTCCCAACACAGTCATGGGCTATCGAGGAGCGGGATGCTCTTGGAGTTGGAGATCAAGGTACGGACTACTTTGTTGTTCACCAAGGTTCCGGGGGATACTCCAAAGGTAGTACGGTCTATGGGGATGACGTTGCAGCCAATACGGTAGCGACCTCCACCAGTGCAACCAAGGCAAGCGGAACCACCTTGTCGAATGTTACGGTTAATCCCAATATCGTGGTTGGCACTAGGGTGCTGGTGGTAGATACTGCGGGTGTTGAGGTTACAGCTACGGCTAGTTCCTACGATGCAGGTACGGATATATTGACTGTGGTAGGGGATCTATCGTCCCTGTCCGGCACGGCTAATGCTTGCACAATCTACTATGGAGTAGGGCCGACAGGCATGATGGTAGACACAGGTTGGTTTGCAGTAGGTTCGCGCAACAGCGACATCTCCTTGCTAACTGATGTAACTTCCGGCAGCTTTGATTTTGCTATTGCCGGAACCGACACTCCTGGCGATAGATCAAGTCGCTCAGGGTTGTCCTACGCCGACCTCGGCAGTGCTTATGAGACTACAGGCACTGGTGGGCGTGGGCGATACGTTCGTGCTGTTGTGCGAAATCGTACTGCACAGGCAGCTTCTCTCGGACACGCAGAGCTAGAGGTTAAAGTTGAGCAACAATAAACGACACAGTCCCCCGGACAAACTGCGCGACGGTTTGCCTTACCACGGATCGACGATTGATGAGGGTGTAGTCCTTCGCGCCCGATCCCGTGGCGAGGGTGTTCCTGTTGAAGTTGCCCCTCCTTTTGGCGGTCCTCCCCGCCGTGTTGTTTCAGGCCAAGGCGATGCGCGTTGGGCCGCTGGTAAATTATCCGTTACTCCTACTAATGCCCCCAAGGGTAAGGAGTTCACCGTTGTTGTGGAGCCGTAAAGATGGTTAAAAAGATTCCCACCCAAGAACAAAACGTCGGAGCCATGCAATTACAAGCAATGGCTGACCGCGCCCAAACTAGGGGCGAACTACGCAATCCAATTATCGAGCAAGCCCTGATGAAGGCTGCGCGTGAGCAAAGCCAAGCTGCGGTTGAAACCACAGAGCAAGCCGCCGGGTTAACGGGTGCAGCTCAGGCTGGTATGGCACAGTTGGCTCAACTTGCTGCTTTGGGGCAAGCCTCTATGCAAGCTCGCGCACAACGAGTGCAAAATATGCAAGCCTCTTTACAGTTGCAAGCGCAACTCCAAGGGCAAGTTGCTTCTGTTGAGGAGCAGCGTTACCAAACCAATCTCCAGCATGAGCAATTCATGGCGCAGCTTGAAGCACAAGAAAAAGCTCAGGAAGGTAATATGTTAGCGAGTGTTGCCGGGGGCGCGTTGGCCGCGTTTGCTGGTGGGCCTGGGTTAGCAGCGTTGTTGGGGCCAGCCGTTGACGCGGGCGTGGATGCAATAACGCCAACTGCGGATATGGGTCTTGACCCCTCGAAACTTAGAGCCTCGCCACCTAGCTTTGATCATAGCCTACTGGGAGATTTTTCCCCAGAGGGACTTTATCTAGGGGGGCCAGAGATAGGGGCGGGGCCTGGGTTGCCAGCGAGTGCGAGAGGTCTTCAGGGCAATCGCTTCCTTCAGTCTCCATCTGGCAGTTCTTTCTTTCCCTTTCCTCTAGGATAACATGGCACAAAATCAACCTAACGAACTCGTCCAAGGCATTTTAGATGCCATCGCGGGGGGCGCTCTCGGAGGGCTTTCCCTAGAGGCCCAGCAAGATTTCTTGTCACCCTTCCTCAAAGCCCAGCAAACTAGGGAAGGGCAGAAGGTTCGCGCAAAAGAGAGGGCAGAGGATCTTGCTATTCGCAAAGGGGAAAGGGAAGAAGATAAAAATTTCCAACTGGGGCGAGATGCAGCGTTGCGAGAGCATCAGCTTGAGCTAGAGGGTACTAGAAAGAAGGAAGCTCGTAGTACGAGAGCGTTGGATACCTATTTAAAGACCATAACTGCTAGATCTGCATTTGGATCTAAAGCAGATTTCGATACTTTTGCTTTAGGTATTTTGAAAGAAGCGAAGGCATCTGGGGAACTTTCAGGCCCACAATTAGTGCTTCTCCAGACTGTTATATCGGAGAGTGGGGAAAAGGCAGCAAGTCGAAATACAACAGAGGGAATAACGAGATGGTCTAATACTTTGGCAACTGGAGAATTTGGAACGACCTTTGAAAGCGATTACAACACCGACCTAAAGTACAAAGCGGCTGTCAATACCTACATAGGGACAGGCCAGATAAGCCAGCAAGTCGAAGGGCTTATCTTATCTACGAGAGCTATCGTAAAACAACTCGCAGAGCAAGATATTGTTGTTGAAATTACCGACCCCAACTTTATTGAGTTAGAGAAGTACTTCGACGCTTTTAATGCTGAAAACGGCAATACTGCCGAGAATGCTAGAAACCTGCTAACTGCACTCCATACCGTGGATATAAAGGATCTTGAGGGGCAGTCGAATATTGCCCAAGAAAAAGGTTTGATGCTTAAGGCATCCTCGGATGTCGAGGCTACTCTTGAAGCCGAGTATAGGAAACAACCGGACTTTTCTCAGATTGGCGGTGTTGGTGGATCATTATTCGCTGCTGTTCGAGGGCCTGAGAGGTTCGATTATAGTAATCCAGATCTATTTGTCCGAAACACAATCGAAAAAGAGGTCGGTGAGGGCTTTACGATGACCATTGCAGATAAGGAGCGGGAGTCATTAGTCACCCACCTATTCAATGACATGGGTTACTATGGTGCAAATGACCAATTTCAGCGTTACGAAGAAGCCCATATAAAAATTCCTGACTCGATGAAGACCAATCTGATTCGACACGCTATTAGAGAAGAGGAGGTAACCTCCACCGTTTCTCCTATAGACGCTAGGCAGAGAGTTATGAACCTTACAAGAGATGACCGTAGAATTAGGAACCTAATGCTGAACCCATATACAGCTTTAACAGGGACTGTTGAGTTGCTTAAGCAAGCAGGAGAGAGGGATCCAGAAGTTCTTAAAGTCGAACTTAAGGAGCTAAAGAAGCAGAGAGATTTGATATATGCACTACAGGCAACAGGGGATGAATCAATGAGCGAAACCTTAGCAGATCTGGAGCAGGTTATTATGGAGGGGGATGCGTATTTGGATGGGGTAGGCAAGTTTAAGGCTGATAAAGATCTCGTCTACCAATATGCGATTCAAGGTATGCAACTTATGTTTGCAAGTGGGAAAACCCGCGACGCTAATATTGACACAGCATCTTTCGTAGATAGATATTTCCCTAACACTACGGATCAAGCTAGGATGGAGGAGCTTATCAATGATCTAGTTGCGAGCAATTTCAAAGGTCCAGGTCTGACCGCCCCAGATATATTCGCAAATATTATGCTCCTTGCACGGGAGAGTAATCTCTTCGTGGAAGGTACTGGGCCAGAGATAAGAGACAGGATGATTGGTCTTATTGACCATGTGACAGGTGATATTACTAATATCATGGCCGAGGACTTCTCCCTAAAAGAGTTCCGAGAGGATAGTATATTCCGAGGTCTTGCAGCAGGAAACTTGGAAATGTTTGAAGGGGATTTTCCGGAAACGCCTTTGCAGAAAGGAAAAGCCTCTGGTACGAGCGTTTCCTCGGATGCCACAAAAGAACCTACTACCCCTGATACGAGCGTTTCCTCGGATGCCACATTGCAGAAAAGAAAAGCCCCTGGTACGAGAGTTTCCTTGGATGATTCTACGGAGGAAGCTGTGGCTGACACGGAGGAAGCTGTGGCTGACACGGAGGAACCTGCGGTTGCTACGGAGGAACCTGCGGTTGCTACGGAGGAAGAGTGGGAGTATATCTCACAAACTAGTCCGTTCCTTAAGCTGTCTGAAGAGGAACAAGCTAAGTTATGGCTGGAAATGCCTGAAGCAGAAAAACTAAAACTTCAAGCGGAAGCGGATGAAGCCTCCCCTCTCACGAAAAGCAAGGAATGGTGGGATCGTATTTCACAAACTAGTCCATTCCTTGAGCAGTCTGAAGAGCAAAAAACAAGGTGGGAAAATGCAGTAGAAAGTGCAACCAATGAAGAGCTAAGAAATCTTGAAATTCTGGCGAAAGAGGAGAAGTTGAGGGGTGTGAAGGAAAGAGTGCGGAAGCAAATGGGCAAAAGACCTAGAATAAAAGTAGCCGACGCAATGGCCTATGATTTGTTATTGAAAAAAATAACTAAAGTTTATAGCGGTGTAAACGACCTGGAGCGGTTGAGGAACAAGATATCTGAAGTTTATAAAGTTGGGAGCGATACGGACTCGGAGAAGATGCAAGCTCTGAAGGAAAGAGTGCGGAAGCAAATGAGTTCAATAGCAACAGTTAATAAAGAAGAAGCAGACAAAAAGTGGAAAGCACTGCTGAGGACCATAGATGAAACTTATAAAGAGGAACACCAGGAAAGGATACAAAAAGATATAAAGGTGCGTTTGCGAGAGAAAATGGCCTCGACAACGGCAGGTCGTGAAAAAGCCGAATCGGCAGTAGAGGCAACGGCAGGTCGTAAAAAAGCCGAACCGGCAGTAGAGGCGAAATTAATAAAACAACAAGAAAGCTGGCGGAAATTTAAGAAGCCTACTTTAGTTACGCCCTCCAAGTTTATCGGCTTCCCTGGAGGAGCAACAGCGTTCCCCTTAGTAAGAGGTATGGACCCGGATAATCCAGAAGCGGAAAGTAATGTGTTGCTTGGGACTTTTGAAATTGACGAAGATCATATCGTTGCCCCAACAATGCGTAATGGGAAGAAGATGAGCGATGAGGAGATCTTTGAAATGATCTTTACTGAGAGTGTTGGTTTTGGAAATACTAGGTATGGCTTCCCGAAATTTAAGACCGAGAAAGCAGCCCAAGCGTGGATAAAGAAAAACCACGGAAAAATTAGCGAAGACGGTAAGTACACAGGGAGAGGCAAATAATGTCCTGGGGACATACAGCATTAAATTGGTTAGAACGTGGGATTAACTCCACCATTGGGCTTCCGTTCCAATACGTTACTAGAAGCTGGTACGCAATGAAAGATGAGGACACAGATCTTTTCAGCGCCGAGGGCATTCTCGCCCCAGAGATGATATTTGGACTTGGAATGTTCATGGGAGATCAAAAAAATGCTAAGTATATGTCAGACATCGCCTTAGATCTTTATGACAAACGTCTAAATGGGTGGGAGGCGTTCGCGCTGGATGTGGCACTCGATCCCGCTACCTATATGACCTTTGGTCAGTCTGGCTGGTTTAAGGGTATAGGCGCTGTGGGGAGAAAACTTAACCGTGTAGCCACTAAGAATAAGCCTGTAAGGGATTTAATGACTAAATTTAAGGGTAAAAGTTACGATGAATTCATTGAAGCGTTAGAGGCACTACCTACCCAAGGAGCAAAGACAAACCGCCGCATACAGAAAATTATCCGCATGAATCGCGGAGGTAAAACGACTAGGCAAGCTCAGAAACTCCGCGCAAAAAGAATGGGTGCTGCTGGGAAAAAAGTTCCCAAAGACGCAAAGGTAGCTCTTAAGGACGTTATCCGCCAAGCCGAAGTCGAGGAGCTTGCACTTCAATTCCCCTTCCTTGCCGCTTCCCGAACTGTGATTGGTTCCGGCCCCCTGGGTAAGTTCTTAGACAACATTACCCTTCGCCGTTTGAATAAACAGAAAGGTTGGTTTTCTAACTTTGGCACAGCAACGCTGGCTCCAGCAAAATTAGTTAACGACTATATCGCATCCCCAGTTCTTAGACACACCTTGATTCCTGCTATGGACAAAGTAAGTGGCGGGATGGCATCTTGGTCAGGTGCATATCTTTCAGGACTTGTAAAAAAGGGGACAGATCCCTTCATCAAGGGTACACTTTTAACAACATCTAAAGCCTACCAGAACTTTGAGAAAACTGGTGGAAGGTTGTTTCAGGGGGACTTTACTTTCCAACGCGCCGCTAAAGCTGCCGGGGAGCTGCACCCGGAAGCTCGGGCGCACACCACAGTGCTATTCGCTGCGGGCAAGGAAGAAGGGAGAGCCAAGAGACTTGCTGACCTTCTTGAGGTAGATAAGCGAACGATTCTAGAAGAATTTTCTAAGGGTAAAACAGTAGAGGATATTCTAGAAGAAAGTTTTTCCTTCGCGGGCCTTTCCAGTGCAAAGAAGCTAAAAATGCAAGCTAAAGCCGAAGGCATTAGTGTAGCACAGTTAAAAGAGAAGATGTTAAAATTATTTGTTAACAAAAAAGCCCTAAATGAAAAGGGGCCGCTTAACTGGGGGAGTTTAAATATCTTTGATGCTTACCTCACAGCTAAGAAATCGGGAATCAAACCCGCAGAGCTACGCAGGATCATCCAGAAAAACAATGGGGATGTCCAAAAAGCCTTTGAGGAAATCCAGGCTGCCCTAAATCCTGCGATGGATGCCAACTCAGATATTTATAAGGCATATCAAAAAGGTCAACTAGCACTAGAAGCGAAATCCCCGCTCCCTAAAAAATATGAGAACGCCTCTGGCTCAGTAAAAAGTGCTTGGTTGGCTGGTAAATCATTGCGCGACCAGCTCACTAACAAATTAAACCCTATGGGAGGGGCTAGTGTAAGCCAAAGGATCAACGAAATAGAGTTTGAAGGCCAACGCGCTATGGATAGTGTAGAGAGAGGAGTTTTCCAAGATACTAGAGAAATCCATCTCGCTATGAAGAAACTAGTTGTAGAGATCGGTGAGGCTGAGAATAAGTCTGATGTCGTTACTTTTAATGACCTAGATAAAATTCTAGGCTTACACCAACAAGCCTCTCCTCAGGTAGAGGAATTACTGGCGATAGTCCATAGACTTGATGGCGCAACAGGCAAGGCTGTAAGAGCAGAAATAGCCAACTTGGATGAGCTTGTTGATCGTATAGAACACGCAGCAGAACTCGCCAAGATTGCAAGTCCTGAGTTTAAGGAGGCATCAAAACATATAAAGGAGATAGCTGCCGAACTCCGCACATCCATCCTGGACTTAAAGAGTTCAAGAAGTAAGATTAAGTTTGCAGATGATCTTGTCACTAGGCTGGAATCGGCAGGGGATCATATCCGCGCTACCAATGCAGATGCCCTAAGGGAAACACTTGGGCTGGTTAAAGACTCTGAGGGGCATCACCTTTTAGAAGGGCTTTTGGCCCAAAACGCGAAGGCGGCTCGGTATGCCAGCCATATTGGCGCAGATGACCAAGCTGCTTATTTCGCTCGTTTAAGAGAAGATGTAGGTTTCCAAGACGTTGTGTCAAGACTTATTGATAACGTAGGAAAAACTTTAGGTACTGACAACAAAGTCATCCAAAACCTTAAGCGGCGGTTAGACAACCGTAACATGACTATACAAGAAATCAATGAGCTGCTAATTGAAGCCAGGGGCGTAGGTATTAGCGTAGACCTATTTGAAGAGACTGCCAAGTATCTTCGCATTGAAAAAACACTCGACCCAAAAGCACTTGAAGCTGCCCAATCAGTGCTTGATCGTAAAATCTTAGGTGGTAAACCCTACCTATGGGATCTTCTTGAGGCTAGTAAGAAGGCAGTAGATCCAGATAAAAAAGCCCTAATCGAGAAGGCTATCCGAGATGCCACTGCCCCTCTTAATGAGTCTTGGTTATCGGTATACGCCCACCGAGCTGCCCTCGCCAAACGTCAGCTTATTGCAGAAGATTACCTTGAGGGCATCTTTCAAGAAGGTAACAAGCATCTAGATTCTCGCTTAACGCTTATGTCAGGCGTTGTAAATAAAGTTCACAAAGTTGGAGATGACACAGTAATCGAACTTCAAATTGGCTCTGGAGATATGCGTATGTTGAATGTCTCTGAAATGGAACGCGCACAATACGGTGTTCGGAACATGGGCAACGTCAAGAAAGGAGACACCATAGGACAAGCTGCTGTTCGTCACCAAGTTCGGGGATCTTTCCCTAAGGGTAGTCAGAGTATGGCGAGTATTCGCAAAGGCGATAGCATCATTCTTGGTGATACAGGACTGACCAGCCGACTCCTAGATAACTCGATTCCTGCTTCGGAGGAAATGAATGCGTTATGGAAAGGCTTTGACCGCACAAATGCCCTTTACAAAACAACTCAAACAGTATTGAACCCTGCGTTCTATATGCGGAACACGCTCTCTAACTTCTTCCAAACCAGAGCAGCCGGGGGCAGTATTCTTAACTTTGCTAAGGCTCAAATTGTGGCTGCTAGGATGCTGAAAAATTTACCTGAAAATACTGCCCATGAAAATGCTGGCTGGTTTGGTTTGAAAGGCCGCGCCAGAGCTGTAGAACAAGTAAGAGCTAAAGCATGGACAAAGCATACAGATGAACTACTTGAAGGTGAATTAGTCCCGCTTATAGATAAGGGAGATATGCCTATAGGCGATGAAGAACTGCTGGCTTTCTTCGCAAAGCGTGGCCTCTTCAACGACCTGAAGGCTACTGAGGAACTCCGCGTTGGGACGGCAAGTATATCCCCTGCTGAATTTGTCGAGAAACTTAAAAATGGGGATGCCTCTTGGATGGAAGAAGTACGCGATAGCGGAGCAGCAATCGAAATTCACAACCGACTGTCGGCTGCTATGACGCTAGTTATGGATGGTAAATCCCCTGGGCTAGCTGTGAAGAAAGCCTTAGATGTCCACGGAGATTATGCCAAGCTGTCCAAATTTGAGCGTGATTGGGGCCGCAGAGCAGGTGCGTTCTATACCTTCTCCCGCCGAGTGCTTCCCGCGATGGCAAGATCCATCGACAAAGACCCTAGACTAGTTTCCACAATTACCAAGTTGTCTCACAACATGGATTGGATTGGAGTGGATCAGTACGGCACTCTGAAAATCGAACATGAAGGCTTGGAAATGAACCTTAGTGCCATTGCCCTGCCTATAGAAGCTGCGGCAATAATCGCGGGATCTATTGATTCACTTAATAGTTTAGCGGGTCTAACAGAGGATGTTACACCCTTAGGCTTAGGACAACCAAGAGATATTACACGTTTAGCTGGAGGCGGCGCTGCTGGATTACTATTCTCCCTACTTGGCATGGACCCACACCGAGAGGCAGGGCTTAGATCGGGCGCAGAATACACCATCCAAGCCCAATCCTTTACGCGGGCGGCTTGGAAATACGCCAAAGCCGTTCACGATGATTTGCCCTTAGATGAAAACTTGTGGGCAGCAGCTTTCTTGCCAGTCAAAATCCGAAAAGATCCCTCGTACCGACGTTACCAACGCATCAAAATTGGGGATGCGCTGATCCGCGAGATTAACTTTCAAATCAGTCGGACTAATAACCTAGATAAAATTAGGCGGCTCCAACAAGTGCAAGTTCAAATCACAAGGACTCGCGACTCTTTACTCAAAGACCTCCGATGACCATCCCCCTCACCGAAGCACTCCTTAGTCTCATAGCAGCAATTCTTCTTTGGACCGTCACAGAGCTATGGAAAGTGTCCAAGGTGGTTGCATCTCTCCAGACTCACACCGATGATACAGATCGTCGGTTGGAAAAACTTGAAGACCGCAAAGTAGCGTGATGCACATGAGAAAAATCCTGCTCCTAATCCTACTCCTGGGATCTTGTAGCTCGTTGCCCTCCGCAACTACATCAGCCTTAGCCGTGAAAGCTCCAACCACCACCCAGAGCTTAGTGGATGCCGCCCCGGCAGCGGTGGACGCAGTATCCGGGCTGGTAGAAACTTTAATAATGACCGGGCTAATAGCCTCCATTGTATTCCGCCAAGTGAGACTGGCCGTTGCAGCAATGTTAGTAGCGTTCTACCAAAGGATCGAAAGCTGGTTCAAACCTACTGAAGCTAAATGAATTCTCTCTATGATGACTTGGTTGAAGCTTGCCTTGAACACGGCCCTCTCATCATGGATATTTGCGTGTGCCGCCAGTGCGGCTGGGAAGGTTTTGTGGTCATACCACGGAGAAAAGGATTTGAAGGGAGCGAATGCCCTGAGTGCCATAAACCCGGAATCGACCAAGTTGAAGTAGATCCTTGAAAACTCTTGTAATCAACGATGTCCATGTTCCCTTCCAAAGCGCCAAGTGGCAAAAGAAACTGGACGAATATTTGGCTAAGGAATCACCGGGCAAAATTATTCTGGGAGGGGATATTGCTGACTTCCATGCTCTGTCGCAGCACCGAAGGAACCCTAAATGGGAAGACAACCTGGAGGCCGAGGTCACAGCCCACGCCGAATGGCTGGAGGCGCTCCGGGGCGCTGCAAGAAAAGCCAAGATCATTTACATGGAGGGCAACCATGAAGCGCGTTGGAATTCATACATACAAAATCGCGCCCCGGTGATGCGTAACATTGGAGTCGATTGGCCTGAGTATGTGGGTGTAACAGACTTTGACATCCAGATGATTAAACCAGGACACAAGGTTGGCTGCGGCCAAGGGCAAAAAGTTGCCGTGTTCCACGGACACGAAGGCCGACTTGGAAATTCTAAGTTCGGTGGAGGAATGGCACTGCGGTTTGCTTTGAACCACGGTTGCAACGCACACATCGGACACACCCATAAGCAAGGTACACTATTCGGGCAGTTCGGAAAGAAGGTGATCTACGGACACGAAGGCGGCTTTGGTGGTGACCTTCGCAAGCCCGCCTTTGACTTCGTTCGGGGGCGCAACATCGACTGGGTTCTAGGCTTCACGGTCTACGACTCAGGTCAAACTCATTCACCCTTACCCAAGTTCATAAAAGTTTAGAGCAATGGCTGCAAGAAAAAAGCGGAACTACAAAAAGGAGTATAGCTCCTACCACAGTAAGCCTGAGCAACGTAAGAAGCGGTCAGATCGCAACAAAGCTCGGCGCAAACTAGGGCTGAAGAATGGAGATCCTAGAGAAGTGGATCATAAGAAAGCATTAAGTAAGGGTGGAGGTAACGGGCGAAGTAATCTTCGCGCTATAAGTCGTACAACCAACCGAAAGAAAGGAGCCAAGTAATGCCAAAAGGAAACCCAATGGGCTACCTCAAGAAAGGAGCCAAAAATAGAGTCCCAGTAAAGAAGAAGAAATCTCGTGCCACAAAAAAGAAACTTCCAGGGCCGTTGACCAAAGGCAGGGTTCGTAAGCAGCAAACCAAACCATGCTCATCTTAGGCATAGACCCCGGCTATCGCTCACTCGGACTCGCTCTCGTTAACACCGAGAAGTGTGCTATCGTGTGCGCGAAAACCGTGGACTGTGGCAAGCAACCCCTGGCCCAACACAAAATTCTCTCCAGAGCTTTGGACGAACTGTTGAATGACTACCCCGATGTTAAGCTGGTTGCCACAGAGCGCCCGCCATTTGGGTTCGCGGGATCACGCTCTGGAGGGCAGACCGCTTGCCTAATGTGGTGGGTACTCGGAGGCGTGGGATCTTGGGCCGCTCAACGGCGAATCCCGATGCGCGACATTACCCCAAAAGCACTGAAGGTTTTTGCCGAGGAGATCATTGGCAAGAAATACCTCGATTGGCCGCAGAAGGGAAAGCACAAGACCCGATCCGAGAAGAAGTGGGGCATGGCCGAGGCTGTTAAGAAGCTGACCGGGGCCAACGAGCACTCTTCCGACCACGAAGCCGATGCCATATTGGCTGCATTTGCACTAGAACCATGAGTTTACCCGCCAAGAAAGAACAACCGAAAGGCCCGCGACCCGATCCTGTACGCCAGCGGCTAGGGGAAGACCCCGATATTATGAAGTTCTCCCTGGCAGAGCTTGCCGGGGGTATCTGCGAACGCACCGGGGCGGCAACATCTTGGCCTGACGTACAGGTGTTAGCTATGGGCTGGGCTGCATCGGCGCGAGAAGCTGCATCATTGCTGCGCCAGAAGGTTATCGAAACTCAGGAGTACGCGATAACTTGGTGCGAGGGCAACCACGATAAGGCCAATTTTGAAATCGTCCAATCGGGTAAGTTTCGGAGGCTGGATTCGCGGATCAGTATCCTGACCTCAGAGATGAAAGGTTACGAGAAAAGCCTTAAGGAATTGGCGAAGGCGCTGGGGGATTGACTTCTGGTGTGGGTGTTGCGGGATTTTGTTTGCCCTCCCGCAGGGGCATTGGGTTACTAGTAGCCCCAGTACCAATCCTTCTTCCAATGGCTAACGATCTCTTCGCATTCTGACTTACTTAAGGCAAAGACTTCTTGGAGATGTCGGACGTACCGACCTGCCGTATCCCTGTTAAACAGGTCGGCCCCAATCTGCTGTTGTAGGTGTGGGAATTTCCTCCCCCTCTCCCCTTCCTCTTGCAACTTATCGATAAACCGTAGCTCTGTCTGGAATTGGTCTTCTATTGTGTTATCAGTCATTTGTTTTGGTTTTTCAAGGATCAAGCGCGGGGGTATTCCCTCGCTCTGGAATACATTGTACCGAAATGTCAAGGCGTTGTCAAATCGCCTGTTTGTAACTGGTTGAATCTAAAAGACTTAGAGTCGCTGATCGGTTGTAAGTCTTTTATCTTATCAATTAAAAATATTTTTTCCCGCAATGAACACAATCACTCTTTCTTCAGGATCTCGTAACCGATAAGAGTGGCAAGCTGTGGAACAATCGCGTTGCCTAACTGTTTAAGTCTGTCCACCCGATTGGGAACCCCATGAGCCACTCGACCCACGTCGGGTTCAACTGCCCACTCCCCTCCGAACGGTGTTGGGCCTCGTCCACTAGCGTTACCATCGACTGCCCCGTCCGCTGGCAATGTTCGTAAAACTCTAGGCTCTTCGGCCCCTGAGTGGCATTGCAAGCGGCGGGTGTGCGCCACATTTCTTTCGGTGGCGGATAAACTACCTGCTCCCTCAGAGTCGAGTGAGTTGCTCTCCCCTGTCGATTCTTGTCGTAC
>Ga0080013_1002011_pt1 | contig 25204 bp, 35 predicted proteins | sample ETNvirenome_6_85_FD_69236 | JGI IMG/M metagenome (GOLD analysis project Ga0080013, IMG submission 69236) | Marine viral communities from the Pacific Ocean - ETNP_6_85 (SPADES assembly) (version 2) | ecosystem: Environmental > Aquatic > Marine > Oceanic | place: Pacific Ocean | collected 2013-06-19
GCGGGCTGGTCATCCGAGCGAGCGCCAAGGTGCTCGACCTGGGCGCTGTCGCCTGCAACCTGTGCGGGGAGGTGTTCACCACCGAGGACTAGACGCCGCGTTTCAACGCACACATCGCAACCACCCCCGCCCCGTAGCTCCCGAGAGGGAGCACGGGGTTCAGGAGGTGCAACCCAAGGAGATCGAGAAATGCCCAGCGCCAAGGAAATCGCCCGCCGCACCGAAGCCGCCGCCCTGCTGATGGCGATCGCAGAGAGCACCGACACGTTGCGCGAGCGGCGCGCCCCCGGCGTCAGCATCTCGATGCTGGCGTGGGAGCAGGACGGCTGTTGCGGCGCGGGCCTCTCCTTCATCACGGCGCAGATCCAGCGGTTGGCCGAGGCGCAGGGGCTGACGACGCTCAAGCGCCCCGCCAAGGAGCTTCGCCGCCTGATGCGCCTCGCTGTCGAGGCGACGGCCATCGAGTGGCGCTTCGACCCCGACGGGCGAGGCCCCACGCCAAGCGGCAACGACCCCAACCCCGTGTACCGCTGGTGGTTCCTGGGCCGGCTCTGCATCAACGCCGCCCGCACGCTCGACCCCAGCCTGTCCGAGGAGAGCTAGACCATGTCCATCACCGACTACCCCGACCACCCCGCCGCAACCATCGACCTTCCCGTCTTGGTCAGTCATTGGGGCGTCGACCTCCCAGGGAAGACCACCACCGAGCCGTTCATCGTTGATCGCGCCGAGTTCGTAATCGTTCGCTTGGACGCCACGGGTGAGACGTTCGGGTGCTCGATCGACGGCCTCACTTACCTCTAACCCCCCCCACCCCCGATCCTACGGAGGCCTAGACCATGAACGCCCTCACCATCGACACCGCCCGCCGCAACGACGCCCACCTGCCGCTGACCCCCCCGCTGGGCGAGCTTGCCGCCTGGGCGCGCCGGGACACCTCCCTGGTAGTCGTCCTGCACGTCCGAAGGGCGTACAGCCGTGGGCTGGAGCGGGGCCGTCAATTCGCCAGCGGAGCGCCCCTGCCGCTGGACGCCGTCCACTACGAGGCGGTCGCCCTGGTGGAGACGGTGCCGACCGGCCGGGACGGCGGGCAAGAAGACGTGGCGGACCTCGCCTGGATGGCGACGCAGAGCGTGGACGCCCCCTGGACCGCCGCCGACAACGTGCGCCTGCTGGGCGAGGCGGCGTTGGCCGAAGGCGTGCGGTCGTCCTGCACCGGCGACGTCTTCCTCGTGGAAGGCGAGCCCTACCTCTGCGAGGCGGTGGGCTTCACCCACCTGGGAGGCGAGGCCGGTTGGGACGCTTTTTGGGCCGAGCGGGGAAAAGAGGAGGACGCGTTGCAACGCACACATTGCGACGCCGGCCGGTGTGGCGAGTTCACCCCCTGCATCGGGTGTCAGGCCCGGCGCATGAACAACGCCCGCCCCGGCTCCGGCACGGACGCCCTGCGCAAGGCGCTGGGCAGCCTGGGCGCAAGCTGATGGCCGGCGCGTTCCACCACGGTGTCTGGTTCGACGTGGATGCCGCCATCGCCCTGCTGGCGAAGGTGGAGGCCCCGCTGACCAGGGAGGTGGGGGAGATGCTGGAGGGACACGCCGTCGACCGGCGGTGCGGCCTGTGCGCCAAGCTCGCCCGGCTCAACAACTACAACGAGTGCCAGGACTGCCTGACCAAGCACTGCACCGAGCCGGGCTGCGACCGCGTCGAGCCCTGCCACGCCTGCCGACTGGAGAACTGAAGATGACCAAGCACGAAGCCCTGTCCCTCCTCGCCATGAAGCGGGTCCTGACCACCAAGCTGTTGGCCGAGGCGCGCACGATGGTCACGCCCGGCGTCACCGAGAGCCTCGACATCACCGTCCGCTTGCAGGGGCAGGTCAAGGTGGGGCTGGCCTACGACCAGCGGCAGCCGGCGAAGGCCGACCCCTGGACGCTGCTGACCGTGGCGCTGTCCAAGCTCAACGGCGTGACGCTGGAGAGCCTGACCAGGGAGGCGGTCGCCCTCGACCACGTCGACCTGCTGGTCAAGCCGCTGAAGAAGCGGGCGGCCGAGGCGATCCAGGCCATCAAGGATTCCACGAACGCGCGTTGCAACGGCAAGCTCACCGGCACGGTCGCCGGCAGCGTGACGAAGGGATTTTCCACGGAGGCGGAAAAAGCGGCGTGAGGAATGTGTTTGCGCCGACGCCCGAATCGTGTAGACTACGTGTCTACAGTGTGACCAACGTGATCGAGGAGAGGAACCGATGCTGACCGTATACTCCGTCTGGAACGCCGAGCACCGGGTGGGCACCACCCCCCTGCACTTCACCACCGTGAAGGGTGCCGCCGCCGCCGCTCGCAAGTACCGGGACGACCAGGGGCTGGCGTCGGGCGGGGAGATCATCCGCTCCACCGTCACCACCCAGGAAGACCTGCTGGACGTGCTCAATGAGACGGGCGGCGAGCGGTCGACCGTCGTCGCCACCATCGGGGGGGCTCGCTAGCCATGGGAGCCTACATCTACAGCCTGCGCAGCAAGACCCGCAGCGCCCTGGTCGACGGCATCACGACCCAGGTCGGCCGCCTGACCTACGCCGGCAAGCCCTACGGCTCGTCGCTGGAAAGCAGCGAGTGGGCCAGCCCCGCCGAGCGCAAGTACAACGCCAGCGTGCGGCGCACCCTGGCCACGGCCGAGCGGACGTGGCGCGACCGCCAGACGCCCTCGCTGGTCGTCATGGGCGACGACGACGCCGACGCCTTCTGCGAGTTCAACGCCGTCATGGGCCCGTGGAAGGGCGGGCTGGCGTGGTCCTGGGACACGCCCGATTTCACGGGCAGTCCCCGCACGGTCGGCTACCTGCGCCGGGCGGGACGGGGCTGGGCGGTGTCTCGCACGTACATCGCCGTCGAGCGCATCCACTACGGCTGCCCGACCATGGTCGACCTGGGCGAGCGGGTGAAGCCGGAGAGCCGGCACCGCCGCTGCGGTCGGTCCGACGCCGCCGAGGGTCGCAGCATCGGCGCTGGGCCGTGGGTCAGCACGGAGGAGCGGGAGCGGTGCTGGGACGCCGCAGCCGCCCGACGCATCGCCGCCCGCATGCGCAGCGAGCACCCCCGCCACGGCGTGCGCCTCGTCCGCCACGGAACGGCCAGCCAGAAGGTCGAGCGCATCCTGCACGAGCCCGCCGAGCAGCGGCGTTGCAACGCGCACATCCCGCCGCCCCCACCGACCCCGGCGGAGATCCAGGGCGACGCCATGTCGCACTTCCTCACCCAGGCGGGGGCGTAGACCATGAAGAGCACGCTCACTGTCGACGTCGGCCGGGTGCGGCAACACGAGGACGCCCTCGTGACCGTCACGGTCACAGAGCGCCTGGGAAAGATCACGGTCACGGTCGAGGGGCTGGAGCGCCGGGATCAGGTGATGACCGACGCCCCCGTCGTCGCCCACCTGCAGGAGCGGCGGCCCCTCGTCGCCTACGCCGGCCTGACGATCGCCAAGTTCCAGCGGGAACTGCAGCGGCAGGAGAGCGCGCTGGAGTCCACCGACCCCCTGGAGCAGGCGGACACCCTGCGCTTGGTCATCGAAGAGAACGACGGGCTCGCTTTGGACGATGCCGACGACCGAGAGACCTTGATTTCCGCCCTGCTGGAGAAACTGCCGTGCTGATGAGCTACCCCGACACCACCTCCGAGAGCATCGCCACCGCCCTGGACCTCGTAGCCAAGTTCCGAGCCGGGCGGGGCTACGGCGGCTACAGCGGGATCGACCCGATCGTGGACGCCGCCGAGCACGCAGGCCACGCCGCCATGCTCTGCGTCAACGACCCGCAGGGGAGCTTCCCCCTGGCGAAGAGCCTGCGGAACGCCAGCGAGCGCCTGCACGGCGTCGGCCGGGGGTTGGCCCAGGTCGGACGGGCCGACCGCCTGCATTTCGTGTGCGAGAACGATCTGGACGAGGCGGAACGCCTCCTGCGCAACGTAAGCGAGGCCTTCTGATGCACCTCTGCCCCGACGAGATCGCCGCCGTCCAGTCGGTCCTGCCGATGCTGCCCGAGGCGTGGGGCGGATGCCGAGGCCAGCACACGGCCACCCGTGCGGATCTGCAGGGTTGGGCGGACCACTATAAAATGGCCCTGGGCGATTTTCTTGACCCTCCCCCTGCAACCGATTAGGCTACACGACATGAGAGCCAAGACCTACCACTGGACCGTCAACGGCGTGCCCGCCTGTTCCGCCAAGGAGACGGCGGTGCCCGGCTTCCCCCACCCCTGCGCCCAAGGCAGCCGGGAGGAGGCCCAGGAGGCCGCCCACGCCCTGCTCGACCTGTGCCCCGACGCCCAGGTCGCCATCGTGGAGGGGGCGTGCCCCCGGCCCGACGAGCCGTGCTGCTACGGCTACGAGGGCTGCGACGTCTGCTGCACCCGCTGCGACATCTGCCAGGAACGGGTCGACAGGCGGTCTGGGTTGCAGCGTTGCGAACCCTGCGCCGAAAGGGTGTCGCCCGTCGAGACCGCGGCGTTCCACGAGGGGTTCGCATGGGGAGCCCTCCTCACCGTCGCCCTGTTCTCCCTCGCCGCCCTGGGCTGGCACGCCCTGGTCAATGGTCTGTAGCCACACCGGCTACGTCGCAGCACTGTTCCGGTGTGGTAAATGCGGCGGGGCCTGTCAGGTGATCGCCCGCTGTCTTTTTTCCGGCGCGTTTCAACGCGCACTTTTTTCGGAGGTGTCGACGTGTTGACCGAGATGGTACAGCGCACCCGCCTGGAGCACGCCGCCGGCCACGTCATGTGGTGCGAGTGCGGCCGGCTGCTGGACTGCCGCCGGATCGTCCTCGTCACGACGGGGGCGACGACCGGCGTGACCTGCGGGGAGTGCTTCGACATCTCCACCCCGCCCGAGCCCACCGACGAGCGCCAGATGACGCTGCCCGGCATGGGGTCCCCGCCACCCACGGAAATCCTCGATGGGCGCAAAATACAATGGCCCGACGCCGAGGGGCCCGCCTTCGGGCTGCCCGGCATGACCGACTGGACGGATCCCGTCACCGGGAACGTCGAGCGGTTTGAGACGCCGTCGGAGACGGCGTTGGAACACTGGTTCATGGACACGATGTGCGAGGCCCTGGACGGGTGCGACATCGAGTCCGACGGCACCTGCAGGCACGGCTACCCGTCGTGGCTGTCCGTGCTTGGTTTCGTCTGAACAGGAGAAAAGAGCATGCCCGTAGCTGACACTGCGCACGCCCCGACCGTACCCACCGCCCTGACCGCCGCCCCCAAGCGCGTGGCCTTCGCCACCAAGCGTCCCAAGGACGTGCCCAAGCTGTTCTGCAGGACCGACATCATCAAGCCCAACGGGGCCGAGATCATCATCCACCCCGACACCGCCGTGGTCGCGGTGTACCGCACCATCGGGCACGCCGCCATGAACCGGGTGACGAAGGCCTGCGAGAAGGCCGGGGTGCCCTATGTGCAGGCGGGGACCGGGGTGTTCCGCACCCTGGACGACATCAAGACCCGCAGCGGCATCGACCTGCACCCCTGGCGCAAGCGGGGTTTCTGGAAGGACGTCGTCGGCCGGTTCCTCGTGGAGCACTGCCTGCCCGGCAAGACGTGGGGCGAGCGGGCCGAGATCGTCAACGTGTACTTCAAGGGCCTGAAGTACAAGCAGCGGTTCACGAAGAGGGCCATCGAGCAGGCCTTCCGAAACAGCCACCCCGACCTGCCGTTGTGCGACGGGGTCACGCTGCCCAGGACGAAGGGCGACCGGGACACCCGGCCGGGGCGGGTCAAGGCCTGCGCCCACCCCGACGCCAGCGACGTCCCCGACACCCGCTGCCCCGACTGCGGCATGGTGCGGGGGCGGGACGCGCCGCCCCAGCCCGAAGCTCGCGTTTCAACGCCGATCGCCATCACCGACGGTGCCTACCCCGACCCGGCGGCCCGAGACGATTTTCGGGCCGTGGCGGAAAATCTCGCCGCCCTCATGCAGGCTGCCGGCGTGACCGAGGTGACGTTCATCACGGACGACACCGGCAAGGTGCTCTGGAGCGGCAAGGAGAAGGTCGTGCGCGTGGTCGAGCAGGGCTTCAGCAACGAAGCCGGCTGATGGGGCTACGCCGCAGCGGGCGGCGGAGGCTCCTCCGTGGGCTCCTGCGGCTCCCCCGCCTCCCCCTGGCCGTTGGCCGGTGCGGGAGGCTCCCCGGCCGGTTCCGTGTCTCCTGCGGGCTCCTGGGGCTCCTGGGGCTCCGCGGAGACGGCCTGCAGGGCGGCGGCGTGCGGGGCCGTCAACTCCAGAAGCTGCTGACCGATCTCCTGGGTCTCCTCCCCGATGTCGGCGGCGGCGACGCGCCGGGCGAACTCGTGGGTGAGCGCCAGGATCTGCACCATGCCGTGGGAGGCGAGCGTGGCGCGGGCGAGGCTGGAGACCTCGTCCACCCGCAGGCCCATCTCCGAGATCTGGTCGTCCACGTCCTCCACGAGGTCCGTGGCGACGCCCTCGATGATGGTCATGATCTTGCGGAACATGGGGATGGCCCAGTTGCGGATCTGCCCCTTGGCGTCAGCGTCGCCGGGCGTCTCCTTGAGCTTCTTGTCCCACTGGTCGAGGAGGTCCACCCCGTCGGCCATCTCGTCCATCACGCTGCGTTCTTCGGTCATGTCGACTCCTCGTCGGCTGGGACGGGCTTGCCCGCCCATTCGGGTTCGGTGATGTCCGCTCCCGACTCGTGTGGCTGCTGCGCCACCCGGCGGGCCTCCGCTGCGTCGTCACGGGGCTTGTACACGTTGCAGGTGAGCACGAACCGGCTGTCGAGCGGCAGAGGCGCTCCGCCAGGGTTCTGGGCCGGGAACAGGCAGTACGCCTCGCGCTGGCGGAACGGCGAGCCGTCTGGCTTGAGGTTCCGCGTGGGGGCGTGCTTCCACATGATCCAGCCATGGACGCAGTCGAAGCAGAGCACGGCGGACTCGTCCACCACGTCGGCCCACTGGACCTTGGGCGTCGCCGGCCGGGGCTCGTCGGCCGCCTCCTGCGCCCCGAAGAGCGGGGTGAACGCCCCGCCCGGCATCGGCACCTCGATGACCTGCGGGCCGTGCGGAGCGGTCCCCCCCTCGCCCAGGTCGAGCGTGTGGGTGACGTCTGGGGGCGTGCCGGGGTCGTCGTTCGGGTCGGACATGCGGGCGAATGTAAGGCGTGCGTTTCAACGCGTCAAGACCGTCTTGACCGTCTTACATCCGGGGAGCGGTTGGCGACACGGCTGGGCAGGGCCGAGGTGTCACCAACATACGCACGGTAAAAATCCAGTATTTCTAAAAGTGTCACCAACCCCCTCAAAAAACAGGGGGGTCGGTGACGGGGTCGGTGACAGGTCGGTGACGCGAGATCCTATGAACAGTGCGGGTCAGCGGCCGGTGTCACCGTGTCATCAACCTATTTCCTTACCGGAGGATAAGGAATGGACATAAAGCAGAAAAAGGCAATATATACATATTGGGGGTGGATGACGCCCGCGCCCGCGCTCGCGAGGGCGTATGCGGACATACCCAGTGTTATCAGGGGGTTGGCCGTCACCGACCTGTCACCCAGCGGCACCACCTGTTTGAGAACCCGTGTTATTTCAACGGGTTGGGTATGGGGGGCGTCGGTGACGAGCTTGGTGACACCTTTGTTGACCAGTGTCGCCCCTGGTGCTACACACCTTGTGCGGGACGGTCGGGAGGCCGTGCCGGCGTTGGCGACCCTCACATATCGAGCGTACCCATGACCGACCCCGGCGGAGCGGCCTTGAGCCGCCCCTACGAGCAGCTACCTGCGCCCGACGAGGGCGACGTCTACATCACCGAGGTCTTTGACGAACAGGAGTACGTGTCGACCGGGACGTTCAAGCCCGGCACCGCCCGCAAGATCGAGAACCTGACCCGCATCGGGTGCCTCGTGCTGGACATGGACGTCAAGGACTGGCTGCAGCACACCGACAAGCTGTCCAGGGACGACGCTTCGGCCGCCGTCCACGCCGCCACCCCCGAGAAGATGGACGAGTGGCTGGAGGCGCTGACCAAGGCGTTCGGCCGCGCCTGGGCGCTGACCATGCCGGAGGCGGTGCTGCCCACGGCCGCCGTGATCTCCGGCTGCGGGCTGCATGTGTACCTCTGGCTCCCCGACGACCAAGGCCGCAGCAAGGAGGACATCCGGCTCGCCCGCCTCCTGAACAAGGAGGTCGTCAAGCGGCTGAACGTCAACGCCGGGTTCGCCCTGGCCGACCGGTCGGCGGTGGACGCCGGCACCCGCATCCTGCGCCCCATCGGGACCTTCCACACGAAGAACCGCAACCGCCCCCTGCCGGTGCGCCTGCTGGAACCTGTCCGCCAGGAGCACCGCCTGGACGTGCGGGGGCTTGTCGACCTGTGGGGACTGGGCGTTGAAACGCGAACACCCGGCACCAAGCAGCGGTCCCTGCGGGAGCGGCTGGACATCGGGGAGGGCGGCTCCGGCGACGACGTGCTCAACCGCCTGTTCGGGTCCCGCGTGGCCGCCCTGCGGGAGATGGTCGCCACGGACCTGTTCTTCCAGCACACCTCCAAGCACCCCGAGGCCGTCACCTACGAGATGCGCCGGATGCAGGCGTCCAACCTGCTGGCCGCCGCCGACACCGGCAACGCCGAGGACGCCAAGACGGTGTTCCTTGAGCTTTGCGTCATGGCCCCCGACAAGGGTCTGCCCACGAACAAGCGGTTCGACCGGGACCTGATGCTCCAGCGGTTCGGTCAGGCGGTCGAGAGCCGGGAGCAGGGCCACGGGCCGCTGACCTTCGGCAACCTCAAGGACAAGGTCGAGCCCGCCATGTGGACGGCGATCTTCCCGCCGGGGACGCCTCATCCGCCGCTCAAGGGATCGCCCGCCGGGGAGTTCGTCCGCCGCAGTCAGGGCAGGGGCGACAGGTCGGACTCCAAGAAGGCCCGCGCCCGCCGCAACTCCGACGCCTTCCAGACAGGGCGCATCGAGGCGGACACGCCCATCAAGGGCGACGGCTTCGACGGCACCATCGGGGACTGGGTCGAGCAGGCGCAGGTCGAGGGTCTCGTGTCGCTGGCCGTGGCGTGCCCGTTTTCCGAGGGTTCCGAGTTTTCGGCCAAGCTGGCGCTCAACCCCGACGGAGCGGCCTACCTGTACTGTCAGGTGCAGGGGCACGACCATGTGGCCGACGGCCGCATCGGTTGGTACGTCGACCTGTCCGGCACATGGAAGCCCAACGCCGAGGTGATGATCCGCCTGGACCGGGGCCAGAACGGCCGCCCCCGGCCGGAGGTGGACAACGTGTTCACCATCTTGGAGGGGGACCACCACCTGCGAGAACGCTTCTGGTACGACGATTTCCGCAAGGCGCTCATGGTCGGGGACCGGCAGATGCTTGACTCCGACGTCACCGAGCTTCGCAACCACATCAAGCGCACCTATCTGGTCCACTTCAGCAAGGACGAGCTTTGGGCCGGGTTGGAGGCGGTGGGCAAGCGGTACGCCCGCAACCCCGTGGTCGACCACTTCCGCAGCTTCGCCTGGGACGGCACCGAGCGCCTGGGCGAGTTCCTCACCAAGGCCCTGGGTGTGCCCGACGGCCCCCTGGCCCGCACCTACAGCACCCGCTGGCTGACCGGGCTGGCGGCGAGGGTGCTCGACCCCGGCTGCAAGATGGACAACGTCCTCGTCCTCGTCGGCGGCCAGGGGATCGGCAAGAGCACGGCCATGCGGCTGCTGGTGGGCACGGAGTTCTTCTCCGACACCCCCATCGACCTGCGGAACAAGGACGCCTACCAGCAGGTCCACGAGGTGATCGTCTACGAGTTCGCTGAACTGAAGGGCATCAGCAGCGCCCGCGTGACCCAGGAGACCATCAAGGCGTTCTTCTCGTCCCTGGTCGACCGCTTCCGGCCGCCCTACAAGCGGACCATCGAGAAACATCCGCGGCACACGGTGTTCGTGGCGACGTCGAACAAGCCCGACATCCTGGCGGACCCCACCGGCTCCCGTCGCTACTGGGCGGTGACGTGCGCCGGCACGCCGGACAGGCACGCATGGCTGGCCGACAACCGGGAGCAGCTTCTGGCCGAGGCCGTGGCCCGCTACGACCACTGGGTGTCCCTGACCGAGGGCGGACAGGCCCGGCTCCTGCACCGGGGCGAGAAGTACCAGTGGTGGCTCACCCCCGAGGAGGAGCTTTGGCGATCGGCCGAGGCGGACGCCTTTGAGCAGGAGGACTCCCGCACCCACACCATCTATGAGTGGGCGGCCAAGCTGGGCAAGGAGTTCACCCTGGGTACGCTCATGTTGGACCTGCTGGGCCTCGACGTGGAGGTGCAGGACAGGCGGCTGCAGATGGAGTTGTCGGGGATCCTGCGGCACCTGGGCTGGAATCGGCAGCAGCGGCGTCGGCACGGCCGCCGTCAGTGGTTCTGGTTCCCCCCGGCCGACCTGACGGTGCCGTTGTCCACACCGGCCAGGACCCGACCCCCGGCCCCTGCGGTGGTGGCGACCACCGTGGGTGGACACGATGAGGATGATTCAAAGTGATGAAAAACCCCGTATATGCAGAAAAATCGGCTTGCCGCAGGTCTACTCGTTCGGTATGGTGCCGTGATGTCAGCTAGCGACACAAACCTCCTGCGAGAGGTCACGGGGCAGACGGACTGGAGCCGGGTCAGCCCGACCCAGGTGGATATGTTCCGCCGCTGTCCCCGCAAGTGGTTCAACGCGTACATCCTGGGGCTCAAGGCCCCGCCGAGCGCCGCCATGCAGTTGGGGTCGGCCGTCCACAACCTGTTGGAGACCTACCTCAAGATGGGCGTCCACCCCCTGGGCGGGCCCGGCAAGGCGCAGAACGGACTGTCGCCCCCTGGAGGCCTCGCCCAGAACGTCGCCGCCTTCGGCATCGACGCCGGTCTCGTGCCCAGGCCGGGCACGGTCACGGTCGAGGGCAGGGTGCAGATCCTTGGAGCGCCCCTGCCGATGGTGGGGATCATCGACGTGGTCGACCCCGCCGATCCCGACACGGGGATCGCCATCCACGACCACAAGACGTCGAGCGGCAAGGGTCGGCTCAAGACCCCCGCCGAGTTGGCGGCCGACGTCCAGATGCTCTCCTACGGCCACCACGGCCTGACGGTGCTCGACACCGACGCCCCCAGGATCCGTCTGCGCCACATCTACTACGGCACCCCCGGCAAGCGGGGGGCGAAGAGGCGTTGGTCGGACGAGCGGGAGACCGTGGTCTCCAGGGCGAGGATCGAGGAGGGGTGGGAGGGCATCTGCCTGTCCGTATCCCAGATGATCGAGGTCGCCAAGTTGGAGGAGCCCGGCGTCGAGCAGAACCCGCAGGCATGCACCGACTACAGCGGCTGCGAATACAACCAACGGTGCTGGGGAGGTGCGTCGGCCGTGTCGGCCACGGCCACCATCTCCTCCGCGCCAGCCACAGTGAGGAACGTCCCCATGACCACCGCAACCCGCAAACCCAACCCCCTCGCCGCCATGCTGGGCGTCGGGCCCGCCCCCGTCCCCAAGCCGCCCAACGGGTCCACTGGCGACTCGACGGCGGTGGACGCCCTCCCCGAGGCGGCGCAGACGGACGTCAACCCGCCCGAGTCGGCGCTCCCCGATCCCCCTCCGCCCGAGGCCCCGCCCGCCGACGTCGGCCTGGAGTTGGGCGCTGGCGGCCAGACGAAACCCAAGCGCCGCCGCCGACGCAACGCCGAGGAGATCGCCAGGGACAAGGCCTACGCCGAGGCGAACGACTGCAGCGAGTCGACGGCCTCCAAGCGCCGCTACGAGGCGGAGGCCCTGGCTGCGGCCGAGAGCGCCTCCGAGACGGCGGAGGAGCCTCCTGCGGCCTCTCCGGCCCCGCAGACGCCACCTACGCCGGTGGCCAACCCCCTCGCCGGCAAGCTCGCCGGCATCGCAGCGCCGAGCCCGGCACCGGAGGACCCCTCCGCCCCCGTCGCCCCCCCAGCGGTGGCGGAGACGGCCCCTCCGGTGTCGGGTTCGGTGCAGCCGGCCCAAGGACCCAAGTACCTGTTCGTCGGCTGCGTGCCGCTCAAGGGCGGCCTGTCCTTCATCGAGTTCGGCCAGTGGGTGACGCCCGTTCAGGTGAAGGTCGCCGCCGTCAACGGCGTGCCGCACATCGCCGCCATCGATTTCGGCAAGGGCTACGGCTACGTCGCAGCGCACCTGCCGTCGGTCCCGTGGCCCGAGGGCGTTGACGCCATCGTGTTCGATCCGATGAGCCCCTGGTCCAAGCACTGCCTCGACATCATGGTGACCAAGGCGGACATCGTGGTGCGCAAGCTGTAGTGGTTTCGGTGGGGGAAAAGCCGACCACCGACGAAATTCTCTCCAGGCTGAAAAAGGCCCCGGCCGGACCTCGCGTTGAAACGCCTACAGCGGCCGATCCCGACGCCCTGATCGCCCGGTTGCGGCGCGAACCCGAGCCGTCGAACGGGGACGGCGTCATGTCCGCCGACGAGGCGTTGGGCAGGATGCGCAAGAGCAAGGAGCCGTCGGACCTGGGGCGCATCCTCGCCCTGCCCATCCGGCCGGACGATTTCGTCCCGCCCGACCTGACCGACCGGCTGGCGCTGCCCGAGGGCACCATGCGGCTGCGCACCATCCAGAACGCCGCCCTGCACGAGATCGAGCAGACCGGCGGCCTGTTGGGCCCCATCGGCGTCGGGCACGGCAAGACCGGTGTGGCCTTCCTGGCCCCGCTGGTGCTCAAGGCCAAACGTCCCCTGCTGCTCATCCCGGCGAAGATGCGCCAACAGTGTGTGGCCGACTGGGAGATGTGGGGCCGGCACTTCCACATGCCCGGCCGGCTCACGGTGCGTACCTACGAGCAGCTTTCGTCGGCCAAGCGGTCGAACATGCTGCGCATCCTGCGGCCGGACCTCATCATAGCCGACGAGGCGCACAAGCTCCGGCACCCGCAGACCAGCCGCACCCGGCGTCTGGCCCGCTACCTCAAGGCCAACCCCGACACGAGGTTCCTGGCCATGAGCGGGACCGTGACCCGCAAGGCCATCTCCGACTACAACCACCTCGCACGCTGGGGCCTGGGCAAGGGCAGCCCCCTTCCCCTGACCTATCCGCTTCTGATGTCGTTCCGGGCGGTGCTTGAGGACGACCGCAAGCCCGAGGCGGTGGACGAGGTGCAGTTGCGCCGCCTGTGCGCCGCCATGGACGAGCCCGACCCCAGGGCCGCCTTCCGCAGAAGGCTCGTCACCGCTCCCGGCGTGGTGGCCACCTCCGACCAGGGCGTCGGGGCGTCCTTGCTGCTGACGACCCGGTCCAGGGACGCGCCCGACGGCCTGCAGGCGGTCATCAACGAGGTGCAGGCGACGTGGCAGGCCCCCAACGACGACGAGATCGAGGACGGGTTGGCGATGTCGCGCGTCCTGCGCCAGTTGATCTGCGGGTTCTACTACTACTGGGATTGGAGCCCGCAGCCCTGGGACGGCGAGCCCGACCACGAGTGGCTGGAGTGCCGACGGGTGTGGCACCGGGCCGTCAGGGAGACGCTGCAGCGACACGCCGACGAGGGGTTCGACTCCCCCATGCTGCTGGCCCTGTCCTGCCAGCGCGGCTGGAGACCCCACCAGGGGGGCCGCAAGGACGTGCCCGAGGCCCTGGCGACCGCCTGGGACCAGTGGCAGCCCCACCGGCACAAGAAGGCCCCGCCGACCCTGGCGGCGTGGTTGTCCGACTATCTCATCGAGGACGTCATGGCCTGGGCGTCCACCCAGGACGAGCCGCCCCTGGTCTGGTACGGGCACACCACCTTCGGGGAGCGGCTGGCGGAGCGCACGGGCTGGGCGCATTACGGTCCCGGTGTGGCGGCGTCCAGGGAGATCCGGGCGGCGAGCGAGCGGGATCCCGTCCCGGCGGTCGTGTCCATCCCGGCCCACGGCGAGGGCAAGAATCTCCAGAACTGGGGAAATCAGCTTGTGGCGCACCCCGTGTCGTCGGGGGCCACCTACGAGCAGATGCTGGGGCGCACGCACCGAGCCGGCCAGGAGCGGGACGAGGTGTTGGCCACGGCCTACGTCCACGGCCCCTTTGAGAGCGCCCTGGAGAAGGCGGACGCCGACGCCGCCTACATCGAGGAGACCACTGGACAGCATCAGAGGCTGGGCTACGCCATCCGGGTCTTGGAAGGAGCGGGCCATGCGTTTGAACGCGGTGAACTGGAAGGGGAAGCGGCGGATTCGGGGGTTGACCCCGAGGCTGCCGGTGTGTAGCTTCATCGTGTACGGCCCTTCGGGCCACGAATAGAACTCTGATCGAATCGAAGGAGAAGCGGAACATGGGACTCTACGACGAAATCTCCGGTGCGCAGGCCACCATCCAGGCCAAGTACTTCAGCCCCGGCACCTACGTGGTGAAGATGAACGACTGGAAGCAGGGACGCACCCGCAAGGAGGAGGCGTTCATCGCCCTGGAGACCACGGTGCTCGCCAGCGACAACCACGAGGAGCACCCGGTAGGCAGCAGCGCCACTTGGATGGTGATGCTCAAGCACGACTCGGCCCCCGGCAACCTCAAGCGCGCCATCATGGAGATCGTGGGCCTGCCCGAGGAGGGCATGGTCACGGCGGATCTTTGCGAGAAGGTGCTCAACCCCAACACCGACGAGGACAAGGGCGAGGTCGGCGTGAGCCCGCTGGCCGGCACCATCCTCGACGTGGTCGCCACCAACACGAAGACGCGTGCGGGCAACGATTTCACCCTCTGCTCCTTCAGCTATCGGGACCCCGAGACGGCGCTGCCGGAACTGGCGCACCGCCCCCGCCCCGCCGCCCCCGTGGAGGAGGCCCCCGAGGCTCCGGCAGCCACTCCCGCCGCAGCGTAGGTCTCTCCGGTGGAGAACTTCATCGGCTGGGACACGGAGACCCACCTCTTCCGTCCCGGCCGCATGGCCCCCCGCCTCGTCTGTCTGTCCCTCTGGGACGGGAGGCGGGGGGCCGTCCTGGGCAGGGAGCAGGGCATCGCCTGGGCCCACCGGGCGCTCACCGACCCCAAGGTCCACACCGCCGCCCACAACTCCCCCTACGACTGGGCCGTCCTCATGGCGGCCGACCCCACCCTGACGCCGCTCATCTTCCAGGCCCTGGCCGACGGCCGGGCGCACGACACCAGGGTCAGGGACGCCCTGATCGACATCGCCCTGGGGAAGTACCGCCGCCCCAGGATCAAGCTGGAGCACGACACCAAGACCAGCGCCTACTCGCTGGCCGGCTGCGTGTGGCGGCACTTCGACCGGGACATCTCCGAGGGCAAGAAGGCGGGGTCCTGGCGGCTGCGCTACTCCGAGCTTGACGGCATCCCCGTCGAGGAGTGGCCCGCCGAGCCGCGCACCTACGCCCTGGACGACGCCAAGGAGGTGTTCGACCTGTACAACTCCCAGACGGCGGTGGCGGAGGCCCTGACGGCCAAGCTCAACGACCGGTACGAGCGCAAGTGGCGCTGCTCCGTGGACAGCGTCCTGCACGACGCCCCGGCGCAGTACCGGGCCGGCATGGCGCTGCAACTCATGTCCGTGTGGGGGCTGCGCACGGACGGGGTCGCCGTGGAGGAGTTGGCGTCCTCCCTGGAGGGCGACCTGAAGGCGTTGGACCCGCAGCTTGTCGCCGCCGGCATCAAGCGGCCCGACGGCACCATCAACCAGGGCGTGCTTCGGGAGTTCGTCACCACCGCCTACGAGGGGCAGGACAGGAGGGTCCCCAAGACCCCGACGAAGAAGGTGGCCACCGACAAGGACACGCTCAAGAAATCGGGCGACGCGTTGTTGATCGACCTGGGGCAGCTTTCCGAGACCCGCAAGATTCTGGACACCTACGTCCCCATCCTGCGCTCCGGCACAGTGTACCCCATGCACCCGTACTACAACGTGCTGGTCAACTCCGGCCGCACCAGCGCCGAGAAGCCCCCGATCCAGACGCCACCCCGCAAGGGCGGCGTGCGGGAGTGCTACGTCCCCAGGCCCGGCTGGGTGTACGTGGCTTCCGACTACGACACCGCCGAGCTTCGGTCGCTGGGGCAGGTCTGCAAGGACGTGCTGGGCGAGTCGGCGCTGGCCGACGCCTACAGGGCGGACCCGCACTTCGACCCCCACACCTCCTTCGCCTCCTCGATGCTGGGCATCACCTACGCCGAGGGGTTGGCGCTCAAGGACCGGAGTGCGCGTTTCAACGTCGTGACCGACAGGCGCATGGAGTGCGGACACGACGCCCCGCCAGGAGGCGGGCCGGGGCCGTTCCCCTGCGACGAGTGCTTCAAGGTCTTCAAGGACCGCCGCCAGCAGTCCAAGCCTGCCAACTTCGGGTACCCCGGCGGCATGGGGGCGGCGTCCTTCATGGGCTACGCCGCCGGCCAGGGCGTCAAGCTGACGATGGCGGAGTCGGTGGCCCTGCGGGACGCTTGGTTCGTCCAGTGGCCCGAGATGAAGGACTACTTCAAGTACATCAACGGCCTGATGGGGGCCGGGGGCATGGCCGCCGTGCTGCAGCTTCGCTCCCGACGCGTCCGTGGCGAGGTGCGCTACACCTCCGCCTGCAACACCTTCTTCCAGGGCAAGACCGCCGACGGCGCGAAGCGTGCGGCGTTCTTCGTGTCCTGGGAGTGCTACGCCAAGCCCGAGTCCCCGCTGTACGGCTGCCGGCCGGTCATATTCATGCACGACGAGATCGTGCTGGAGGCCCCCGAGACCCAGGCCGCCGCAGCGGCGGTCAGGTTGGCGGAGCTTATGGTCGAGCACATGGAGGTGTTCACCCCCGACGTGCCCGCCACGGCGTCCCCGGCCATCATGAGGCGTTGGTACAAGGGGGCCGAGCCCGTCTACCGGGACGGCGTGCTGGTCCCGTGGGAACCCATCATCAAGGAGGCCGCATGACCCAGGAAGACCTGTTCGCCCGGCTGGGCATCAAGAAGCCCCCGAGCAACCCGGCGGCGACCCTCCACGCAGGGGGCTCGATCCCCTTGCGGCCCATCATCCCCGGCGGTGGGAACACGGGCACGCTGCAGCGGCAGTGGGAGTCGTTCCACCGGGCCAACCCGCACATCCTCCAAGCCGTGTTGGAGATCGCCATGGAGCTTCGGTTGGCGGGGATGTCCAAATGCAACCTGTCGCTGATCTGGGAGCGCATCCGCTGGCTGTACATGCTCCGCACGACGGGGGCCGAGGGCAGCGAGGGCGACGGCACGTCGTACAGCCTCGCCAACGCCCACCGGGCCTTCTACGCCAGGGTCGCCATGATGGTGGAGCCGCAGCTTCGGGGCTTCTTCGTCCTGCGTCGCCAGAAGGTGCCGTTCCGCCCCGACTGGGAGCGCATCGGCATCGTCCCGCCCGACGGCTGGGAGGAGGTCTTGTCGTTGGAGCCTGGGGAGCACAACCGGTGAAACCAGCGTTGAAACGCGATGAAGGTGTCTGGGAGTCCGCCCCCATCCTGGCCGCCACGAGGTGGCCCACCAACGCCCACATGATCGAGGATTGCGAACGCCTGGGGCACCTGCGGGCCGACTGGTCGGTCATGGACGCCACGTTCGGCAAGGGCGTGTGGTGGAAGCGGTGGCGGCCCGACTCCCTGGTCGAGCACGACATCGCCCTGGACGGCGTGGATTTTCGCTCCCTGCCGGAAAACGACGACACCTACGACGCCGTGGCGTTCGACCCGCCCTACGTCAGCAAGGGCGGGCGCAAGACGACCACGATCCCCGATTTCTTTGAGCGGTACGGCCTCAAGGACGCCCCCCGCACCCCCGCCGCCCTGCAGACGTACATAGACCAGGGGTTGTCCGAGTGCGTGCGGGTGCTCAAACCCAAGGGCGTCCTGCTGGTCAAGTGCAAGGACTACATCTCGTCGGGGCGGTTCTGGATGGGCACCCATCACACGCTCACGCACGCCCTGTCGACCGGCCTGGAGTTGGTCGACCGCCTGGAGCACGTCGGCCGGGCCGGGCCCCAACCGACCGGCAGAGGTCAGTTCCACGCACGTAGGAACCTGTCCACGTTGTTCGTGTTGAGGAAGGGACGGTGATCGTGTCCCCCGAGTACGAGTACGTGTTCGTGGAGGTGCCCAGGACGGGCTCCAGGGCGGTCCGCCACTGGTTGCAGGCGTATTACTGCGGGCAGGTCGTCGGGCCGTGGGCGCATCACGTAAACGTCCCCGAGGCCGCACGCAGCCACCACACCTGGGCGGTCGTCAGGGACCCCGTGCAGCGGGCGTCGTCGTTGTGGTCGTGGTTCTTCGACTCGCCCGACGTAGGCCAGCCCAGGCCGGCGGCGTCGGAGGTGGGCGGCACGGGGTTGTTGGATTTCGCCCGCTGGCTGGGGTCGGAACGCTGGCGGGAGGCGAACAGCCCCAACGTGCGCTCCATGGTCATGCCCCAGGGGGAGATGCTGTCCCTGCTGCGGGTGGACCGCGTGGTGCGGCACGAGACCCTGCCGGCAGGCCTGTCGGAGCTTCCGTGGGTGGCGGCGGACGGCCCGACACCCCAGGTGTACGACCGCAGCCCGAAGCGCCCCGCCGTCGACAGCGGCCTGTTGTGGGACCTGCTGGGGGACTGGGCGGAGGCGGACGGCGCTTTCGGCCTGGGCGAGCCCGTCGAGGCGTTGGTTCCGCCGGAGGAGTGGGGCCGCAGGCTGCACGGGGTCGACACGGTCGACGGCGTCGTGCGCTTCCTGCGGGACCACGTCCGAGAGAGGGAGGCGTGTCCCAGCCATCTGGGCGTCACCGGGCCGCTCGACCGGGGGCGGGGGTACGACGATCAGGTGGCGGCGGTGTTCGCCTGGGCCTGCGAGACCGTCGGCCTGCCGGCCGGGCTGTCGTTCGACCCCCACGCGGTGGTCGAGGAGTGGGACGGCGTCAACGACGGCGAGGACATCGAATGAGGTTGGTCTCCGTGGACCCCGGCTTGAGGGTCTGCGGGGTGGCCCTGTTTGACGACAGCGCGTTGCAACGCGCCTTTTCGGTCAAGACCCCCAGGAGGCCGGACAACGTGGGCGACCCCGTCGCCGCCATGGCCAGGGCGGTGTGCGAGGCGGTGTGCGACGGCGACGTCGTGCCCGGCGTGTTCGTGGTCGAGGAGCCCCAGCAGTACCCAGGCTCCCCCGTGCCCCGCTCCGCCATCCAGGCCCTGGACAAGGTCGTGGGCGCGTTGGGGGCGGACCTGCGGCACGAGGCCAGGGCGGACGACGCCGAGCTTGTCACGCACGCCTACAAGCCCCGGCAGTGGAAGGGGCAGGTGGACAAGGGCGTGATGCTGCGGCGGGTGCTCAAGCGCCTGACCGACGACGAGCTTCGGCGCGTGCCCGACCTGATTTCCTCCCTGGAGCGGAAATCGTCGGTGTGGCACCACGCCATCGACGCCGTCGGGGTGGGCCTGCACCACCTGGGCCGGCTCCACGCCAGGAGCAGGCGATGAGGCAGGACGTGCCCGGCGGTCGCACATGGATCGTCACCCTGGACGGGGAGGAGGGATCCCGTAGCGACCATGCGGTCAGGCTGGGCATGAGCGAGGGCAGCCTGCGGGCCAGGGAGGACGCCGGCTGCACCCCCGAGGAGGCCTGCACGTACCCCAAGGGGACGAAGACCGCCGACATCCTCGCCAGCCGGTCGGGGCCCGAGCCCGAGCCCGAGCCCGAGCCCGAGCCCGACACCGAGGTGGGCGGTTGGGACCACCCCGCATCCGAGTTGTCGGATGCGGTGATATGGAGCGTGTACCGGGAGAGGATCGAGCAGGTCGACGCCTTCCCCGAGGAGCCGTGGCTCGTTCACCTGCAACGCATCTTCGCCAAGGCACCGGAGGACGCCAGGGAGATATTGTATTTCCTCCGCCCCCACGACGGTCGGGTGGACCCCCGACGCCCGGTGAAGATCGGCAGCACGACGAGCTTGAAAAGCAGGATGGCCACGGCCTCCACCTTCGTCGTGGATCCGGTCGTGGTCCTGTTCTTCGTGCCGATAACAGGCAAGGCGTCGAAGCGGGAGTCGGAACTGCACAAGGCCTTGGCGGGACATCGTATGGACGAGGCGGCGGGCACCGAGTGGTTCAGCTTCTCCGACCCCGAGGCCTGGAAGGTCGTGGTCGATTTTTTGGAGCCCGAGGAGAGGGAGCACGGAGACCGGGATTACGTCTTGTCGTTCTGGAAGAGCAGGGCCAACGGGGAAGCCGTCGGAGGGGTGGGCCATCCCCTGGGCCGGAGCGACCAGTGACTCGTCCATTTCGGTGGGGGGAAAGCGGGTTGGGCGTGCCGCTGTACCACTGGGGGCACCTCTGGGACGTCCGAGAGGGGCAGGCGTTGGAGGACAGGCTGCGGGACCCCGATCATCCGTGGACCATCGAGGAGGCGGCGGAGATGGCCGTCACCGAGTGCGGAAGCGTGGAGACGGCCATGCAGATGATCGCCGCCATGGTCGAAAGGCCCGACGTCGCAACGGGGGAGCGGACGTTGAGCTACAACGTGCTCCGCTATCTGGCCGCCCTGCACCCCGAGGAGGGCAGGCGGCTGCTGGCCGACCTGCGCCGGGAGGAGATGTGATCCGCCACGCCGTAGCCCCTGGGACACCGTCGCTGTACCGGACGTGGGTTCTGTGGCCCGAGCGGGAGGCGCTCATCGAGGAGCTTCGGCTCATTCGGACACTGACCCAAGGGGCACCATGAACCTGACGAACGGACGCTGGCTCAATGGATTCGACACCGCCACGGTGGCGCGGGACATGGAGGGGATCGGCCCGATGGGCGTCGTGCGGGGGTTGGTGCGCCAGGGCCGGTTCCACCCGTCGGGCCCGCCGAGGGACGAGTACAACGTCGCCGCCCACTCCGGCCTCGTCGCCCGCATCTTCCTGCGGGCGAGGACGCACTTCGACTGGCCCATGGACTGGCTCGTGTACGCCCTGATCCACGACGACCACGAGTTCGTCCTGGGCGACGTCACGTCCCCGGTCAAGCGCCATCTCAAGCCCGCCATCTCCGATCTGGAGGAGGCGGTGGACGAGGGCCTGCGCATCTACTACGGCATCGGCGGGCAGGGACGCGGGCACGGGGACGACGCGAAGGCCGCCGTCAAGCTCTGCGATCTCGCCGCCCTGTACATCGAGGCGGCGGAGTGGGGCCTGTGCCTGGAGGAGCGCCCCGACGAGCTTTCCGAGAATTTGCGGACGATCCTGGGCCTGTGCGGCATGTCGGGCGAGAAGTACGCGGAGGCGGCGTGGCCCGTGCGGAGGTGCAACCCCGTGGTGATCCCCATAACCCCCGTCGTCCCCAGGGGCCAATGCCCCAACTGGAGCCCCGACGACCCTTGCAACAAGAACGACGGTTGCTGTCACGGCACGGGAGGACCGCTGCCATGAGGCGTCTGTTCGTCGGCATCGAGGGGTCCATCGGCATCGGCAAGAGCACGCTGGCCAAGTGGTTGTCCGAGCGGCTTGGCTACCAACCCATGTACGAGCCCGTGGACACCAACCCCTACCTGTCGCTGTTCTACGGGGACATGGAGAGGTGGGGCGCGATCATGCAGCTTCACCTGTTGCACGCCCGCAAGCTGATGCACCTGCGGGCCAGGGTGTCGGTCGGGGGCGTGGTGCAGGACCGGACCATCTACGGCGACACCGTCTTCGCCCGCAACCTGCACGACTCCGGCCTGATGTCCGATCTGGAGTGGGACACCTACATGCTCGCCTGGGAGTCCATGGTCCAGACGCTCGTGTACCCCGACATCGTCGTCTTTCTGGACGGCGACACGGCGACCTGCCAGCAGCGCATCCGAGACCGCATGAGAGCGGCGGAGTCGGGCATCCCCGACGAGTACCTCGACAACCTTCGGAAAGGCTATGACGTCCTGCACGACGAGCTTTCCGACTACACCGTCTGCAGGCGGTACGACTGGTCGGACCCCGACGTCAACAAGGAGGCGGTCCTGGGCGACATCAACGGCGTGGCGATGGCCACGGGGTTCACCTGGGCCCGGCAGCGCATGACCATGCTGCCCGACGACGTGCGATGACCGAGGGCAACATCAAGAAGGACGAGGGCAAACGTGTATGGTCGCTGCTGCCGTTCGACGCCCTGCGGCCCGTGGTGGACGTCTTCAAGCACGGTGCCGACAAGTACGAGCCGGACAACTGGATGAGGTCGGGGGTGGCCACCCCGGAGCGGTACTTCGACGCCACGATGCGGCACGTCCTGGCGTGGAGGGACGGAGAGGCGGCGGACGAGGAGTCCGGCATCAGCCATCTGGCCCACGCCGTGTGCTGTCTGCTGATCATCATGTGGCACGAACGGAGAGGAGGGAGCGGGGATCGACAAACCACCGACGGGCGACCCCCACCCCAACCAGATGGGCCATGAGGTCCGGCGGCTGAACGCCGCCAAGTTCGACTCCGATCCCGAGCCCCGCAGGCTGCCGGCCCATCGGGACGATTGCAGGGACGGCCTACGGCCGTGTCCCTACGTGTCGTGCCGCCACAACCTGTTTTTGGACCTGACCAAGGCCGGAGGTCTACGTTTCACCCGCTCCGATCTGGAGCCGGACGAGCTTCCCGAGACCTGCGTGCTGGACCTCGTGGAGCGGGAGGGGGGCCTGACCCTGGAGGCCATCGGCGGGTTGCTGGGCCTGTCCAGGGAGAGGGTGCGCCAGATCGAGGTCATCGCAAAGCGGCGTTTCAACGCGGTCGCTGAAAGACTGGGCCTCGCCGGCCATCTGTAGGAGGTAGGACATTGAACGACGTATCCCAGGCGGCCACGCCCGCCAGCGCATCGGACCGCACGAGGTTGCGGCTGGACACCTGTGGGAGGTGCCCCCAGCGCCTGCAGGGCTTCGTGGGCGACCGCTGCAACCTGTGCGGCTGCTTCCTGGCGCTCAAGGCCCGCATGGCCGACCAGACGTGCCCGGCGGGGTACTGGCCGTGCTGACCCGCCTGCTGCTGGTCCTGTGCGCCGTCCTGTGCGTGGGCGGAGCCCCAGGGGACCGCTACGACAGACGCTACGCCGAGGACATCCTGACGGCCCTGGTGTGCGCCGAGTGCTCCGTGTGCGCCGACCCCGCCGAGAGGCAGGCGGTGGCGGCGTCGGTCATCCACCGTGCGGGCAGCCGCCACCCCCGGAGGCTGGAGCGGGTCATCCTCGCCCCTGGGCAGTACGCCGACATCGAGCACTGCCGGGACTCCCCCAGAGCCCGCAAGCGGATGCTGCCCGCCGTCAGGGCGGCCCTGCGGGGGGCGGATCCGGCCGAGGGGGCGACGAGCTTCCACGCCCGGTGGACGTGCAGCCTGCGGCCCAGGGCCTGCCATCACCGGGAGTTGGGGGTCTGCGAGGACACCGTGTGGCCCCAACTGCAGGAGGTCGAGGTGCCGGACTGGTTCCAGCACCGGTTCTATCGACGGGACCGCTAGGTGAGGTACACTGCCCGCCTCGCGTTTGAACGCGGAGGAGTGATCATGCGGAAGTGCCTGTACGGCCTGTTGTTGGTGCTGGCGGTCGGATTTTCCACGCTGCCGGGATTTTCCCATGCGCAGGACGGCCCGCCGGCCGCCGCAGCGCCCTCCCCGGCTCCGCCCCCGGCCGACGTTCCGCTCGACAGGGTGGGCTGGCTCGTCGGTGCGGCCCTGGTCATCAACCGTCTGCTGCAACTGCTCAAGCGGATGCAGGCCGTGTTCCCGGCGAAGTGGAAGCCCTACCTGCCGCTTGTCGCCGCAGGGTTGGGGTTCGTCGCCGGGGCGCTGGACCTGATGGTCAATGGCTCCCCCTGGTACATCGCCCTCATCACGGGCGTCGTGGGAGCCAGCGGGGCGGTGTTCGTCAGGGAGGCGGGGCGCGCCGTCAAGCACGCCCGCACCAAGCCGCCCAAGGCCGGCGGGGACATGGACGACGACGAGCTTGCAGACGCCGTGGCGGAGGGTTGACGTGCGCAGATTCCTCATCTCGTTCGTCGCCGCCTTCTGCGCCCTGCTGCTCGTCTCCCTGGGGGCGATGTACGTCCATGCCGACGACACGCCCGACTCGCAGGAGTACTACAGCCTCACCAAGGACGGCGTCGCCCCGGCAGCGGGGTTGGGGCACGGCCGGGTCATCGCCGGCTTCGACAGCGTCAACAACCTGCTTCGCTGGGTACGCACCAACGCCTCCGGCGAGATCATCACGGCCGGCGGGGGCGGTGCCGGACCGCAGGGGGTGGCCCAGACCCCTGTCACGAGGCCCTGCGACGACACCGGCGGCGTCTTCTTCACGGCCAACGCCGCCGACCTGCGCTACACCATCGTCAACGACTCGACCACCCAGGACGTGTTCATCCTGTCGGGGGCGACCAGCGGGGCGGACAGGTCGACCACCACGGGCTATTCGTTCCGCCTGGGGTCGGACGCCGGGTCGGGGGACAGTTCCGTGTACGTCAGCCCGTCGGGGCTGCGCATAGGCGGCGAGTCGTTCGCCTGTGACGCCGCCGCGGCGGCGAACATCCGCATAGTGGCGTGGAGAGCCCAGTGATCAGGTACAGACTCTCCCAGGCGTTCTTCGTTCTGGCCTTGTTGACCGGGGCCACGTTCGCCCTGGCCGACTGGCAGCAGCGCCCCCCGCTGACGTTCCGGCCCGACGACACCGTCGTCGGCTTCGGGAACACGGGGGCCCTGCCCGATGGGGCTCTAGGTTGGGAGACGGCCGGAGCCGAGGACTATTTCTCCGCGGTCATCCCCAGCGGAGCCGGGCTGCTGGTGTCGAGCGACGCCAATGTCGACCGCAGCGGATCGCTCGCGGCCGGATCCACCTACCTCGGCGTGTGCTCGGACGACGAAGCGTCGCCCACCGAGTGTCTGACCGCCCGCCACGACGGGACGGACGGGATCCTTGCCAGCGCCTCCGGCAGGCTGGTGCTCGCGCCCACCGGCGGCCTGACGTCCATCCGGGATGCGAACGCCGACTACTTCATGACGTTCTCGGGCACGGACCCGCTAAACACGAGCTTCGTCCACAACGCCAATGCTCAGAACGGCTACATCACCACGGTGAGCCAGTCGTACCTCCAGACGTTGATGGCGATTCGGGGAGGGGCTGGCACGGCCGGCGGACGGCAGTTGGTCATCACCGACTTCGACAACCGGGTGATCGACCACGACCACGCCACACCCACCGACCCGACCCTGTTCATCCACAGCGCGACGAGCCCGGACACGGACAACACCCAGTGG
>Ga0080013_1002012_pt1 | contig 25155 bp, 33 predicted proteins | sample ETNvirenome_6_85_FD_69236 | JGI IMG/M metagenome (GOLD analysis project Ga0080013, IMG submission 69236) | Marine viral communities from the Pacific Ocean - ETNP_6_85 (SPADES assembly) (version 2) | ecosystem: Environmental > Aquatic > Marine > Oceanic | place: Pacific Ocean | collected 2013-06-19
TAGCTTCGACCACCAGACTGGGACCGTATGCCCCAGCCTAGCAGCCGTCTATCTCTAACTGTACACAGCCCCCCTAAGCTACGAGACGTCTTGCGCGTGGTCTTGCGACCTGTAGCGCCCAGTCTTGCCGGGGGCAAAGTGCCATTGTGCATTGTGTTTTCCGTAGAGCCGCAACTCAATCAGCCCAGCCTCGTCGTTTAGCATGACGAAGCTAGCGCCAACGGAGTCGGCCCATTCATCTAGCTCTAGAAGTAGCTTAGTTACTAGGTCTAAGTAGCCTGCTCTATAAGATGCTGCCATCTCATCGACCAGTCTCATAATGGGCCTTGGTGGCCTAGGATATGAGTGCGCTACGAATCTACCCAGTAGTTACCTCCTCTCTGCCGCTCTTGCTGTCCGGCATTGCAATGACCATATCGAAGGCGACAAGCTGTAGCCCTGTATTGACTACGATCTGCCCGTCGCTGTCTTCTGTAAGCGTTGCCCTTGGGAACAGGGCAAGTACCTCCTTGTATAGCTCGTCTACTGTCACGCCAGCTTCCAAGTTAGGTTCACTTCTTCCGGCTCTTTCTTGCTTGGCTGATTAGACAGCAGCACTTCGCCAGAGGAGGAGTCAAGTAGGATGTTATCCACGTTGTATTCACGCATCCACTCGACAACTTTGACTAGCTCCTTGGTTACCGGGCCAGTGGTCCCATCGTAGTGGGCCCTCTTTGGCTCTCTTGCGCTTTCGGCTAGGCCAACATCAGCCCGCTGGCTCTTGCCACGCCGTGGATGCACACCCATTTGCCTTGGCAGGCCAACAGACACCCTGTAGTCGCCCACCACTCGGTAGTAGTTGGGCCTTGAATAGCCAGCAGAGCCAGCCACTCCCCATACAGCAGCAAGCGCTTCGTAGACGGAGCCGGTAATGCTTGGGTCCGTAGACACCAGCTTTGCTATCCAGTCCTGCCCCGTTCCACTGGGCGCTACATTTAGCAACCGCCCCAGAGTCTCCCGCTCTTCCCTGTTCAGCCTCGCTGCCGATGGGTGCGTCTCCATTATCTCGGCCAGTCGGTGTGCTGGGGTAGCAGCGCCTGCCCCGTTTCCTGCTCGCTGCGAATCAGTCGCTCTGCGTGCAGGCTTCACTACGCACCTGAAGTTGTGCCTGCTGTAGCCTCGCTCCTTTGTCCTGCCCCAGAAATCAACCAGGGAAGTAAACGTTCCGAGTGTAACGGCTGGATCTGCATCGGTTAGCGCTCTGATCCACTGCGTTGCATTGCGCCAGTTGCCTGGGTCTATCCCACGCAGCCTTACAAAACTGCTTCTCTCGTCATCGGACAGCGCTATTCGGCGCGCTCCCTTTCTTAGCTTCGTATTTGTCATCTCTACATCCTTTGGTTGCGGGCTTCACTTGCCCTTGGTTACTTTCCGCAAACCCTGCACACAGGTCTTTGCATCCACTACCCTTGAAACAATCCACAGCTTGCCGTTTCGGTCCAATACCTCCTTTGGCTGATACAGCGAAAGCAACTCCTTCGCGTAGTCTTCTGTCCCTGGAAACAGCCAGATCATCGGTGTGTACTTAGCGAGCAGCGCATACAGGCTGGCAGCGTCACCGTCTCCAAAGGCGATCACCCCAGAGATGTCCGCTGTAGCTGCCCACTTCTCTATCTCCTCGATAAGGTCCGGTCCAAAGTGCGGTACCTCTTTCTGCCTTGCCCCAACTAGCATTGTGCTGGCTGTCACGTCGCCAACGCTTGCTGTGTACTCTGTCTGCGTGTAGCCGTTGAAGTGGCAGACCACTACAGCGTCCTTATCTAGATCGGATATCGCCAGGGCTGCTGCATAGCAGGCGTCCCGAATCTCTGAGCAGCTAGGGGAGATGTCTACCAGGATCAACTTGAGCCCAGTCTGTAGCTCTTCCCGATGGCACCGTGCCATTCTGTAGCTGCTGCCAACTAGCTCCTTCACTAGCCGCTTGCCTGATTTTCGCGGCGAAGGGTCAAGCCCAGCGCCGATGTCCATTGCAACCAGGCAGGCTTCCATACTTGCCTGAATAGAAGCGGCGTGCTTCTTTAGCGTCTTGCTCATTGAGCCAGCCTCAATAGCGTTGACCATGCCGCCAGGGTTCTCATTGCGGAAGCTGTCTTCTACCGAGATAGAAGCCGTGTCGCAGTTCCATTCCGCCTTGCTGGTTACCGGTCTAATCTTGCCCGTGCCAAGGCCCAGCGACCCATAGAAGTAGCTTGGCTTGAAGGCGTTAGGGCTAAACAAGCTAAACCCCTTATATGCGTTTACCGCACCATAAGAGGAGTAGCCTCCCCCCCAAAGCCAGTCGTCATCGGTAGCGGCAAAGCCGTTCCCGTAGCTTTCGCCTGAGACACCGGGTTTGGGGGGGAGATGGCTACCGGGTGAGGCTACATCCCCGGTACTACATCCAAAGGGCAACTTGGTTTCTAGACCGCTTCCAAGAGACTGCAAAGGCCGACCGGTGCCCCGGTACGAAGTAGCCGCAGGGATGCCAACACCCTGCTTGTCGCCTTTGTCGCCTGTTGTAACAGTCTTGGGTTGGAGTGACCCTAGCAGTCTTGCGTTTCCAGTTAGCTTCTCCTCTGCGCTGAGGGCTTGCTTGCGGAAACTCCTTGACTGCACATCGCCTCCTGCTGCTTGTCTCCTACCACTGCCCTTGCGGGCAGCAGGAACACTAGACACCCCGTCCACCGACTGATCGAGAGAGGGATCCGACTCTCCGTTACCAGTAGCACTAGGCCCCCTGGATTCCGGCCTTCTCATAGCTCTGAGCAAGCCGGCCAGATCGGTGGTTATGGGCGTGTCAATGCCCTGAGCAGCGGAAGGCCCCGCCCTACCGCCCTTGTTCGTTTCGCATATGCTCTCTCCTTCCGTAAGGTCAAACGTCCACTGGTGCCCGTCTCCCCGACTTATTACGGTGTCTGGGCCGTGTTGCTCGATCATTTGGTCGAGCTTGGACGCGAATTTGTTTCTAGCGAATTCCGGCCTTGGTATCTTCGCTCTCTCTGACTTGGGCAGGCAAGACCACTCTTTCCAGGCCGAGTGCCGCCACCGTCTGTAGCGCCAACCGCTTTGGAAGAGGTGTGGCAGGGGGGTGCTTCTCCGGCCAGTCCTTGCCAGGAGCGGGCCGTCGGAAGCTAGCTTTAGTGACTCTGAACTTGTCCTTGCTGCCTTGCCGATCATCCGTCGCATATCTCTAAGCGTAAAGCTCTCCCTGTCTTCCTTGCCCATGTCTCAACTCCTACTCGTCTATGCCGCCTCCGGCGACGGTTACTATGTTTAGATTCCCTATAACCGTTACAGGGAACCAGTCTTCTGCCTCTACAACGCCACCAACAACGTCCCCAACCCAGCGCATGTCCGCTATCTCTGCGTCCAGGTCTAGGCTCCCCGCTGTACCAAACATCGGGTAGACAACCAGCAGCCTGCCGTCTGGCATAGAGATAAACTCGAACATCTCCCTAGCTATAATCCAGGCTCTCTCAGGGTGTTCTCTCTGGAAGCTGCAAATCTGCTCGTCAACACGCTGGAAGGCTGGCGGATTTACCACCACTTCTTCCTTTCTAAGGGCACTGGGGTGCTGCCTATCCGTCCTGAATGCGCCCCGTTCCATTGCATCGGCAGTCCTCTTGGCAAGCGACTGCGCCTTGGTTAGTTGTTCAAACATCTCATCTAGGAGGCCTTCTATGGTGTTAGACGGCATGCCTTGCCTCCTCCTTCTCTGCCTCTGCCTTCACCAGTTGCCTAGCTCTGCAAAGCTCAGACCACGCTGCGCTTAGGTTTCTGCTTCCGATTACCTTGTCTCTAACGTAGTCCCTGCCCTTGTTGTTCCTTGCTGCCCAGCCAGTCAGGGTCAACGCAAGGTCTCCTTGGTCGCCGGAGAAGGAGAAGGCTTCGTGCAGGGCCCTAACTCCCTCTTGCAGGCTAAGAGCATTGTTGCCCTCATAGACTGCTATCTCCCTAGCCAGCTTCCAAAGCACACGAACAAACCCAGGAGGAAGGTTCGTTCTAACCATCAGCAAGCGCTCCTGCTGTGCAATCGGCAGGGGCTGCATCATCACCCTGCGAACCCTACGCATAAGGGCATCGGACAGTTCACGGTGTGCGTTGCTGGTAATGAAGCAAAGCACGTTGTTCATGGTCGTTTGTATCTGCACACCGGGACGCACCGGGACACGACCAGACTGCAACCAGTCCAGCAGCAAAGCCTCTGTACGCTGCATTGTCTTGTCTATCTCATCGAGCAGCAGTACAACCATCCCGCGCTCCGATGCCCTAGCCACCTTGGCAAGCACACCGTCCTGCCTAACGGACCCAGAGTCGCCAGCAACAGCAGCAGCAACGTCTACACCAACAAACAGTTCATCTGCATCGGACCAGCTATGGCACTGGTAGACAATGAACTCCACTCGGTCTCCATTGCCCCTAATCACCTGGAACACTGCTTCTGCAAAGGCAGACTTTCCTGTTCCCGGTGGCCCCTCTAGCAGTACAGCCCGGAGCCCTGCTTGCCCTGGTGCTGTAAGGACACCGGCTAGTGCCAAAACATCAGAGCGCCTAGGTACATATCCAACGCTTATCAATTTTTCCGTTAGTTCCTCAGTAAGGTTCGGAAGAGTCACGATCAAAATCCTTTCTATCTAGCTATTTCGTAGCCCAGAGCGACCATCGCTAAGAGCAGGGTGAGGGTTAGTGGGATCACTGCTTTCGCCTAGGAAGAAGGGCGTGCCCAAAGCAGGGAGGGTTTGTAATGATTAGCTTCTGCCCTCTGCCAGGGCCGAGCTTGCAGTCCAAGTGATTGAAGTGTGATTTGCAGACATACCCCCAAGTACCTCCGTATCTAGGGATCGCAGCATCAGCAAATGCCCTTCTCTCGCACTCTGGTATTTGACAGTTAGGTAACGAACTAACAGCTACCTCTGTGCCTTTCTTAGCCATCTCTCTCTCTCCTAAGCTACGTCGAGACGGCATGTCCCGACTACGAAACCAGCATACCAAACCGGAAAAAGCCGGTGATTCCGGGGGGTTACGGATTCCGCCCACTTCGACTGCATATATATGTATATATAGTAAGAATAGATATAGACAGCCATAAGCAGCAGCAAATCAGGGGCGCGCGCTAGGCAGTAGCGATAGCCCTTCGTGCCCACGCGACGTGTTGCAATTTACTGGACGCGACGTGTTGCCGGCTCGAACCCCGACGGGTCGGGGCGACGACGACCGACGCCGTAACCCGGCGGAATCGTTGGGGAATTTTCGGGGCTTGACTTCCGTTAGCCGGTCGGTTTATGATGCTCCGGCGAGGTCCCGAGAAGTTCGGCGGACCACCACCACAGCAACAGCTAAGGAGGCTATATGGAGCTTGTTAGTTCTAGGTGTAAGGGCTTGTTTGAAACAGGGAGGCTGCTAATCACCCCAGGTGCATTGGAAGCTACTAAGAAAGCAGGACAGGGGCTAGAGCCTCTGATAGACAGGCACAAGTCAGGAGACTGGGGCGATATGTGTGAGGCAGACGTGGAGTCAAACAACGCAGCCATTGATGGTGGCACCAGGATCATGTCTTCGTATGAGATGTCCACAGGAAGGGTCGTCTGGCTGGTCACAGAGTCAGACAGAAGCGCAACAACGATCCTTATGCCAGATGAGTATTAAGTGGTTCAACCGAAGGCCAGGGGAGCCGCCCATTTCGCAAGAGGAAGACGGCTCGTTCTGCACGGTCTTCGGAGACACTAGGCCAGATTGGGTAGAGCTTCCGCCACAGCTAGGTGGTGGAAAGAGAAGGGTTGAGGGGGTCTTCCACTCAGCCTGTCCATGTAACCAACAGCACTCAGTTAGACACCTAGACATTGGGCGGGGTCTCCATGTGGCTGAGTGCAAACACAAAGGCTTCCTCTGGTACGAGGTAGCTGGAAAGGATTGAGATGTACGAAACAATCACAGTGAGCGACTTTGAAGGCTACGAAATTGATAGCAATTCTGACTACTTAGAACACGAAATAGACCTTGGTGATGCCGGCTATCACACCGTGACCATAGACATGGCCGACCGCACTGACTGCTACCAAACGTCAAGCGTAGACATAACGCTGGATACCATCGCATCCACAGTAAGCAGCGATTCGCTGCTCAAGGAAATGCTTTGGGAGCTTGTTGGCTACTGCGGCATGGATTCTGTGCTTGATGCGCTTGCCGAAATGGAGGAAAGGGGGGAGGCGGCATGACTACTGCTGAAAAGTCCCGCAGACAACTCTTCGTTGAAGAGCTTGAGAGCAAAGGAATCTTTGTCAGAACCTACGACGAGCCTGGAATGGACAGGCTTGTAATCGCGGTTGACGGGCTGCACCGAGAGCTTTGCAAGTACGACAACGCAAACATTCAACTGTGGGAAGGCGTCACCGTGCTTGAGCTTGTCAACGCTTACGCAAGGCACCAACACCTAGCCATCCTTGGAGGGAGGGAAGAGAAATGAGCGACATACACCAGTGGGTAAACGTTAGGTTTAACTGCGTTCCGCTTGACCTGTTAGCAGACAAGGACGGAAGGCACGACTTTGAGGAGTGGGAGAGGCTAAACCCACCTGACTACGAGGCCATTTGCAACAGGATATGTGGCGACACAGACTGCAAGGGAGACTGCGAAGAAGAGGCTGAGGAGTATCTACACGCCTTCCCATTCGCTTGGGGTACTGCCTTTCTTCCAGACTACGATGTGCAGCCAGATGAGGCTACAGCAGCAGGCTTCCTGCTCTATGAGTTCAGGGGGCAGCAAGTACTTGGGATTGATGGCGGCGGCTACGACTTCTATGAGCAGCACTGGGCACCGCTAAAGAGCGGCCTGATGGGCAGGCGGTACGAGGGGCAGGAAGCATGAGAAGCTACAGACACCTTGAGGGGCCGCCGGTTCCCTGGCACGTACTGGACAATGGACTTGCTGCCTCTATGCACCTTGAAGTCAGAGTCCTGTACGGCCTGCTGCTTGATGCAGCCGACTCTCTCGGCATAGCCGTAGAAGATACAGAGAAGGCTATTGACTGCCAGATTCAAGAAGCAACGAAGGAGAGGAAGGAAGCATGAGCATCGAATGTCCAAGCGAAGCGTGGGATAGATACGTCACTCAGCACGAAGAAGGGTGCGAGGTTTGTCACCAGCACATAGACAACTGCGACTGCCCTGAGTGTCCAAAGTGTGGCGAGATAGGTGACTCCGACTGCTACGAGAAGCACGACCTAGAGCCAGCGCATGACAGCATTGACTCTTACTGTGATTGGGTTGGTGTGGCACCCATTCGCTCATGCCTTAGAGCTACTGACAGGTATTGCGACGATGGCTTGCTCCTTGTGATGCGTGACGGCAGGAGGTTCCACTCGGCCTCAAACAAGGACCGACTTGCGGCAGAAGAACTCAAGCCTTGGGAAAGGATAAGCAAGGTAATCGTAACCGGCATCGCATGGGACGGTAGCGATTGGGAGTACGACGAAGAGGTGGTTGCTGGCAACGGATGGTCAGCACTAGAGCAAGCAAGGGACAACTTTGTGGATGCCCTTGAGGAACACAGAGCATTGATGGATGCAGAGGAGGAAGCATGAGCAGCCAAGGACACGATGAGATCGAAGCGGCCTGGATCCGCGAGGATCTCCGGCAACTACAGCAAGCTAAGCCCCGATGGGAGGCCTCTGGCTGTAGAGGCGGATACTGCGGTTGCTTCGACTGCTACACCTGCCGAGGCCCTAAGAAGGCGAAACAGAGCGAAGAAGAGAAGGAGGAAGATTGATGAAGCTAGGCTTTGTATTCAAGCTAGGCGAGAACTTGCCAGACCCACCGGAGGCGGAGCCCGGTAAGGAGCCAAAGCTAAAGCTAGTAGATACGAGAGAAGATAGCCCCACCTCTCAAGAGGCAAGGGACTTTGTTGGTGGTTACTGGGAGCTAGTTCACCTGAGAAACGGCGACCAGTTGCTTGTTAATGAAATGGGCAGGCTGAATGGCTTGCCCGTAAACAAGGAGGCCAGCCGAATGTACGGCGGCATTATTGTTGGTGACGCGATTCACCTGAAAGGAACGGCGAAGTGGGATTAAAAAAGGCAACGGTGGCAAACAGCTACGGGCTACAGCAGCTTGCGAAAAGCTCCCAGGGAAGGAACAGGTCTGTCGATGAGAAGGCCCTGTCCGAAGACATTGACCCTGAAGGCATTCACGTAATGAGCTTCAGCATGGTTCACAACGACGTGGAGCTTAGGACGGAGTGGCTGGTCAAGCTGAAGGACGACACCAAGACGAAGCATGTCCGTGAGGTAGACGGGGTGAAGTTCGTAAGCGTGTGGCTGGACGTTGACTTCATCGAATTTGATAAGTGGACTTCCACCGTTGATGTAGACGGGACAGATCCCGTCCCGCCTGCAACTGATAATGCGGAAGCGTAAGCCGTGGCTTCTGAGGCGAACGACGCTCTCTGGCTTTTACAGTTCCTGCCACAGAGAGAGCGTCTGCCTCAGATGTGGCACAAGTGTCGATGAAGAGAGCGGTTGGTCAACGATAGGACAGGCGTTAAGTAGGAACAGAATAGTCGGCGGGGTGCTTTGCAAAACATGCGGCCCGCTATTCATCGAATGGATGAAGGAAGGAGGTTACGAGTATGGACCTAATTGGAATGAGAAAGAGTAGCGAAAAGTACAGAACACACGGCAAGCCTAGCTCTCCAAACGTTAGTGGAGTGCCCACAGTGGAGGAGTTGCGTGAAGAGGATAAGGCCTTCAAGCACGTCACCCACACTCAGGGCGGATGTCCGGTCTGCGGAACGAAGAGGGTGTTCAGGGTAACTGTAGACCTAGAAGAGAACGAACACGGTGCAACCTTCGGTGTCTATGCCGGTTGCGCTGCCTGCCCATGGGCTTCACCGATGCAGCTTTGCGGTACAGCGCCGCACCCTTGCTGACCACGGAGGGGTGAACAGTGGCTCTGTGGAGCAAGACAATGGTAGATGCCGACAACCTGTGCCCAAGGCAGGGGTTGTGGCTTCGGCTAAACAGACCGGGTGGCTTGCAGTGGCCTGGTTACATGGTTGGCAGCTATGTACACGCCGCCATACACACCGAGAGAACTGGCGACGAGGGGTCTGCGAAGGAGGCTGCTGGCCTTTTTAGCAGGCTGTCTCCTACGCAAATGGCCGGGGCAACCAGGCTGCTTTCCAACTACGAGGATATGGGGTTCGACAAGGCGCTTCCAGAAGACGCTGTGTACGAAAAGAGCTTTGTGTTCGACATGGATACCGGAGAGTGGTCGGCTGCCCCTGAATGGGCTGTACGTGGAGACAAGTGGGATCCAGGCAGGGCCAAGGGAACGATGTTCAGGATACAGCCTGACGTTTACTACATTGACCCTGTTGACGGATGCCTTGTCGTTGCCGACTGGAAGACAACGCTAGGGCTCAAGAGCGATAGCTCCCTGGAGATGGACACACAGGCGATTATCTACAGCGCTGGTGTGCCAAGGGCTCTTGGTCTTCCAGATGATCACCCAGTTCGATTCGACTGGTGGAACCTACGATTCAAGATAGGACACCGGATAGAGCGAGAGGCTGGTCACTGGAACAACCTGTTCAGGCCAATAGCAGAAGCGTGTGCGTCTATTGACGACATTGACCAGGACGACAGGGAGTCAGACTACCGTGCTGGTGGACACTGCGGCACATGCAAGTACAGGCAACAGTGCGAAGCCACGGAAACTGTAGAGGGCAGAGAAGAAGGGGCGTTGGAAGACGCCGATCTATACAAGCTATCTAAGCTGCTGGACGCTAGGGCAACTAGGGTCAGGTCGATGCTTAGGCAGCGAGCAAAGGAAAGGACGAGTGTGCTTGAGCTAGGCGAGGGCTATGTGCTTGGACCTAGCAACACCAGCGGATTCCGCTGGATCAAAGACAAGAAAGAGGAGGCCCTTGGCATGTTGGTGGAACGAATCACCGTGTCTGGGCTCAACATATTTGATTTCTTCGACGTGAAGGGGAAGAGCCTTAGCGATTGGCTAAGCAACCTTCCTGAAGAGGAGAGAGGGATTGTCCAAGGTGCTGTTAAGGAAACAACCAGACAGTCCTTTATAACCAAGAAGGAGGCCACAAATGGCTAGCAAGAAAGACAGTGGAAGCAAGGCTAATGGAAGCACCAGAAGCACCGTTACCCCAGAGCAGTTCGTATTGGCTTGGCAGGGCAGCGCAACGATTGACGAGGTTGCCGACAAGCTAGACATGACCCGTATGTCAGTGCGACAGAGGGCTTACTCATACCGGCGGAAGGGCGTGCCCCTCAAGTCGATGAGGTCTAGCTCTCGGCGCATTGATTGGGACGCACTCAAGGAGCTAGCTGCCGGTGCCCCAACCTCTGCTGAGGCCTAGGAAGGTGGGTGGCGTACAACGTGTTCAGCCGCCCGGTGTTGCGTCCTCCAGCGTGCCAAGTGCGCTGGAGGCGCAGCGGCCTAAGCTGGCTGCCGTATCAACCCAGTACCTTGACGAGGAAAGGCTTGTTCACCTAGCCAAGGCTTTGTGGCACAAGACACCTGGCCTGCAAAGGTGCAGCAACGTCAGCTTTCTGCGCGCCGTCTACACCGCAGCCCAGTTTGGGCTAGACCCAACCGGAGTAGGCTCCCAGGCATACATCATACCATTCGGGAACGAGGCTACGTTTGTTCGTGGCTGGGGTGGCGTCATCACCATGGCTGCCAGACAGGGCATAGCCATTGAAACCTTCGCTGCCTACGAATCCGACACGTTTGAGGTCAAGCGAAATACCGGAGTCACAGAGGTTAACCACACTGAGTGGCGTCCTGAAGACGGCGGTGATCCCGGCTCCGTCATAGCCTGCTATGCGGTTGCGTTTTCAGAAGCCTGGATGCACCCAATGGTCGAGGTTGTCTGGAGGCATGACATAGAGAAGGTCCGCAGGAACTCCCGGTCTGGCGGTAGCCCAGCCTGGAAGGAGTGGTACTCAGAGATGGGCAGGAAGACTGCCGTAAACAGGCTAGCCAAGAGGCTGCCCCTGTTCATTCAGGTCAAAGAGGCCCACCTAGAGCAAACCCACAAGGGAAAGGTGTGGGTTGCCAAGCGACGAACAGCCGCTCCCCTTGCTGAGGTTCCTGCACACCACGAAGAAGGCGAAGTTATAGATGTAGACCCCGTTGAGCAGAAAGAGCCAGGGCATGACCGGGAGGCTCTGCTTGCAACAGCCAAGGCGCTCAAGGAAGCTAACGGGAAAGAGTACAAAGAAGTGTTTGGCAGAAGACACGTCAGTAGGATGGAGGAGGGAGAGCTTGCCTCCATGATCAGCAAGGTTGAGGGCATCATCTCCACAAAGGAGCCCGATGTCGTTATGCCTGCACAAATCAAACCAGCAGAAGAGTACGAAGACAACCTTCCGTTCTAAAGGAATGTCGCACGGGAATCCTTTGTTCCAAAGTCCACCGGACACCTCCCGTGCTGCATGACAATCTCAGGGGTTCAGTGGCTATGCCTGCCGGTGTTGGGTTCTCAATCATTCGCCCAACTGGTGAACGAACGCCTACTTGAAGGTGGTTAAACCGGCAATTAAACAGACAACAAAAAGGAGAAGAGACCATGAAGGTTGGAGAGATAAGGCACGAGGCAAGGTGTTCAGCCTGCAACGGTGCGTTTGATGCAGTTGCGTACAAGCCAAGCTACAGGGAGTCTGGCAGGGCTGTTTGTGACGCCTGCCTCTACGCAGACCGTACTGCAATGTCTCCCGCTGCGTCCGCAGTACAGGCCCCAGAGATATGCGGCGGGGTCATTTGCATAGACAGACGCAGTGCCAAGGGGTAGCTGGAAGCACAGGGCAGACGGGCATGTTCATATGTATGGCCCATGGCAGTTGCTGCGTAGCGAGCTAGACCCAAAGCCCGAACTCAGCGACGACGAGTACATAGCCTCTCTTCGACTTGAGCCGATGTGGGAGCAGGGGTGTTCTTGCGGATTTCAGAATATTGTAAGAAGGTTCAGAAGGCCGACCATGAAGTTTGACTTCAATGGCTTGTGGAGGAGGTAGTTTTGAGGGGCAGAAAGAGCAGGAACAAGGGTGCTAACTTTGAGCGCCACATAGCAAGGCTACTGAGGGAGTGGCTTGGAGATGAGTGGGAGGTAAAGAGGAACCCCACCGACAGGCAAAACGGCAGGGCCGGGGCAGGGGAGTTTGAGATCGTCGGCCCATACGACTTCCCGTTTGCCATAGAGTGCAAGGCCCACGAGTCCTTTGACTACGGGCAGCTATTCAGGATGCCCATGACCGGGCCCTTCAACGGGTTCTGGGGTCAGGCTGTTAAGCAGGCGGAGTCGGCAGGCAAGATGCCCATGCTGGTTCTCAAGAAGAACAACGGCCCAGTGCTTTGCGCTATGGAGTCGTCTGCAATAAAGCTGCTTGTTCCCCTCCCAGAGAGGATGTCCTTCATGTCGGTTGAGCAGCCTAGGTGCATAGTGTTCCCGCTCCCTGTCCTTTTGGAGCAGCCCGCGTCCTGCCTGTTTGAGGTTGCGCCTGCTGCTGTGGGACTGTAGAGTCCAGGCACCACTGTCCGGTTGTCCTATCTCCCCTCCTTCGTTCAGGCCAACCGCAACAGCCCGCCGCAAGGCCGACTAGAGCAGGGCCCCTCAGGTTTTCGCACCTGGGGGGCCTGTTTCGTGTCTGGCTATCTTGTCGCCAAAAGGATTGCCGTTATCACGGCAACGGTTGACCCAGCCCCCACACCTATCCCGATACCGAAGAGCCTAGGCTGCCTCTCCTTGGCCAACCGTAGCTGCTCTTCCCTTGCGGCGAGTATGGACGCTGCGTATTCCCTATCCGACTGCCTGCCCCCATAGGAAAGCTGGATAACGTTCCTTGTCTGCTCCAGTATCTCAGCCTCGGTCATAAGGTGGGCCAGCTTGTGCGGCGGAGTAAGGATCCCTATGCACTCAACTTCATGGCCTGGTGCTATCGGCTTTGCCTTTTCGCACCAACCCTCGTCAGCATCGGGGACCTGTGGGGCTGGTATCTCTGCACGCGCAAAGTCTTTGGGAAACAGCGTGCCGCTTGTCGGCAAGGTTATACACCCGGAGGTAAGCGCCCACACAAGGAAGCAGAGAAACCAGGCCCATAGGGAGATGATCTTCTTCATAGGTTCGAGAACTTATCGTTAAACGTATCGGCTAGCTCTTGCAGATCGGGTGTCTCTTCGTTGCTCTCCACGATCTTCTCTAGCTCTTCTTGGGCTTCCTCAACCGCAGACACTTCTCTTTCCATGGCTTCTTTATGCTCCGCGACAGCCTTCTTAGCCTCACGCTTCACCTTCACTTGTCTAACGGCAGACTTAACATCTCCCTTAGCCGAGAGAAGCGCGACGGCCACGGCGGCAAGACCGGCAACAAGCCCAGCCGCCACCCCAAGTCCCGCCCTAAGTTTGGGAATCTTGTACGCCGCTACGCCAAGCGTTGCAGCAACCAGCACAAGAAGAACAACTAGCCCAGAGTTCATCTGTCCCTGAGCCCTTTCCCAGAGACGAGGCGGGCAACAGCGGCTGGCAGGGCCTTTTTAACTGCCGCGTAGATTCCTGGGGCAAGCGACCCGCCCACGAGGCCTAGGATCGGCCCCCACGCCCCCTGAAGGGTATCGGGCCAGAGGGGCAGCGATCCCATAGCTCCGCCCAGGATGATCGCCGTTGCCCTAGTCAACCACCGCAAGAGCGCCTCGGTACCCTTCGAGAGCTTGCCGTCATCGTCCAGGTACTTGGCGATCATTCGGATGGCTGGCTTGCAAACCTGACCGGTAAGCACGTAGCTGCCCATGCCGATCATCGACATCCGAATAGCTAGGTCAAGGTAGTCGCTCACGTTCATCTCTATCTCCTGCGTTCAAGGAACTCAACGCGCTGGTCTAGTAGCCGTATGTCGCTTCTGAGATCGCCAATCGCCCGCAAGTGATCCAGGTTGGTTGGCGGTGCCTGAACAGAAGACTCGACCCTGTGCAGGGAATCCTTGAGCGCTGATAGCTCCACCCGGATAGCCTGAATCTCGGCCATGGACACCAAGTCCTCGACCTGAGGCTGGCCCTCTTGCAGGCTTCGGATATCGCCGCTTAGCTGGTAATAGAGCGTAGCCCCAGCGAGCGCCTGGCTGACCACCCACAAGACTAGCCCAATGACAACCTTGATGGGTAGCTTTGCTTCCGTTATGTCGCCTTGTCCCACTGCCTGGCTCACTGCCTCGCTTATTCGGTCCTGCCGCCTTGAGCGCCTTGCGGCGTCCTCGATTACAGCAACGGCCTCGGTGGTGTCCCAGGTCGGTTCCTCGTGGTCGTCTTCGGCCACGCCTAGTCTCCAGAGTCATCATCGCTCGCGCTGTCGTCATCACCCGCGTCGGTGTCTTGGACGCTATCGTCACCATCCTGGTCCGGCATGCCCTGGAATAGCGCTGTCAAGATTAGAGCAGCGCACAGCACAATGCAGCACCCCACTGTTACCGCCTGCCTCTTACGTGTCGTCATCCTCAACCCCTACAAGCTCGATGTGTGGCCCATCGAAAAACTCAGACTTGTCAAATGAAAGGTCTGCGTTCCAGTCGCACCCAAGCCTTACCTTGATGCCCATCTGGGACGCGATTCCCTTTGCGAAGTAGGCAGCAGCAATAAACCGTTCTCGCTCCCACCTCACCTTCCAGGGACTGAAGTCCACTGCTAGGCTGGGAACGTGGTTGTGCTTTGACATCTTGTTGACACCATCGAGCTTGCTCTTGCCCTGGCGATACAACTCCTTCTGCTCTTCTACTGATCTAGCCCCGCACAGAATTGTGATATCGACATGCCTGATCACCTCCTCCATCAACCGGATTAGGTCTGGATGACAGGTGTCGAGGCGGCCCCGACTAGCCTTGCTAAACTCAGACATCTGTCGTTCTGGCGAAGACAACAACCACCTCAAGGGTTGTGTCGTCTGGGTCTGTCGTTCTGGCAAACACCTCTGTGTCCGTTGCCGCCATACTAAAGGCCGTTCCAAACTTAACCCCAGTAGCAATGCTTACCGTCGTTCGCCCGCCATTCTGGGCGCTACCATTAAGCGCAATAACGATTGCTGGCGCAGTCGTGCCAACAGTAACCGACTTGGAGTCGTACAGCTTTAGCGTTGCCCTACTGGAATGACTGTTGTCTACGGTCGTTGCGAACAGCCTGCCGCCAGTCATAAAAACATTCTGGTCTGCGTCACCGGCCCCGCCTCCAATGGCTGTCTGCGTAGCCATGTCTATGGCAAGGGGGTTCCCTCTAGTTAGGTTTGCTGTAAGGGCCATGGTTCACCTATGTTGACAGAATTTTTACAAGCACTTTACTTAGCGGCATCGTCGTGTCTGCGGTCGTATTCCCGGTCACTATCCAGACAGACAAGCCCGTTGTGTAGTAGACCCCGCCGGGAAATGCGTAGTTGACCACCTCCCTGGCTGGTGCCAGAAGCTGCATGTGCGCCTCGCCTCCAGAGATGGTAACGGACGCGGCAAACCGGAACTTGACGTAGGTGTCCGCTGTATTGAGGTGGTTGTCTATCTCCACCATGTGGATATACCCAGGTGCCGCCCCAGTCACGTTGTCGTTTGGATCCGCGACCCTGGCCGCGCTGCCTGTGGGGTCCGACTCAACAATAATCAGCTTGGTTGCTGTTGGGTTTACCTGATCCACATTTGAAAACGACATGAGCTACCTCGCTGGGATTATGACGCGACCAGTCTGGTCATGCTGGTGCGTTGCTAGGTTACGGTTTGTTCGCTCGATGCTAGCGAGAATGGTCACGAGCATGAAATAAACCTTCGCGGCCCACGCCGCAGCACCCATGAGAACGCCGAGAAGCGACACGATGAAGGGCCAGCTTGTGATGATTGTTTCGAGCATTGTTACGGCAGAGACAGCGCACTCTCTTCATCTTCCCTAATCAGGGTCCCAAGAAGAACCGTGGAGGGTGAGTAGAGCTTCACTATTCCCCGCCAGGCTGGATATCTGGAAACCAGCCGTCGTCCTTTAGACTTTGCGTTGTAACTAACGAATCCCGCTCTTGCTGCGTCAGTAGGCTAGCTACGTCTATGTGCGCGCCAGCAGAGGCAGACCAAACGCCGTCCTTTACCTTGAAGGCACCGCGACCATCTGTTGGATGTTCTATTGGAAGCGTTGTCTGAACCGTATCAGCGCTTGGACGTGGGTAGCCCATCAGCACGGAGATATCTTCTTCGCGCTGGTCAGCGTCGTCTATGGATGGAAAGACCAGCCACGGGATGTCGTAGATGCTCACGCTGCAATCCCGTATCTGATTGATAGATACCGCTCAACTAAGCCGATCTCTGACGAACCAAGTGCCCCGTTGAAAACAAGGACCTCCGACAGAGTTCCATCGTAGTACCCCGGCACCTTACTGGCGTCTCTTGTTCCTTTGCCGATGTTTACAGTGGTTGCACTTGCTTCGAGCGCCGCCATGTCTGTAACCACGGCACCAGTCAGCCCGTTGACGCGAGTAAACCCATTGCTGCCGTCTGACACACACACAATCATCGCGTTAGACCCGGCAGCCAGGCTAGTCGCACCACTTCCGGTAATCCGCATCGTGTCCGCAGACACCTCGTAGACGTGGTAGCCAAAGCAGCCCTCTGGGGTTTGCCGAACGGTGCCGATGTTGAAGTAACTGCCGCCCCCCGATGGAGCGCCGAAAAGGCCCTCAGTGGCCCAGGGGTTGCCACCGCTGCCAAAGCTCCAACCGCGAGTGACAAGAATTACAGTCCACTCGTCCTTGGTGGTGAGCGACCCATACAAATTCAGACCAGTCATCGTGTCTGAAGAGCCGTCAAACTGAATCTCAGCTCGACTGCCGAGTCCAGATGATGCAAACGGGGGTTGATCGTCGGCAGTGGCTTGCGCCCAGTTAGTTCCGCCAACCAGGTCTAGCCACGCAGACACGTTGGAGCCATTCAGCGTTGCTCCGATGTCTGCCCGTGCCCAGCCAATCAGCGGCACAGAGAGCGATCTCGGGTCAGTTGGAAGAAGCGGAGCGTTCCTAAGCACCCGCTCCTCCCTGGATGGAGACAGCCGGCGCGGGAACGACCTAGCCTGAGAGGTTCCGCCTGGGAACACCCTCGTTGAGGCGGTTCCTGATGGGAAGGCTCGGCCCATTCTAGGCAAGGCCCTTCATGTAAACGATGACTGAGTAGTTCATTGTTGCAGCGCCAGAGGCAATCGGACCTATCAGCACATAGGGCGTGGCAAAGACCGGGATAGGCAGCCCAAGGGAGTCGAATGCCTGAAGGGGATCCGCGCGAAGGTCAAACGTTGCGCTGTAGATAAGGTTGTCTGTGTCTTTATCAGACCCGTCGTAAATCTTCACCGGCACCGCGCTGTTGTTCGCATCAGCCGATGCTGCGCGCACATGAATATGGGCGATCAAACCACGAGACACATCAGCCGTGCCGCTCTTCACTGCCATTTCAGAGGAGGCTGCGGTTGCAGCCAGGCTCACTGTCGAGGTGTCTGTTGGGATCCAAATCTCTTTGGAGTTGTATGCCACCGCTCCTCCTGCCCCTTATCTGGCCACCAAGCGATGGTGTGTTGCCAGTGGGTCTGTGGGGTTATTCTTAAGGCTCTACGCCACGACTATACTAATCACCTTGCTCAGAGTCCACGGGCTCTCCGGGGTACAGAAGTTTTCCTCTTCCATAGTCCAGGGTCCTGTTTAGGTAGCTTTGCTTTCTAACGAAGTTTTTGTTAACCCGGTCCCACTCGGTCTTAAGGGCCTCGTCCAGCATCCAGGCCATGGCTTCGCGCTGGCTCTCAAAGTCAACGTAGTACGGCTTGAGGCCAATGCTAAAGGCAAGCATCCGCTCCTCTGTAGTGGCCCTGGCTGAGGGGTCTCCGGCATCCAGCGCCCTCGCAATGAATGTGTCTTGGACTAGCTTCATGTACTCGTTCATAACGCGCCAGCCAGGAAGCCGGCTCACCATGTAGTACCGCTCTGGGTTGTTCGAGCGATAGTCAAGCCTCGTCCCGACAACCCTGCCCTTCTTGTAGACGGGCACCTCGACCGGCTTACTCGGAAAGCCGACGAACCACTTCAGCATTGGTGGCGCGTTCTTCATCTGCCGAACGTTGTCTAGCTTTTCCCACCCCTTCCCGTAGTACAGAGACTGGTTGCCAAGCATCAACTCTAGAAGAAGCAGAACGTCTGGCCTTCCCCTTGCAAAGAGGCCGATTGGCTTCCCGCCATGCGTCCCAAAGCCACGGCTAAGCTCGATGGCAGCCTGCTGTGGCAGGCCGCTTACGCTGAATATCTTGGCTCCGCCAGTCCGAACAATGGCCTTCCACCGAAGGTACTCTGGTAGGGACTGAATCTCGCTTTCTGTGAACTGGCCGTTGTAAACGCCGTTCATAAACTGGTTGAATATCCCAGCCTGTCGCGGGTTCTTGACCATCTGCCTCAACTGGAATCGGACGTTGCCGGCATCCCAGGTGTAGAAGAAGAACAGGCGTCGAAGAATGTTTCTCTCGAACGGCGTCAGATGCGAATAGTTACGCATCGTATCCTGAACGCCGAAGGCAACATCGTCCAACGTTTTGCCGCGAGACAGTTCCGCCAAACCAAGCAGCCGCCTAGCCTGTATCTCAACGTTCTGGTTAAGGGCCGACATCATCTTGATGTAGGAGGGGAACGACGCCTTTCCGATTGCGGCAGCTACGGCAGCCACACCAGGCCCACCAAGCGCCGTTGCAATCGCAGCCCCCGCGCCAGCGCCGACCACTCGCTCTCCAGTCGCCTGCACTAAATCCTTGAGCCGACCCTTCTTGGCGCTCTCAATCGCCTCAACGAACTTCCCGATCTCTGTCTTGTAGACGGCCCTCGCGCCTCGGCCAACGTCCAACTCTCTCTTCGACATAGGGCCGACAGCCAGCTTCTTGGTCTTTGGATCAATCGCCGTCTTCCAACTCTTGCCAAGGACTTCGCCACCGAGAGCGCCGACCCACGATCCAAGGACGCCCCCAGCCGCGCCACCAAGGGGGCCTGCAACCGCAGAGCCTGCGATCCATCCACCCGTAGCGCCAAGGCCAGACCCCAAAAGCATGGGTCCAAGTGGGGCCTTAGCCGCAGACACGTCGCCCCTGCCCAGGGCCTCCTCAAGGAAGGCTTGCGTCCGTGGGGACTCATCAATTCCATAGCTGCCAAACTGTCTCTTCAACTCACCTATCGTCTTTTTGTGAGCGCCTATGGTGATCACCTTGCTTTCTAGCTGTGGGAACGCATCGCTGCCCATCATCAGCCACATATTGTAGTGGTGCCGTGGGTTGAATAGATCCACGCCGATCTTCTGGGCCACAGACGCATAGTTGCCTGTGTAGTTCATGCCTACATGGGCAAGGCTGGACACGGTAGCCATGGTCTTTGCCAAAGCGTGGAACCCGTCGGCCAAGTTCACTAGCGCCCCCCATGCCCCCTTGTGCTGCTCTGGGGTGCGGAGCCACTTCAAGTACTCAGCAACGGGCTCTGGAACGAAGACGTCTGGCATCGACCTGTGAAGCTCAACGTAGTTCCTCGGCACGTTGACGCCCTTGCGGCGCAACCCTGCCATGACCTCCGGTATAGATGCGCCGTCCATAAGCTGCTGGTTGACCCAGTTCTCGATGTTAGGCGTCAACTCGTCTGGCAGCTTCATCATGCCGACAGCCTCAATGTGGTCCCTCTTGCCCAGACGGACATAGCCAAACTCCTTGGCTAGGTCTGGGTTGTTGACGAACCTTGAGTCCCTCCCCATTTCCTTGCCCATTGGGAACATCTGTAGCTGGTCTTCAAGGAACACCTGATTTGCTATCGAACTGTCTACCGACTCGCTGTATCGCTTGATCAAGGTGAAGTAGTCGGCCTCAAAGAACTCGTAGACGCTATCAAGCTCGGCCTGTGTTCTCTTCTTATTGATGAGCGCTGACCACTCGTCTGGAGAGAAGTGTTCACGCAACTGCAATGACTGCGCGGCGTCGTATATGGCGGACAACTCTTCTGGCGACTTACCGCCAATCATGTTCCCGGCTTCATCGTACTCGTGGAAGACGCTCTGGAACTCGGGGCCGTTGGACATCAGGCTTGTGACATCGTGGTAGAGCATGTCTTCTGCTAGCTCATCCCTAGCCTGCTCGTTCAGGTCGTCAAGAATGCTGGCCCTGGTCCGCATGCGCTCAAAACTAATCTTGTAATTGGCTGGCAGGAACCTGCCCTTAAGGGCATCTATCTTTCTTTGAGTGGCTATCCGCATCATGTGCGGGATGTAGCTGGCTACGTTCACCCGACGCAGGAACTCTTCCTTCGTCCAGGGGCGGAACTCCTTTTTCCTTAGCTCGTCTCGCTGTTTTAGTAGCGAGTCTTTTGTCTCGCCGGGCGAAAGGTCTTCCCTGCCGTTTATCTTTCTTCCGATCAGGTCAATCTTGGCCCCAATCTTCTTGTCCCTGTACTTGGCTAGGCGGCCATGGTTCTGGAGCTTCTTGAGCTTGTCTTCCAAGAAGTCATCCATCAACGTTGCTACAGCGAGGGCCTGCTCCATCTCCTCGTCTGTGAAGTGGTCTCCTACCTTGACCTTCTTCACTCGAACGTCTGGACCGTATCGTCTGGTTATGTGTTCCCCATGCAGGTGGATGAAGATGTCATTCTTGCCACGGCTGGTCATCCCAAGGCTCTCTGCCATACCCCTGACCTTCTTGCTGGCTCCAGGGGGGACGCTGTACTTGCGCGGGTCCTTGACGATGTTGTAGACGACTGTCTTCTCCGTCTCTGGCATGGCGTCGAAAGCCCGCAGTCGGTCTGAATCTCGCACCGCCGCCATCGCAGCATTCCGCTTTTCTTCTGCCAAATCGCCGTATGACTTAGCCTTCTTGTTGTAGTTGACTATCCTCTCCCAGATTTCCCCTGGGTCGGTCGTGTCCCACTTCAGCTTCCTGGCAATGTCGAGCATCTCTTCCTGAGCGCCAGGAAGTGCCTCGATCCTCTTCTTCATGCTCTTCGTTAGCTGCTTTGGCACGACGGACGGAAGGTCTGCCGCGTCCTTCATCTTCCCAGGCTGGCCCTTCGTTAGGCCCTCTGCGATCTTCCTCTGGATGCGCTCGACTGATCCGGTGATCTCATCTTCGCCCCTGCCAGTTAAGACGCGCTTCCTTCGGCCCCCCTCACCAACTTCGTACTTGGCTAGCGGCGCTAGCTCCTCCTCAAAGGCAGCCTTAGACATGGCATCTGCCTTGACTCTTGCGTCTTTTCTTACCCCGTAGATCAGCGCCTCTTCCTCGGCTATCTCCTTTTCCAGCCACTTCAGTTGGGCCCTAGCGTTTTCCATCGCCTCTTCAGATACCGGGGCTCGCTTAGCCGACACCTCAGCCGCCTCAGCGAGGGAAGCCTCGTCGGGCGTGATGTCCATTGCCTTTAGCTCTTCTATGAGAGCGGCCCTGCTTTCTTGGAGCCTTTGCAGTGTTTCGGTTGCCTCGTCTATCGCGACCCGCGCCTTGACCGCTGCCCGTGCCACGTCGGGAAGCACACCGCCTCGGCCCTGTATGAAGTCCTCTACTGCCTTTACGTTAAAGCGGTAGTCGTCTGGCCTTGCTGACCTTCTAAGCTCCTCTACGCGCTCCGAAACCCACTCAACAGGATCCCGAAGAACATTTCTAGCCACGCTGGATGCCTTGTCGCCCCTGGAGCTTGCCGACCAATCGCTCCCCTCGTCCTTAATCAGCCTCTTTGCAGCACCCTCGCTGATTCCGTGGTCACGCTTGAGCTTGTCCTCAACGACCCTCTTAATCCTTTTAATAACAATCGCTGGCTTGTCTGGGGATAGATAAGCAAAGTCACCAACTAGGTCGTCGTGGGGGTCTATGTTTCTTGTTTGCTGGTATCTCGCAGCCTGCCTAGATATGTCGTCTGGAATGTCTACTGGCTTGGGCGCGGCTGCGGGCTTGGCCTCATCAACCGCCTTGATGATCGCCTCGGCAACAGCCTCGGCCGTTGTTCCCCTGTCGCCCCTTGATGGAAGGTCAACGCCAAGGATCTTGGCCTTCTTTTCCATAGCACTCAACCACTCAGGTGCTATCAAATCCCCACCCTGCATCCACGACCACCCTGTGCCAATGTCCAGAATGTCGGCGGCTACCTGCTCATCAATCATTCCAGCAGAGTCCAGAATGTCTTCGTACTTGTAACCCCTTTCCGCCAATCGCTTGGTTATTGCCTTTTTAGCTGCTGATATTTTTTGGCGAGAGGCTCCCTGTGGGTTTGAAATGGTGCTCAGAAAGTCATAGGTCTTGAACGCCTCCTTGGAGGCTTTGTCGGTCCATGCTCCTGGGTGCCAGCCACGCTCAATGACCTTTAGCTCATATTCAGAAAGAGCCTCTGCGGCTGCGGGAGCTTTGGGTGCGTCATGCGGGTATCTTCGATAGAGGTGTTGTTCAAGAATTGCCTTGGCGTAGTCGATGTCGATGTCGTCCATGCCGACGACTTCGACGCCAGCCTTCCCAGAGGACAGTCGGCCAGTGTCATCGGCCCAAACACTAGCAGGAAGGTTCTTCCACTTGTTGTCGCTTACCCTGGCTGTCTTCACCAGCATCTTACCGACATCAAGCCAGTCTTCTCCTTCGGCCACTTGCTCAAGCTGCTTCCTAGTCAGCTTGAACAAACCACCCTCTGCCTGCACATATACGCTTGAAACCTTGGTGTGGCGCTCTTCCTTGGGCAGCTTGTTCCACTCGGCCTGGGTGACTGGTGTTGGGTGCTTGAGAGTTGGCTCCGCAATCCCTCTAACGTGGGCGACATCAGAATCACCGAACCAGCGCTTGAACTCCGCTTCAGCCTCCTCAGCAACCTCCTTTGCGACTGCGGGCTTGCCTGCCCTGATGCCAGCTAGCTCTTCTTCAGCGGCCTTGATTTTGCCCTCTGTGTCCTTAATGGCTATCTCGTAGCTCTTGATCCTGCCCTCTGCATCTGCACGCCTCTTGTCCACCGGGATGCTCAGGCGCTCAACCGCCTCGTCTAGAGCCTTTTTAAGCTCGATTGCCGCTGGGCTTACGGGGGCTACCTCTACAGCCCTACCGAGAACCTCTTCCCCGATCTTGTCGCTGGGCGTGAGGTCTTGCGATAGGATTTTCCTTGCTAGCGTGTCTGCGTCTGGCCTTCCCGCCATCTTCAGGACTTGGCTCGCCGCCTTGTAGTAGTCGATTCGCAGCTTTTCGTAGTCGAACCTCAGTTCGTCGTCTACGTCCACCCTTGGCCGGCGCTGCTTCCATGCCGCCTGCGCTTCGCGAAGGTTGTTTTTGGCGTCGATGGCGGCCCTGCCCGGAACCTTGTAGACCATGCGCGGATAGACGGGGGCCTTGTCGGGGTTCAGTGCAACAAACCTCTTGGCAAACGCCAGGACGATCTCTTGGAAGTTGTTGCGCCCCTGGTTGTACGTGAACCTGCCCGCAGGGATGGCCGACGTAACGATGTCGTCAAACTCCGCCAACCGCACCATGTCGGCAGCCTCTTCGGCGGTGAGGCCGGCGTTCTCCTGAAGCGCGCCAGAGATGGCCGCCTTGAACTGCGCCTTGTTGTTCTTGAACTCGGGAGCCTTGATCTGGAACTTCCCTCGTGGCGGATTGAACCTACCCGAAAGCCGCTCCGAAACCTCTTCGTTGATGAACTTCCAAGCCTCTACGCTCTCCATCTTGTCTTTGGAGAACAGCTTGTCGTGAACCCAGCGCACCTTCGCAGGCGAATACTTTGCCGCCTCCATCATTGACGAAAGGACTTCGTTCAAAACAGCCTTGCCCAGTACGGAGATGTTCCCTCCGTAGCTCGTCATGTAGTTCCGGTACGCGACATCGAACTCCCGCACCATCGGGTGAGTCGCGTAGTGGGAGTCCTTAGTCAGGAGCCTGTCGAATATCTCCTCGACCTCTGGGCTGATCTTGAACTTGAACTCCTTCTGCCCAGACACAGCCCGGTACATCTTGAAGATCCAGTCCTTGAACTTGGCGAACACCTCGCGCAGGCCGTGGTTGGAAACCCTGCCGCTCTTAGTCCAGTTGGCAAAAGCCTGCGCCCACATCGACTGGCCTGCCTTTGACCACTCGCCGTTCTTCTTGAACCCTGCTTCGCCAAGCTCTCTCTGAATCCAGTCAGAGGCTATGTCGTAGTCCTTCTTGGGCAGATCCTTAGCGAAGATGCCGCCCACCCCCTTGATCATTCCCTGGAAGGTCTGGGACTGGAACGAAGAGATGATCTGCCTGCCGTCGTCCGCCGCCCTGGCTGCCGCGTCTCCCGTGCCACCCTTGATGGTGCCGGCGTCGAACATCTCATCGAAGATTTGCCTTATCTCGTCGTCTACATTCTTGAGCTTCCCTGACGCAATCAGGGGAGTCATGATCTGTTCGAGCCACTCCTTGAACTTGGCGAACACCCCAGCCATTCCGCTAGCCGCTGGAGCAACGCCCGTCTTCAGGTACAACTCAAAGGCTTCGGCAAAGGCTTCCTCCATGCCGATAGACCACTTGTCGCCCACCTTGCCTATGCCAGAGGCACTCTCGGCCCACTGTGCTGCACGGTCCTGAAGCTCTTGCGGAAGATCCCTGCGGAAGAAGTGGCCTAACTCGTGGCCCAGAGTCCCTGGCCTCGCTGACTCAAACAGGAAGATGAGGGCCTTCTCTTGTTCCCCGAACACGATCAGGCCATTGGTGGTCTTCAGGATGCGGGGATCGTCTGGGCTCCAGGCCCCTACGTTTTGAGTGGACTTGATCTGGGTTGGCTTGAAGGCAACCCACTGCCTACCAGCCTTCACCCCGTCAAACCCATCGGCTATTAACGCATCTGTCAAAACCCCCGGAGGTATCACCTCTTCCAACGTGTCCATGCCGGTGGAAAAGCTCTCCATCTTTCCGCGTATGTAGTACTCGTCAATGAGCCGGTTCGCCTTGCCCTGGCGCTCTAGGTGGCCACGGATGACAGCCTTCGCTGCATCCCCCGGACGCGACACACCCCGAATGAATGGGTTTTTTATATTGAGATACACCGGAACGACGTTGGGGGCAGCGCCAGGAATTGGCTCCCGCAAGTCAGATCGAACCGTCGCGTACTGGCTCGCCTCCGCCGCGAACACTACGAA
>Ga0080013_1002013_pt1 | contig 25142 bp, 19 predicted proteins | sample ETNvirenome_6_85_FD_69236 | JGI IMG/M metagenome (GOLD analysis project Ga0080013, IMG submission 69236) | Marine viral communities from the Pacific Ocean - ETNP_6_85 (SPADES assembly) (version 2) | ecosystem: Environmental > Aquatic > Marine > Oceanic | place: Pacific Ocean | collected 2013-06-19
TGCGTCTAAAAGAGTTTCAACTAAGAGCTCTAGCAAATCATCTGTTGGTAAAGAAAAACCATTACCAGTAAAAGAGAAAGATAAGAAAAATCTATTGACAAACGTTAAAGAAGATTAGTTAACCAATCATATTTATGGGGCTATATTATTTAGCCCCATATCTTAAATGTTACGAGGTAATTATGGCAAAACGAGAAAAAACGACAAGTGATTTATTATATATAAAAGTGAAAGATGGCAAGTTTGAACATGCATTAAAATTATTTAAAAATAGAGTAAAGGAAAGCGGTTTATTGATAGAATTAAAAGAAAAAGCATTCTACACAAAAAAATCAGTTAAGCGTAAAACTGAAAAAAATTTAGCTAAATTAAGATATAAGAATAATTCTCCACAAGAATATAAAAAACTTTATTAATTTTTTTAAATAATATATATTTATTTAATGAAATACTCTGTCCCACAAAATATACAGAGTCTAAAAAATACAAACCTTATTATAGTTCTTCAATAACTATATTCCAAATAAATAAAATATTAGGAGAAGTCACATGGGTGATTTATTAAAAGAAGCCATTGCTGATGCAAAAGCTGTTCGAGAGACTGCACTGCAAAATGCAAAAATGGCGTTAGAAGAGGCATTCACTCCTCAACTTCAATCTATGCTAAGCGCTAAGCTTCGTGAAGATGATGATGAGGAATACGAAGATGATCTTGAAGATGAAGTTCCTTTAGAGCAAGACGAATTTCCTGGCGATGAAATGGGTGATGAGGAAGAATTCGAAGAGCCTGTAGAAGCTAGTTATGGTGAACAAGATGAAGTTCCTGGCGAAGAGGAATTTCCTGACGAAGAGGAAGAAGAAATTCCGATGGAGCAGGACGAAATTCCCGGAGAAGAGGAAGTTCCTGGTGAAGAGGAAGATGAACTTGATCTAGAGGCAATCATACGTGAATTAGAAGCTGAGATCAACGAAGAAGATGATGCTTATGATGAAAATGTTCCGCCTGATAGAGACGGACTTTCTGAAGAAGACGACGCTTATGACGAAGACGCTGAAGACAAAAAATCTGTTAATCAGAATTTAGGCGAACAAACATATGAAATCGATTCATCTTTATTTGAACAAGACGATGAAGAAGATGACGAAGAAGAAGTGGAAGAGCAAACAGATTCATCAAACATAGGATCAGGCACAGGAGTAAACGTTGCTGATGGTTCAGATGAAGAAGATCCCGCCAAGGGAAAGCTTTATAAAGAGCTTAAAGAATACAAAAAAGCTGTTTATTTCCTTAAAAGTAAACTTCATGAAGTTAATCTTTTGAATGCTAAACTTTTGTTTACAAATAAATTGTTTAAAGAGTTTGCGTTAACTAACGATGAAAAAATGAGAGTTGTTGAAACGTTTGATCGTACACAATCAACTCGTGAAATTAAGCTTGTGTATACGACATTAGCTGAAAGTTATAAATCAGGTAGTACAAAACGCAAAACTAGAATTAAAGAATCAGCTAGTTCAAAATCTGGCTCAACTAAGCCTTCTAAACAATCACGTAAAGTGATTACTGAAGAAACTCAAGTTGTGAATAGATTTAGAAAATTAGCTGGTTTAATCAAATAACTTTTTTATAACGGAGAAATATAATGAGTGATTATATAAAAGATTCTTTGCTTGATGCATCTCCTATGAAGAGACAGCGTCATGAAGCTAAAGCACTTGTAGGTAAGTGGGAAAAAACTGGTCTTCTAGAAGGCATTTCTGGTGAATTTGAAACATCAGCAATGGCACAACTTCTAGAAAATCAAGCCCGACAACTGATACAAGAGGCTTCAACGACAAGTCCACTAGGAGGTAGCACAGGAGGCGGAGGATATAAGGGTGACGAGGAATGGTCAGGTGTTGCTTTACCATTAGTTCGTAGAATTTTTGGTGAAATCGCTGCGCAGGATTTTGTTTCAGTGCAGCCAATGAACCTTCCTTCAGGTCTAGTTTTCTATTTAGACTTCAAATATGGAAAGGGCCATATGGGATTTGCTAAAGACGATCCAATTCATGGTAAAACCGGTCCATTTTCACCATCTGCTTCTGTTGCTCCTTTTGGAGTAAAAGGACTTTATGGTGCAGGTAGTTTTGGATACACAGCTGCTACAGCTTCTGTTGATGTAACTGGACAGACGCGAAGTGCTGCATTGGCGACATTTAAAGATCTTAATTATGATGCAGATGTAACTGGTTCACACAATGCAGGACAGCTATGGAAAGTAAGCGTTGCTGCTATGGGTGTAACAAATGCAGATAAAGATACAGTTAGAGCATGGCACGTTAATGATACAGGAAGTGTACTCGTATCTATTGATACTGCGGGAGGTCTTAAAAATTTCCCACAATTTAACACAGTAGCTGGCGCAGAAGGCGCAGATGGTGGATTTACGACAATTGTATCTGCTTCAAGTTCTACAAACGCAGCACTGCTACCTTCAATTGGATACATTAAGAGGACAACTGAAAGTGTACGCGGTGATTTTGAAGATACAACTGCTGATGCTACACAAGATAGTCTTAAGATTCCAGAAGTTAATTTACAGCTCAGATCACGTCCGATAGTTGCCAAAACACGTAAGTTGAAGGCAGTTTGGACTCCTGAATTGGCTCAAGATCTTAATGCTTATCATTCTGTTGATGCTGAAGCTGAATTAACATCTATGCTTTCTGAATACATTTCAATGGAAATTGATTTGGAAATATTGGATATGTTACTTACTAATGCATCTACAGTAGATTATTGGTCAGCAAAACAAGGAAATGATTATAATGCCACTACAAAGGCATTTGAAAATACTACTTTCTACGGAACACGTTTTGAGTGGTATCAAACATTAGTACAGAAAGTTACTAAAGTATCAAATGAAATTCATCGTTTGACGCTTCGTGGCGGTGCTAATTTCGTTGTTTGCAGTCCTAAGATCTCAACGATACTTGAATCACTACCAGGATACAATTCATCTCCTGGCGCTGATGCAACAGTACAACAGTATGCAATGGGTGTAACAAAGATCGGCGCAGTAGATGGTCGTTATTCAGTTTATAAGAATCCCTATATGGTCGAGAATTCAATTCTCATTGGCTATAGAGGCGGAAGCTTCTTAGAGACTGGTGCTGTATATGCTCCATATGTTCCGCTAATCATGACGCCTCTCGTATATGATCCATCAGACTTTACTCCACGTAAAGGTGTGATGACTCGATACGCGAAGAAGATGATTAGGCCTGAATTTTATGGTGTAATTTATGCCGGTGATTTAGATCTAGTATAATACTTTAACCTGTGAGGGAGCTGATTAATTTCAGCTCCCGAACATAAAATGGAGAAACAAAATGGCAATAGCAACATCAATATCATTTGAAGGGTTAACGTATAATTTAGATGATCGAGACCGCGTTGCGGCACAAGCAGCATTAAAAGCTCAAAGTATTAGTTCATACCCTGTTATGGCAACTGAAGCTTTAACTGGTGCTGGAGCATGTAGTATTACTACTCCTGTAACATTCCTTGATACGACTGGAGGTGCAGTTGCTGTTACATTAGCAGCTTCAACAGTAGCAGGTGCAGTGAAGTGGATTATCTTAGTAAAAGATGGTGGCGATGCAACATTAACTATCGCTGACACAGCTTCAACTGTTGGTAATACCGTTACATTTGCAGGCATTGGGGATGCAATAACGCTAATTAATGCAGCTGATGAGGATGGTACTATTATCGGGTGGACGTTACTGTCTCGTGAATCTGGTTTGGCTAATACAGCAGCAGCTTTTGATGGTCCAGTAATCACAACAGTTTAATATCCAAATTCTAATAATGTTTTAAACCCTAAAAAAGGCAGATTCATTCTGCCTTTTTTTTTACTCATCTATATCACTAATTATGATATTTATATACGAATTAAAAAATATTAATTGGAGATAAAAATGTCAAAATTCGCGTATCTATATGCAGATCCGACGCAAGTAATGCAGGTTACTGGTTCAACACCGTATGGCATATATGAAAATGATACATCTTTTGTAAGCGAAAGCTTACAAATATGCAAATGGGTCGCTAGAAGGCTCGGTCATCCGGTCATGCAATTAGAGTTTAACAGCGGTTCTATATATTCTATGTTCGAAGAGGCTGTATCAGAATATTCGCTACATATAAACAACTATAATATGAAAAATTGGTTATGGGAATCATACGCGTCAGATAATAGAATATCGGGATCTGGTTGGGGCAACGATGGCACATCTAGTGTCATGGGAACAGGAAGTGTCGAGCCCACTCACGGTGGAATGGGAACAACATTTTTTATGTCTAAGAAATACGGAGAAGCTGTAAATGTAGGTGGTGAATCTACGCTGTATTCAGGATCTATAAATTTAACAAGTAGCAAACAAGTCTACGATCTTCAGAGTGAAGCAACTGTTGTAGGAGATCACGCTGGAAAAAGATTAGAAGTACAAAGAGTTTTTAACATGGGCCCATCAGCCATAACTAGATTTTACGATCCATTTGCAGGATCATTTGAACAAAGGCAGATGCTAGATGCGTTTGGAATGGGAAATGTTTCACCGGCTGTATCTTTTATACTAAGACCTATTTCTTATGACATCTCAAGAGCGCAAGCTATTGAAACAAACGATTTGATTAGAAAATCTGCTTATTCATTTGAATTAGTGAATAATCAATTAAGAATATTCCCGAGGCCCACTTCAGATGATGCAGGTGATAAAATTTATTTTCAATATTATGTTAGAGATGATGTTGTTTCAACAACAAGATCATCTACAAAATATAAAGTGTCTGATCCAAGCAACGCGCCATATAAATTCATAACATACTCAGAAATAAATGCGCCAGGAAGACAATGGATAAGAAAATACTCTCTAGCTTTATCAAAAGAATTATTAGGAATTATTAGAAGCAAATATTCATCATTGCCAATTCCTGGTGGAGAAGTTGCTATGGATGGAGAATCTCTAAAGGCTGAAGGAAGAGAAGAAAAAGCAATATTATTGGAAGAAATAAAGGAGTTTTTAGATAGCGTAAGCTTAACAGAAAAAGCAAAATCTGAACAGGAGCAAGCTGAAGCTAATTCTGTCGTACTCGCTAGAGCACCATTAGGCATTTATATAGGATAGAAAAATGGCTGCAATAAAACCATTTTTCATACCTCGAAAAGAAGTTGACTTAATCGATTCGTTTAACGAAGAACTTATTGATGATATATTAGGTCAATACGTTGATATATACAAAATATCGATTGAAGATACTGAAGCTAATCTATATGGCGAATCAGAAAAGAAATATTTTAAAACAGGATTTAGAGTTAATTGTTTAATATCTTTTGAAGATCCTTCAATAAATCTAGATGAATTTGGAACAGATCTAGACGCCAACATAGAAATATATTTTCATAGAACAACGCTAGAAGAGGCAAATTTTTATCCTGAAATTGGAGATATTGCAGATTGGAATGATTTTTATTTTGAAATTACTTCAGTTACTGAGCCCCAATTAATTGGAGGAAGTCAAGATTTTAAGCACGAAATAAAAGCTATAGCTAGAAGAGTTAAGCTTTCATCGTTACAAATAATAGAGAGGCCAAGATAATGGCTGTTCAACAAATAATGGGAAAAACTATTATAAGAACGAACAAAGATGTCTATAGAGGTTCAGAAGAAAATGTAACAGAATCAAATAGCAGCAATATTTACGGAGAATATTTTCCAAAAAAAGAAAAAAATATAGATGTAGCAGAATTAGCAGAATTACTATCAAATAAGCTTAATTTTCAAAATTCTAAAAAAATTAAGGCATTAGATATAGACATACAAAGAGAAATTTCTATATCAAATGTAGATAAAAATGCAGTAAAATCTGAAGTAACAATAGGTAAAGTAAATAATAAATTAGATAAATTAAAGGCACTGAGAAAAAATGGCAGTTAAACCAATAACAAATAAGCAGTCTGTGAATACGAGTGCAGTTGATAGATCTGAACAGAGATCTTTCAAAAATTTCAAAAATAGAGGGCAAAGAAAAGCAGCTTCTCAAATTCCAGGAAAAGATTTTACAAAAAATTATGCTATTACGTTAAAAGATTTAGATAGTTCTGTTATAAATCATGTAAAAAATGTTGTAACACCAATAATAAAGTCTGGAACTGATATGATAAAAGTTCCAGTATTATATGGTAATCAAGAACGTTGGGTTTCAGCAAGAAAGCTTGGATATATAAGAGATAGAAATGGAAGTTTGATTCTTCCGCTTATTGTTCTAAGAAGAACTGATATTGCAAAAAATACAACAACGCAACAAGCTTTTACTCATGATATAAAACATGAAAATGTTGCAGTTGTAAGAAATTCAAAATGGTCAAAACAAAATAGATATACAAGATTTTCAGTACTAAATAATATTCATCCAGTTTATGAAAATGTAATAACTGGGCCTGCTACTTATGTAGACGTAACGTACGACTTTATTTTGTGGACAAATTATATAGAGCAAATGAACTCACTTACTGAATTATTCATTGAGCATAATGATACTTACTGGGGAGACAGCGAAGATTATAAATTCTTCTGTAATACAGAAAGTTTTGCTGATGCTTCTGAATTAGACATTGATGGAGAAAGAGTTATAAAAACAAATTTTTCTATTAGTCTAAAAGGATACTTGTTGTCTGAAGTCATATCTAGTGTTATTACAGATAAAAAATTTCAGATTGAAGTCAGACCTTCACCGAGAAAAGTTATATTCGGTACTGAAACAACAATTGAACAACAAAATACTGCCGGCGGAGGAAGCATAAGAAATCAATCAAAAGGAACAAGTCATGCATCAAGACCGCCTCGTAAAACTGCGAAACCACCACAAATTGAAACCAATCCAGGGAATGGTACTACTGCTACAGGATGAGCATAATATTTAGTTTTTAGTTAAAATTTATTGTAACTTTTAAGAATTTATGTTATATTTATTTAAAACTATTAGCAATTATATATATATTATATATGTATTTAAAAGTGATAAATTAATCAATTAATGATAAAATAAACTGGGAGGTTACAAAATGCCAACAAATGAAGAAATAAAATTTACAGAAGAAGAGCTCGAATCAATTAAGTCTTTTCAGCAAAGATATCTAGATATTCAAATGAAGTTTGGGCAGTCTGAAATATTTAGAGCAAGATTAGAAAATCAAATGACAGAATTAGAGGGTCTATTCGATAGCAGCAGAGAAGATTTAGCAAATACACAAAAAGAAGAAAGAGAATTTATAGACGGAATTAATAAAAAATATGGAGATGGCGTCTTAGATCCACAAACAGGCGTATTTACTCCATCTTCTACTCCTGACAACAATTAAATTAGTTAATAATTAAAAATATATATGATTTTTGAGAGTTAAGCTCATATTTATTCATGAGTAATAGTTTATCTTTGTATTGTTCACAAAGAAAAGAAGATTTAAATTTATTTGATACGGGAGAAATTAAATGCCATCGTCAGAAAAAGTTATCAGTCCAGGTGTATTTACTAATGAAATAGATCAGTCATTTTTACCTGCCGCAGTACAAGAAATTGGTGCTGCATTAGTTGGCCCAACGCTTAAAGGGCCAGCCTTACAACCAACAGTTATATCGTCTTTTGGAGAATTTGAAGACAAGTTCGGAACTAGTTTTAAAACCGGTTCAGGCACATCAGAATATTTGACGTCTTTAGCTGCAAGAGAATATTTAAAAAATTCAAACACGTTAACCGTAGTAAGAGTCTTATCTAACGGAAGCTCAACTAATTTTTCTGCTGCAAGTGCAAATGTGCATACAGGGAGCCTTACAGGACCAGGCGGAAATTCTGGCAGCAGAACATATCCATCTGCATTTATTACTGATGACGCTGCTCATGACGATGATGCATCAGCTACATCATTTAAATTGCATACTTTAAGTCATGGTTCATTACTGAATAACAGAGCATCTATTATCGGTTCAGGAAGCAGAGGAGGTATAGCAGTAACCACTGCACCAAATACAAATCACTTTACATCTTCTAATGCTATGCTATCTTCTGGTTCAAAAGATAATTTTAGATGGGAAATTACTGATGCTAATATTAAAAAAGGAACGTTTTCTTTAATAATTAGGCGAGGAGACGATACAATAAAACGTAAAAAGATATTAGAAACATGGAATGAAATAAGCCTAGACCCGAATCAAAATAATTATATTTCTAAAAGAATCGGAGATCAATACTTTACTTTACAAGATTCAGGAAATTCTGAGCCTTATTTAAAATTAAACGGCGATTATCCAAATAAATCAAAATATGTAAGAGTTGAAACAATAAAACAAACACCAGATTATATTGATGAAAACGGAGATATAAGATTAAATTCTTTGACAGGATCGTTACCTGGACTCGGCAGCGGATCGATGCAAGGAACATTCACAGGCGGAGCAGATGGATGGATTGGAATAGACGCGAAAGGAAATATCACTGGAGACGCAATCGCTGCAGGTAAAGTAATCGAAAATTTCGAAAATATATCTGCTACTAATACTCAAGGATTCGATTTAGGCAATGATGACAAAGGAAAAACAGCCTATGAAGATGCGCTTAACCTGTTAAAAAATCAAGATGAATTTGATATAAATTTGATATTAATGCCAGGAATATGTTCGGGAGCGTCAAATCATACAAATATTGCTACAACTGCAATAGATCTTTGTGAAGATAGAGGTGATTGTTTTGTTCTTCTTGATCCAACATTACACGGAAAGAATATAAGTGATGCAACAACAGAGGCAGAAACAAGGAATACAAATTATGCAGCTATGTATTGGCCTTGGGTTAAAGTACAATCTCAAAATCTTGGACGTCAAGTTTGGGTGCCACCTTCAACTGTCATGGGAGGAGTTTTTGCCTTTAATGACAGAGTTGCTCATCCGTGGTTTGCTCCTGCAGGATTGAATCGAGGAGGATTGCCCGGAGTTTCTATGGCAGAAAGAAAATTGACGCATAAAAATAGAGATACTTTATATGATTCTAGTGTCAATCCTATAGCGACATTCCCTGGTCAAGGAGTTACTGCTTGGGGGCAAAAAACATTGCAGAAGAAAGCTTCAGCACTTGACAGAATAAATGTTAGAAGGCTATTAATTAAACTTAAGAAATTCATAGCTAGCTCTTCTAGATTCTTAGTATTTGAGCAGAATAATACACAAACAAGAAAAAGATTCTTAAATATTGTAAATCCGTTCTTAGAACAGGTGCAATCAAACAGTGGACTGACATCGTTTAGCGTTGTGATGGATGACACCAATAATACAGCAGATGTAGTTGATAGAAATATTCTTTATGGACAAATTTTTATTCAACCGACAAGAACAGCTGAGTTTATTGTATTAGACTTTACAATTCAGCCAACTGGCGCAACGTTTCCTGATTAATTGATAAACATGGAGAAAAATATTGGCATCATCTGAAAAAGTTATCAGCCCAGGCGTATTTACTAATGAAATAGATAAAACATTTCTTCCTGCAGCTGTTTCTGAAATAGGCGCTGCTTTAATAGGACCTACTGTTAAAGGGCCTGCAATGATACCAACTATCGTAAATTCTTATGGAGAATTTAAAGATAGATTTGGAGATACATTTAGAAGCGGCAGTTCAAATTATTCATATTTAACATCAATTACTGCTAGACAATACTTAAAGAATAGCAATCAATTATTGGTAATAAGAACGCTTGCTGGATCACCAACAAAAGCAACAGCTACAATTTCATCTTCGATTGATCCTGCAATTATGGGAGGAGGAACAAAAGCTTCAGCTAGTATTCTAATTTCTGGATCAAATCCATCTGCAATTAACGGTCAGATGATTGAACCTTGGAGCGGAAGCGGCGGTGAAGTAAAGGCAGTATCTGCTTCTTTTGGCGGAGTTGAATTTGTTTTTACAGGTTCAGGATGGAATTACGATGATAATCCTAACACAAGTACGAAGATATACGTTGCATCTCAGTTTAATGTTCAAGGAACTGTAAATAGCTTCAGAGATACTCTCAATAATAGTTCTTCTTTACATGGATTAAATATAACTGCTAGTTCAGCAGGAAATGTTTTAACTATGTCATTCAATCAAGTAGGCGCATTTGGAGAATACGGGAATAACCAAGGCGCATCTACGAGTGGAAGCGGCTGGAGTTCTTTAAATTCAATCGTAACATCATCGATTTCTATGTCAGCTAATAATTTTCAAGGCGGACACGATTTTAATAGCGATTCGTATAAAACAGTTTTTAAATTACACACGTTATCTGATGGTCTCGATATGAATAATTCAGCCAGTTTTTATTCAGGAACAAATTCTTTGTTAGAAGACGGAACAAGCGATAATATAAGATGGGAAGTTTCTTCTCTAAATCAGAAAAAGGGAATTTTTAGCCTATCAATAAGAAGCGGCGATGATACGACTAAAAATAAACAAATTTTAGAAACATGGAATGAATTAAGTCTAGATCCAGACGAGAATAATTTTATTTCTAAAAGAATCGGAGATCAATATTTGCAGCTTCAAAATTCAGGACAATCACAACCTTATTTGAAGACAGTGGGAGATTATCCAAATAAATCAAAATATGTAAGAGTCGAAGCATTGCAACAAACTCCAACTTATTTAGACGAAAACGGTGATATAAGAATACCTTCAACTTCAGGATCATTGCCGACTTTTCACAGTGGCTCAAACAGTGGATCTAGAGCGGGATCTTTTTCAGGTGGAACTGATGGTGACGTCGTTCATCCAAAGAATTTTTACGAAAATATTTCTCTTGCAAATGCGCAAGGAATAAACGTCACTTCAGGACAGACAGGAGACACTGCTTATAAAGACGCATTAAATTTATTAAAAAATCAAGACGAATTTGATATAAATTTAATACTGATACCTGGAATATTTGATAATACTCATGATGCAGTTGTTACGCAGGCAATAGATGTTTGCGAAGAAAGACAAGATTGTTTTCTAATAATAGATCCAACAGGATTAAACGCTAATCTAACAGATGCAACATCTGAATCAGATACAAGAAATACAAACTATGCTGCTATGTATTGGCCGTGGGTTAAGATGCCAGAACCAGATTTAGGAAGAGATGTATGGGTTCCGCCTTCAGTTGCCGTTGCAGGAATGTATTCCTTTAATGACAGAGTTGCGCATTCTTGGTACGCGCCAGCTGGATTAAACAGAGGAGTTCTTCATGAAGTCTCAAGAGCAGAAAGAAAATTAAGACAGTCTAACAGAGACACGCTATATTCAAAAAACGTCAACCCAATTGCAACATTTCCTGGTCAAGGTACTGTAGTATGGGGACAGAAGACACTTCAAAAGAAAGCTTCGTCTTTAGATAGAGTAAATGTTAGAAGGTTAATGATTAAACTAAAGAAATTTATCGCAAGCTCAACAAGATTTCTAGTGTTTGAACAAAATAATATTAAAACAAGAAAAAGATTCTTAAATATTGTGAACCCATTCTTAGAACAGGTCCAGTCTCAAAGTGGATTAACCACATTTAGAGTTGTCATGGATGCCACAAATAACACATCAGATATTATTGACAGAAACATACTATACGGTCAGATATTTGTTCAACCAACAAGAACAGCCGAATTTATTGTATTAGACTTTACAATTCAGCCAACAGGGGCGACATTTCCAGAATGACAAATTTAAACAAACTGCACAAAAGCCGCCTTTTTATGAGCTCTTTTTTATATTCTAGCATATTTATATATGAAATGTTGAATTTGGAGAAAAATAATGCCTGACTTAATTGAAGCAACTGACATAATGTTTACCCCATTTGAGCCAAAGCTCAAACATAGGTATATTCTGCAAATTGACGGTATTCCATCATATCTTATAAAAACAAGTGGGAGACCTTCAATTACTTTTGAAGAAGTTGAATTAGATCACATGAATGTTAAAAGGTATGTGAAAGGAAAAGGAGCATGGGATGAATTAGAAATGACACTATATGATCCGATTGTTCCGTCAGGTGCACAAGCTGTTATGGAATGGGTAAGATTATCTCATGAATCTGTAACAGGAAGAGATGGATACTCAGATTTTTATAAAAAAGATGTAACAATTCAAGTATTAGGTCCCGTAGGTGATGTTGTTGAAGAATGGACTATGAAGGGAACTTGGATTAAGTCTGCAAATTTTGGTGATTTAGGTTTTGCCGATAACGATCCTGTCGATGTTACTTTAACGCTTAGGTACGATTACGCTATACTCCAATTCTAAATAAAATATATTTTAAATTGTTATGATTCATTCAAAGAGGTTTTTAGGAGATAAATAAAATGTCTGAAAAAGAGAACAAATTTCCAAGTGAAATAATTGATCTGCCAAGTAAAGGATTAGCGTATCCAGAAGATAGTCCGCTACGATCAGGAAAGCTAGAAATTAAATATATGACTGCAAGAGAAGAAGATATTTTAACTTCTCAAAATCTTATAAAAAAGGGAGTAGTAATAGACAGATTGTTAAATTCTCTTATAGCAACAAAAGGTGTAACATCGAAAATGCTAATATTAGGCGATAAAAATGCTATAATGATTGCTGCTAGAATATTAGCTTATGGTCCTGAATATAATTGTGAAGTAATAGACCCAGATACAGGAGAAAAGTTCAAACATACATTTAATCTAACAGAATGCCCATTTAAAAAAATTCCTGAAGATATAGATTATTCTCAAAATAGATTTGAATTTGAATTGCCTGCTTCTAAAGTAAGGATAGAATTTAAACTATTGACAGGAGAAGATGAACAAAAAATAGATGCAGAGATTAAATCTTCTAAAAAAATGGGAACTTCAACTGAAATAACAACAAGATTACGACATATTATAACATCTGTTGATGGAAAATCAGATTTTGGCGTAATAAATAATTTTGCTTCTAACATGTTATCTCGAGATTCTATAGCGCTAAGACAAGAAGTATTCAGAATTTCGCCAGACATAGAATTAAAACAAGAAGTAGAGATAGGAGGTGAGTTGGTCACGGTAGATATACCGTTGACCACTGAGTTTTTTTGGCCTACAGCCATCTGATAAACTTATAATACATAAAAATATTTTTTCTTTGCTATATCATGGGAACGGATTCTTCTTTTCCGATGTTTACGAAATGCCAATATATTTGCGAAATTTTTACTTAAGAGAGCTAATAGCTCAAAAAGAAGAAGAAAGCAAAGAAATAGAAAAAGCAAATTCTCGAAATCCAAGAAATCCCTCAAAATTAAATCGATAAAATAGACTCTCTGATATTTATACATGACAAATATATAAATACGGAGAGTCTCGTGCAAAGAAAAAAGACATACATGAATGCTAATATAATATTATCAGAAGGATTTTTTGATAAATTATTTAAGTATTTCAAGCTAGACAAAGACAAAAAAGCTAGTATTAAATTAGACAAGAGAATCGGGAAAAAACTCAAAAACTTAAACAATTCAGTGTCTGAATTAGAAAAAGCAGCAAGTAGCTGGGCGGGAACTGATATTAAATTGGATAAATTTGAATTGAAAGACTTTAAATAAGATAGCTAAATGCCAACGAAAGAAAAACTACAAGAAGTCATAGATCTTACAGATACTTTAAATGAAAAAATAGAAGATGCTAATAAAATGTGGGAAAAAGGAGATGTTGCGCTAGGAAAGCAGCTTGAAAATTATCAAAAAATACTAGATGCAGGAGTGGCTGCTGAGAAGAGTGGAAAAATATCTGAAAAATCTCTTAAAAGCATGGCTAGCCTCTTAGATGATCTCGCAGAAGGAAATAAATCTCTAGCACAATTAGCAAATAAAAGGGTATTTATAGAATCAGAATTAGTAAAAGCGAGACAAGCGAATAATACTGCACTAGTGGAGCAGCTTGATTTAGAGAAACAAGCAGTAGAGCAAGCAATAAAATTAGAAAATGTTATGACTATTCAAGAAGCGAAGACAAATGCTTTAAACAAATTGACATTTGGACTTTACGGAAAAATTGTCGACATGAAAACAGCATGGGGGGAAATGGATGCTTCAACAAGAAGGAAAATTGTAGGCTGGGGTATCATTGCAACTATAGCCGGCACAATCTTGAAAATTGTTTCTAAGATGTGGGAAGCTGGCAAGAGATTCGCAGAAACAATAGATTCATTAGGCGAGACATTTGGTGTTGCCGGAGCTAGCGCAGGACCTTTTAAAGATTCGTTAATCGATGCAAATAAAGAAGCAATATTGTTAGGAAAAGGCATGACAGAAATAGCTACTATTACTACTACATTATCTTCTGATTTTGGAATTTCAGCACAAAGAGCAGCAGATCTTTCTTACAAAATATTAGATTCTTCAACAGCTATGGGTTTAACTGCAGAAGAAGGAGCAAAACTATTTGGCATGTTAATGTCAATAGGAAGCATGAATGAAGACGCTGCTGAAGCTTTTGCAGAACAAACTTATCAACTTGCTTTGCAAAACAAAGTGGCGCCACAAGAAGTGATGAAAGATATAGCAGAAAATGCAGAGTATTTCGCGTTGTTTTCAAAAGACGGTGGAAAAAATCTTAGGAATGCAGCAATACAAGCTAAAAAATTAGGAATAGAATTAAGTGATGTCCAAGGAATGGCAGAAGGATTATTAAATTTTGAATCTCAGATCAAACTTAATATGGAGGCTCAGATGCTAACTGGAAGAAAACTAAATCTCGATGAAGCTACAAGATTAGCCTACTTGGGAGATCATGAAGGAATGATGAAAGAGGTTTTGAAACAAGCGGGAAGCTTAGAAAAGTTTAATGAAATGGATCATTGGTCACAAAAGGCAAGGGCTGCACAGTTACATCTTTCATTAGGAACTTTGAAAAAAATGTTGGGTAAAACTGCAGAAATAGAAAAAATAAAGCCATTTAAAGACTTAGCAGCCAAAGACACGATAACAGCTGTAACAAACATATTGAATCAAATAAAATTGATTGGATTTCAGTTGACAGAAACAGTTGGGAAAAAAGTAATTGAAATAGGTGAATCATTTATAAAATGGATAAAAACAGAAGACGGACTGAAAAAAATAGAAAGCGTGATTGAAAGAATAGGCAGCATAATATCTGCAATGGTTGGCAGGATAGAAACAATGATTAAATATCGTCACCTTATTGGTACATTAATGGGAGCCTTAGCAGGCGCTGCAGCAGGAGGCCTTCCGGGTGCTCTTGTGGGCGCTGTTGGGGGATTGGCTACAACAACCGCGCTAACAGGCGGATATGGTTTCGCAGATGAAGGAAAGTTCGTTACGTCTGGCCCAACGCCAATGATGGTTGGAGAGGACGGAAGAGAGATAGTGACAGTCAAAAAGGCGCCAGTGAAAATTAGCGCTGCTGCAAAATCTGGTATTAATAAGGCTGATATAACAGCAATGGCTTCGCAAATTAGTGATGCTGCAAAATCTGGTATTAATAAAGCTGATATAACAGCAATGGTGGGAGAAATGAAAAAGATGAGAAAAGAAATGAATCAAGCTTTTGGATTTGATGGAAGACTTTTTTCTACGCCACTAAAAATGAAACTTACAGGCTAGAGATAGAGATAAGATATGGGATTAGAAAATTTAAAAAGCTTGTTTTCAGAAATAACTATACCTGAACAATCAGATGTAACAAAAATGACAAGCAAGAAATCAAACATAGGAGTTGTTGATTTCTTTGATTCGCCAATATTAGGATTTACAATGAATTTTAACGCACTAGATAAATCACAGCTAGCTCCTGGTGGTGCTCAAACTATGATTACTCCTACTGCAACATCTACAAACAGTTGGAATATCGATGGCAATATAACAGGACCAGTTAATTTTCAGAATAATCCAAATCAAGGGTTTTCATTATCACCATCTCAAATACCAGCAGGATTTACTAAACACTTCACAAGTAAATTTGAATCGAAATTCGTGCCAAATAATATTGATATGCTACAAACAAATTACGGAACTGGAGATCAAAGCATTACAGAACTTTTAGACATGAGAATTAAATATTCAAGTACAACATTAGGCGGCGCAGTATCAACGCTACTTGGTCTTTTTGCAAGTGGAGACATTGAAGGGTCTTCTCCAATAGCTCTATATAATATTGTAAATTATGATTCAAGAACACCGCATAACGCTGCAGCAACTGTATATGGTGGTGATATTTTAAATAAAAATTCATATCAAGGAACTAAATTTGATGGACCAATTGCTGGTTCTGAAGAATTTGGAGGAATAGGAGGCAAATTTAATTCTACAAATGATGCTAATAAATATTCTATAAGTTTCAGAACTATACAAAAACCAAAAGGATTTGGAGACGCGACACTTGACGGACAAAATTATTTTACTGTGCCAGTAATAAGAAAAGAATCTAGACCAAGTATTGCATTTAAAACATTTGTAGATAGTAGAGATGATGCTCAATTAAAATATATAGAAGGCGGCGAAATAAATCTAGAAAATTCTAGTTGGTGGGTCGGTGGAGATAAAGCGACAGCTCCAAATTTATCAGAGCTATACGACCCTCTTTTAACAGGATTAGCAAGTACACCGGAATTAAACACAAGAACAGTAAGAATTGGAGCAAGTGCTTTAAAAGCAAACACATTAAAAGATACAGATGGATGGGAAGCATTATACAAAGCTGATCATACTAACAAAGATGACGTGGGATATCATTATACGGGAGTAAGCAGAGATAATCTAAATATAAGGCATAGTTCGGGTGACTCAGGACATTCATTTTCTAGAACATCAGCTGATATTCTATCCACAATGCCAGAAAGTGCTATGTTATCAGAAGCGTTACACGGATTTGGAGGAAGAGAACCTTATATAATAAGCAAAATACCTAAAGGAGAAGACAGGGAACTGCAGGGAAGCAGATCTATACCCGCAATGAGATCTGCAACAGATGTTACTAGATTAACGAAATTTCTTTCATCTCCAGCAGGAATTGCTTTCTTTGCAAAACAAAATGCATTAGGCTTCATATCTAACACAGTATATAGAGAACGATCCCGTGATAGCGAAGGAAAAGAAATAATAAAATCAACTAGTCAACTATTAAAAAGTCCCGGAACAAAATCATATTTGCAATCATCTACCTTAGCAGCAGCTGCTAGACTTGTAGGAACAGATCCCAATGTTTTAGTAAAGCGAGGATTACCATTTCCAGGAATCAAAGATAGATACGAAGATTGGCTAAAAAGAAGCAAAAAAGACGACTCGCTTAAAGAAACAAATATATTTAATGACGGAAATGTCAATGATAGTTTCATGAAACCACTACGTGACGGTAACGCAAATTTTTGGACAGACCTCGGTACAGCAGCAGTAAACTATGGAAGGAGAGCGCTCGGACTTCCTGCAGATCTGACGCCTCCTGAACAAGGAGACTTTTTTACTAATATGCCAGTCGATGCAAGCACTGAAACAGGTGAATCAGAATCTGAAAAAAATGGCATGCCTTTTTATATTACTGATTTAAGAACTGCAGAAATTATATATTTTAGGGCATATATCGATTCATTAAATGAAAATGTCACGCCATCGTGGGAACCTGAAAGCTACATTGGAAGAAGTGAACCAGCATACATATATAAAGACGCAGAAAGAAATATAACATTTAATTTATCGTTATTTGCGCTCACATCATCAGAATTAGAAAATATTTATAACAAATTAAATAGATTAACATCACTTTGTTATCCTGGATATGCGACGGATGTTCATTATGACGTTGGTATGATAAGCAATCCAAATGAAACGAGACCGACAGGTACAAATAAATCTAAGACTAAACTTAGAAAGATTCCGCCTCTTGCGAGTATAAGACTCGGAGAATTATATGGGAATAGCGGCGAACAAATAAATGGATTTTTTCAAAGTTTTACGTATACATTTCCAGACAATGGGGTGTGGGAAACATCAGCAGGAAAAAGAGTTCCAAAATACATTACAGTAGCTTTTGATTTTAAAGTTATACATGCAACAGTTCCAAGCGCTGTTACAGGGCTCCCTGGCGGTGAGACTTTTTTTGGATATGGGGCTAAGTAACACGTTTAGGAATATATTACAATCATGTCAAGATACGAATCAACAAAAATAACAACAGATAAAAATAGAAGATCAAAATATGATACGACTATTTATAAAAAAACTGTCGAAAATAATAATGACTTGTTGGTCGTGACTCAAGAAGGAGACAGGCTTGATAATTTAGCGCAACAATTCTATGGAGACTCTTCCCTGTGGTGGTTCATAGCAGCTGCAAATAATTTAAAGACAATGAATGTTGAAGCCGGATTACAAATGAGAATCCCGAGTAATACTTCAAACGCGTTTGGAAATTAATGGCAAATTTAAATATAAATTTGTGGGGAGGAAATATCCCAAGATCGATTAGAGAAAAGTTGCGTGATTTACAAACCCTTTCGTTTACAACAGTCCCCAATTCATCTATCGACACGGGAAATAAAAATTTTGATGGTACAGCTGAACTTTCGTCTAGGACTCCATTTGCTAGAATTTGGACTGCAATAATGTTTCACTCAAACCACGTTGAACCCACCAATGATTCAATGCCAGAACTACGAGGATACGCAACTGATAAAGAGTTTACAAATGAATATCCTGATTTTTTCAGACTTAATCCAGATTATTATTGGGATAAAGATCAAGACATAGGAAAAAAACTTAGGAAGAGCGAACCATTTGCGACTAAAGTTTATCAAATAGGAAGCCATAATTTAACACAAACGTCTCTTATAAATTCATCAATAACATCTCAAAAAATTGATTGGCTCCCAAAAGGAACTGATGCGAGTGGTAATGAGACAGAATTAACTAGCAAAGATTTATTTCCTTCAGAATTTGAAACAAATCAAAATGCATTTTTACAACCTCCCGCTGGAATTACTTCTATTAATCAAAGAACGCTAAGTGGCGAGTCAGGGCCTGGAGTGCCTTTATTATTAGAAACAACAATTAATTTTTTAGTTTTTAACGTTCATGATTATGATGAAATTTATTCTAAATATTTTATGAATATAGGTGCAACAATTTTTGTTGATTTTGGATGGGATACTGCAGTCTTATATGATCCCGTTGTTTTAATAGACGACAATAAGAGAAGTAAGCTTGACAGAGGAAAAGATATAGAAGAAGTATTATATAATGACGGGAAAGCGCAAGGAGATGATGCACCAAGAAATAAAGGATTTGTAGAAGAAAGCAAAGGTGATCTGCAAGTTGTAAAAGGAATTGTTACGGATTTTACTTCTACCATCAGAGAAGACGGAGGAATAGAATGCTCTATAACGCTTCATTCTAAAAATGTAACTCTTTTTAAACAAGACATAGAAGAAAATAAAAGTGGCAGACAGCCGTATCGTGATTTCATAGCAGCATTTCTATTAGACAGAACAATGGCATATTTCCCGCCACAATTCTTAGAAGACGTTAGAAGTATAGAAGATAAGACAATGGCACAAGAATTCAGATTCCAGTGGGCTAAAGAAAATTTATCATCATATGACAAAAATGCTACACTATCAGAAAAACATAATTTTCCTTATGGAAGATCTTTAGCTCTTGGAATATACTGGGCTACACCGAACCCTCTCTCAGACCACGAAGAAGCTGACATAGGAGATGAACATAACATATTTATTTCGTGGTCTCTTTTAGAACACGCCATATTAAACGATTATTTTGGAATCATCGATGAAGATGAAACAAGCGATATGCCGAGACTTGAATGGGATTCTTATGATACTTTTATAACTTATGATGAGAATTTAAGGAGAAGGCAAGAAACATCTTTAAATATCATTGATGATAATATTAAGTTTTTGTATCCAGGAGAGTGGGGTGATGATATTACCGATTCTTCAGCCGCTACAGTAGCAGCTTATGATTCAGTCACACTGCCACAACCAGAATTTAACTTGCGAATCCCTAAGAGAGGTCAAGAAACTATATTGATGCAGACGTATGGTCATATGAGACATCCGAACAGGCCAGCGATGGGCCAAGATCCAACAAAAGATGTTTCTGCAGGAAGGATTCCATTAAGCGAATTATTTATACAGCTAAGCGTGATAACAGAAGCGTTCAATCAATCAGAAAATGTAGAGCAGGCTGTGCAACTTATTTGTGATACATTAAATGAAAACTCACTAGGCATATTTAATTTAATACCGTATGGCTTTGCAGCGCAAGGAGATACAGCATCAGTAAGAGATAAAAATTTTGTAGTACTTGAAGAGCATGGAAAAAATTCATCTGGCGTGAATACTGAAGCACAAGACAAATTACTAGACTTTGTGCACACGTTTGTGATAGGATCGCCAAATACAATCGTTAAAAATCATTCTATATCAGTTAGCATTCCTGACGGAGATATAAAAAGCGCGTATTGGGCTAGACAAAATTTATCTTCCGGAAATACAAGATACACGGGCGACGCTAATAATAAATATGCGCTAGACGACTTTCAAAACAAATTATCACCCGCGAATAGAGATAAATTTGATAATTATGCTTTTACTTATTTACCAGAGATAGCGTTTAACAATGCGCTTATAGAGCTTAATGTAAGCGAAAATGAAAGAAGTCAAGAGATAAAGGGTCTCCCGAATAGCGAGCGTGATTTTTATGAGACTTTAAAGCAAAAGAAGATTGGCGATCAAAGGGGTTTAGGAGCTCCATTTGTTCAAAGTGCAGAAACGACAAAGCTTTTAGACAAATTAAGAATAGCCAATAACGATTATAGGCTAAAAAAACAAAATGAGCAAACAACTGAATCTGCAGCGATTGATGATTCAATTGCATCTCGTGCAACTGATGAGAACCTTCGACAGTACAAAGATAATCAAAGGAAAAAACAAGGGAAAGCAACAACAACTAAAGAAATCATATCGAGAGTCGACTACGCAAATGATGTTGTAGATTATTATTCGAGAAGAACAAAGGCAGAAAAATTGTCGTTAAAAGATATGCTTATGTGGGTTGATATGGACCTAACGATTTATGGAATAGCGGGTCTATCACCAGGGCAAGTTTTTGCTGTTGATGCATTGCCTAAAAAATATAGAAACAAAGTATATTTTATTATCACAGAGATCTCTCATGAAGTAACAACTACTGCGTGGTCAACAAAAATAACAGGACTCATGCAACAATTAAAATCTACACTATTAGAGTCTAAAGAAGCCATTTTTTTAAAAGATAACACGTTTATAAATAAATCATTTTTTATTGATACGCTAGGCTTGCATAATTTCACGCACTTTCATCATTATTTTGAAAAAATAAGACCCACTAACACCTATAATCCAGTAGACTATCTTTATGAATTCGAATTTATAGCGGCTGAAGACACGCCAGACACAAATTGGTTTTATGGAGCAATGCCGTATCTAAATCACAAACAATACTATAGATATATTGGTGAGATCGCCGCCGCGTCTGAGTTAGGATGGGCGCATGATAACTGGTATCCTTCGAGAACTGAAGTTGATTCTGAATCAACTTCCTATGGTGTAGAATTTAGAAGAGGAAAAGATGAACTTAAACTTGAAAAAGGCAAAATATATAAAATATTATGTACTTATGGAGGATTTTGGAATATAATAAAGAATGACAAACGAGAAGAAACTTGGGAAGCAGAAGATTACGACGAGACTGTCACAGGAATAGATAAGTATCCAAGTGACAAAGAAGGAACAATTGCAGTATGGAATATATTTTTAGAGAGACATAGAAATCAAGAAGATGTGGCCAGTCGTGAACTTAAGAAAAGCGAGTATGATACTGCGTCAGCAGATCCTGAAAAAGATGTTGTATTTGAACAAGATATTCGAGGCGGCGAAGGAGTCGTTAAGCTCAAGAAAGACGAATCCGGATTTACTCAACAAGATTATATGGAATATGCTAAAATGTATGATCGTGATTGGGGCGGGGAGCAAAACAGTTTGACATCCACTGGCTATTTGTATGATATTAGAGACGGTAGATACGGACCAAATGCATACCCGGGCATGAAATGGCGGAATCCAGAGACCGGCGAGGTTGAAACTATTGGGTTCGGGGCCACACGTATTTATAGACCTCCTAAAAAGACGTTACTTAACAAGCTTGGGGAGCTCAAAAGGGGTTTGTCTAGACAGTATAAAGATTCTTTTAAAGATATCTTTTAAAGATACATTTTTCTGGTAAGATAAAAAATTATAATTTTGAAAGCTTAATTTAATATTTATACAAAAGGTTATATAAGTGTCAGAATACATTGTAATTCCAATATTCGCAGATAATTTCTTGCATCCTTTACACAAAAATAATAGCTTATCATTATTATACGTAAAGGAGATAGGAGAAGAATCTCAAATTTTAACTTTTAATCATCTAGATCAACTACAAACAGATAATTTTGATTTTTTAAAAGATAAGACGATATTAACTACAAATAAAAAATTTCTATTATACATCTATCCATTCAAAAAAGTTTATGACATAAATCTATTACATTATTATATTCATAATAAACCAATAGATGAAAATTTTTCTAATAATGCAATAGAATTTCTATATGGTAAATATCATGACTTAAATAACATTAACACCGTGGTGCCATTACTTAAACATCAGCAATACTGTGACAACATATCTGAAAAGATAAGAGATGTATGGAAAAATAAAGATAAAACAAACTTTAAATCATACGAAAAATATAACGAAGAATCAATATTATCTTTTTATTCAATTGAAAAATCAGGAATAAATGTTAGCAAATCATTTGATAAAAAAACAAAAAAACAAATTTCAAATAATAAACTATATTCTAATTATGAACTATACACAGCAACAGGGAGACCTTCAAATAATTTTGGAGGAATTAATTTTGCAGCTTTAGATAAAAACAAAAAATCACTTGTTATTCCTGAAAATGATTATTTAGTTGAATACGACTATGACGCATTTCACGTAAGACTAATAGCAGATTTAATTGACTATAAATTCCCAGAAGGATCGGCGCACGATCATTTATCAAAACTATATTGTGTTGACAGAGAAGAAGGCAAAAAAATGACATTTCAATATCTTTACGGCGGAATTCCGTGGGATGTGATTCAGCTGAATCCGTTTTTCGATAAAGTCAATACTCTCTTAGATATTCTATGGAAAGAGTTTAATGAAACAGGCAAAATAGACACGCCTGTGTATAAAAGACCAATATTTAAACAAAATCATAAGAAAATTACAAAAACTAAGTTATTTAATTATTATATACAAGCAACTGAAACAGAACAAAATATTAAGACAATAATCGAATTACAGAGATATTTATATAAAACAAAATCTAACTTAATTTTATACATGTATGATGCTTTTTTGATAGATTTTGCAGAGGAAGACGGAGTAAAAACATTGAAAGAAATAAAAAGAATATTAGAGAAAAATAATTTTATGACGAAAACAAAGATGGGTTATAATTATAGTTTAATGAAGGGAATAACTAATAAGCTTTCAAATTAGGTTATGAATAATTTTATAAATAAAGTGGTTCATGAGTGGTCGTATAACGTCGATAGTGGCATGCCTGACGTCAAGAATCATTTGCATATGCTAGCACTAGAAGAAACATTAAAAAACAATAATTTACCAAAAAAATTCATCAGAGAGTTGTTGAAAAATCTCAGAAAAGAAACAACAGACAAGTATACAGGAATTCATGGAAACCCTCCTAAAGGCAAGAGAGCAGTCAATCCAGATCCGCCTCCGAAGTATAAATATACTTATGATGGAAAAGGAAGCGCTGGAAAAGGCGAAGATGGCACCGCCGCGGGACAGAAAAAAGCTGTAGAAAAACCAGAGAAAAAATCTGCTTCTAAAGTTAAAGAAGATGAAAAGTTTGATAAAGAGATAGCTAAAATAACAGATCCAAAGAAACTAAAAAAAGCATTACAAGTAAGAAAAATGGTCGATAATTTTGATAATGCAAAAAAGCCAAAAGAAAAGAAAAAAGCATTACAAGATATGGCAGATTCAGGACTCTTTACTATTAACGGTATGGGCGTTGAAACTAAGAAATTTTATATAGATGAAAAACAAACAGGATTACCCCGTAAATTAATGACAGGAAAAAGCGGCAATGCTCGTTCTAAAGGGCTGCATAAAGATATAGCTGAAGCTGGAGTTGATATGCCAGTAGAAGGATCGAGAACGCGTTCAAATAGGCTTGGTCCTGGAAATTTATTAGGAAGAGTGGGAGAAGTTGGAGAAGTACCGAAAGAAGAAATGAGTAGTCCCGTAGAAGTAGAAGAGACAGAAGATGGTGGAGTTATAGTTGGTGGTACTAAATTTGCGCCTACACCGACACTTACAGATAAGCAAAAAGCTAAGCGCAGAGAACAATATAAGAGTGCAGGTAAGACTGAAGAAGAAGTAGATAGTCTAATTAGACAAGCAGAATCACACCGAGAATGGAACAATAAAAAGATTGAAGCACTAAAAAAAGGTGAAGTTGAAGCTTTAGATATCAAAGATAAAGATGGAAAAAAGCAAGATACTGCAAAAGAAGAAGGCAGAAAGGGAGCTATAAAGGCTGTTGCAACGAGAATAAATGATAGAATGAAAGTACTATTAGGAGATGACTTAAAGAAAGATGGAATGCGCCATGTAAAGCTCGCACTAAATAATTTTGAAAAAGCTGCAGAAGATTATGCCAATGGAGATATAACAGCAGCAGAGTATCAAGAAGCGCAAGAAAAACTTAAAGTCGAACTTGAACGAAACGCTGAAACAAAAGCAGCTATGCCAAACTTAGAAGAAACATTTGATGCTATGAAAAATTGGAGTCAAGGCAGACATACCATATTGCCTTCAGCATCTAATTTTCCAGTTGGAGACATTTGGTCATTTGATCCTGTAGACTTACCAGAAGATGCAACACAGGAGCAAATTGCTCAACATATAAATATTATGACTAGCTCACACGGTTTAACATCTATAAAAGAA
>Ga0080013_1002014_pt1 | contig 25127 bp, 33 predicted proteins | sample ETNvirenome_6_85_FD_69236 | JGI IMG/M metagenome (GOLD analysis project Ga0080013, IMG submission 69236) | Marine viral communities from the Pacific Ocean - ETNP_6_85 (SPADES assembly) (version 2) | ecosystem: Environmental > Aquatic > Marine > Oceanic | place: Pacific Ocean | collected 2013-06-19
AACATCTCCTCCATCTGCATCAAGAACAATATCACCGGCAGTATCTACAACTAGATCACCAGTATCATTTACGATATAAGAGTTAGTTCCACCATGATACAGGTTCAAATCTTCACTGGCACCGATTGTTAGGCGACCAGTAGCACTATCTCCTGTACGATCATCTGCATCTGCATCAACGTCAATTGAAAGCAACCCACCGGAGGTGATGTTGGAAGTACCGTTATCAATACTACCAAAACCAGATGAAATAGAGCCACTATCCAATGCACCTGTAGTTACAAGATTAGGCATCGCAGTGATTTCATCATCTAAGTAAGCAGCAAGATCAGTAACAGCTACCTGCTTCATGGTGCCGTCATCGTTGAATACAACCCTATCTGCATCAACAACAGTCGTTGAAGTGGCAGAGGTATCGCCATCCATGATGTTCAGTTCAGTGGTAGTTACAGTAGCACCGTCTAGTATCTCTAGTTCTGTTTCAGAGATACCAGCACTACCTATTGTTACAGTACCAGCAAAAGTTACATCTGCACCACTAAAGGTCATAGCGGTAGTTGTACCCGATTTAATTATTAGATCACCAGAACTATTAGTAGCAGAGCCAAATGTAACGCCATTATCTCCAAAGAAGATATCACCACCATCAGCATCAAGGACTATATCACCAAGCGTATCTACAACTAAGTCGCCCGTATCGTTTACTATATAAGAATTAGTCCCACCATGATATAGATTAAAATCTTCACTGGCACCAAGCGTTAGCCGCCCTGTGGCACTGTCGCCTGTACGATCATCGGCATCCGCATCCACATCAATCTTAACTAAACCGCCAGAAGTGATATTAGAGGCCCCATTATCTATACTACCAAATCCCGAAGATATGGAACCGCTATCTAATGCGCCCGTAGTTACTAGGTTAGGCATTGCCGTTATTTCGTCATCAAAATATGCAGCAAGGTCAGTGACGGCAACCTGTTTCATTGTGCCATCATCATTAAATACAACTCTATCTGCATCTGCTACAGTAGTAGAAGTAGCTGATGTATCACCATCTATAATATTAAATTCAGTAGTGGTTACAGTAGCACCGTCTAAAATTTCTAACTCTGCCTCAGAGATACCAGCACTGCCTATTGTCACGGTTCCTGAGAAGGTTACATCGGCACCACTCATTGTCATTGCTGTAGTCGTACCAGACTTGATGATCAAGTCGCCACTTGTGTTGGTCATCGAACCAAACGTAGTGCCATCATCCTTAAAGAAGATATCACCACCATCGGCATCAAGAACGATATCTGTACCTGCATCTACAGTAGCAATAGCGGAGGAAGAGATGGTTAGATTTGTTCCATTACCCTCAATCTTCTCGCCGTCATCACCAAAGGTAATTCCTACATCTGTTGGAACATTGATATCAGAAGTAGCAGTCAGGTTGATATCTGCACCGGAAGTTACCGTTAGGTCAGTATCATTGCCTTCGATCTTCTCCCCTGTACCAAACGTAACTCCCACATTAGTAGGAACAACCACATCGGTAGTTGCAGTAAGATTAATAGCACCACCAGATGCTACAGTAAGATCAGTACCATCACCTAAGAGAGACTCCCCACCTTCATCAGAAAGGAAAAGTTTCTTAGAACCATCTATTACTACATCATCAGAAAACTTGAAGTGGTCTTCATCTTCCATCCACGTAAGAACACCATCATTCGATTCCCCATCAAAGGTAACTGCAATATCAGTACCAGCAGTCCCATCACCAATCGTAATAGCTGTACCTAATAGTTTCGTTACATCACCGCCTTCACCACCAGTACCATCGTGACTATGACCAGAATCAGCAGTAAAGGCCAGTACTAATTGATCAAATTCATCATTAGAATCTGCTGCCTGAATAGTGTCACCATCCGTAAATGTAGACTGTCTTGTATAGGTATTACCCATTATCTATCCCTTTTATCGCTGAACACCGGGGGTAAATTCTAGCTGAAATCCATTTAATACAAATGGTGCCGACCCAGTATCCTCATCAATTTTAATTGCTACAGCAAAACCACTACCCTCAATTGGCTGTCTAATTAGTGGAGTACCACTTGCACCATATGCCGCCGTGCCATACGTAGTTGTAGCTGCCCCATATGTCGCAGCACCAGCACCCTCAGTAATATTATATACAGCAGGTTGCGGCACCCTAAAATCATCAAAATCATATCTAACTCTAAGCTCTGCTGACAATGTGCCTTCTGTAGTGTAATTTGAAATCAACCGTTGAAAGTTCTTCCGTACTCCAGCATCACCAATAATAATATCAGGGGAACGATAAAATGATTTAATATTAGTACCATGAAAAGTGTTACCGTTTTCTTGTTGGTATACAAAACCATCATACCCTCCGTGTACTACTACCTCTATCGCCCCTATATAAAAGGAATCTGCACAGGAAGGTTTTAGTCCTTTTATATCACCCCATTGATATCCTATTCCACCCTGTTGTCCTTCTTTAATTGTACCTACAACACCTAATTGATTAGTTTCACCACCGACTGCCTTTGGGAAAAATAATCTATACTGTGATTTTTCTCTTACAGTGACCGAACTAATATTATCAAAACTAAGGGCATCAATACGCTCTTGGATTGCCTTACTTACTGTCCCTAATTCAACGTCACCAATTTTAGTTGTACCGGCGATTGTACGCAATCCATCAGGAGCAAGGTAAATAAGATCACCTGCTACCTCTTGAACAGAATGCTTATCCCTACACCCTATTTTAGTTGTTACTGGCACTACAACAAAATCAGCAGCACTCGTACCTTGCAAAGCGTATATACTATCTGTACAGAAAATAAATAGCCTATCTCGAAAACCCCGTATTGCGACAATAGTATCATTTACATTAATACTACCCGCCCCATTAGCTACAGTAAAATCATTTTCATTAAAAGGTGCAGAGAAAGTAAGTTCTTGAGAAGTAGACTTAGCAAAAAACATATGGTTTCTATGCACTGCTACACTGTCAATAGTAGTAGGAAACCCCGTACTGTTTAAAAGAGTATAGGTAGTTCCATCATAAGATGCGGGAGGGTTTACACCATCCACTATACAAATTTTATCTGTACCATTAAAGTTATATCTTGCGTATGTATATTTTTCTGCGCTAGTTCGAGCTTCATCAATCTTAGTCCAGTTAGTAGAGATGATATCATTCTTTACGTATTCCGCTGCACTTGTTCCACCCTGTGCTCTGCTTACACCAGTAAAAGTCGTAGCTGTTTTACCTGTATAAGCTACCTGCTCTGACTTAATAAATAAAGTACCACTAGAAGCAAAACCAGATGTATCGTTTACTGTGAATGTAGTTACTGCATCAGTATGAGTGATAGTTAAAAAAGTAGAAGTTGCCTTTCCTACGACAGCGCCCCTTGCAACTATAACGTCATTACCAAGTATAACTGTCATAAGAAGTTCATCAGAACCGGTTTTACTCGTTGTACCTAAATTAGTATCATTAAATTCCTTTAATACATATTTATTTGTACCAGCCATTCTACGATAACCGCCCTTAATAGAAGGTTCAAAGTTCTGCAACTGTAATGCAGAACCTGTAGGTTGAGTAAAAGTATCCTTATTTAATACTAAGCCACCATCTAAAGAAATAACTTGCTGTTGTATTTGTGCCATTATTATCCTACAAAACTTTCACTAACCGTTACAACCACATTTAATTTACTCGCTGTTCCAGCAGTAACCACAATAGTATCCGCTGCTTGCATTGCTATAGGGCCTGAATTAAATACATCTAAAATATCGTCTGCTGCCATGCTATACGTAGTTACAATGGGTGTATCGGTAGAGGATAATACTACTTTAATAGTAAGGTCAACGGCACCACTATGTAGATTATTTACATATAATAGCTTAACTTCTGTTTCAAAATTAGCAGGACAGGTATATACGGTTGTTGCGCCTGTTCCCGTCAGAAGCTGCCCGACTGTACGTAGCCTTGCTGTAATATCTCTAGCCATTTAAAAGTCCTTAACTTGAGCCTACAGACCTTGAAGAAAAGTATTCCGATAAACCGCTTGGTTTCATTACTACAGTTGATCTAACATAATCGGTACGATTAGATAACAAAGACTGCATATTTTTTATGCCTGCTTCAAACCGTCCAAAATTTGCTTGATACTGATCTATTTCACCCCTGTATTGATAAACATAAGCAGTTGCTCCATCAACAATAATAGCGGCAAATCTATCTGGTATTGTAGGAGTATCCGTTGAAGCAGATAAATCAGAAGCAAAGGTAAAATAATCATATTTTACAATATACGTTTTATCTGGATAGGGATAAAGCGCAAAATTATTATCTAGTTTTCGTATCACGCATGTAGGTATTCCACCACTATCAAACTGGGCAACTGTAGTACCATCGGTATGCGTTGTTGCATCTGAACCTCGTGTACAACCAGTAAAGGTAGTAGATGTAGTACCTGTATAGGTTATTTTTTCATTGTCAATTTGTATAGTACCAGTAGAAGAAAAATCAGAAGTACTTACTACTGTAATAGTAGTAGCACCAGCACTAAGAGTGCCCCCCTCATTTAATGTAGTAGTTTTAACAGCCTCAGCACCTTCAATAAATCTATCCACGTATTCATAATATGTCAATATATTTAGATTATTGCCTGTTACACTTAAACTACTATCTTCTACAAGCCTGAATGTATTATAGTCTACTACTTTAGCATCTGCAGGTAAAGAGTAGTCTGCTACCCCCGGCGTTACTGTTAGTGCTTTTGTAGTGTGATTAAACGGCCAGTTAAATTCTTTTTGATTAATCCATCTAATTGAATCATTAACAGCATTCTTAGCTAAGGTTTGAATACCACGAGAATTAGCCCAGTTAGCAGAGGTCAATTCTACTTCATTCATTCTAGCTAATACAAAATTTGTTAATGCAAGATAAGTAGCCATAAAATGTTCCTATTATAATTAATAATAGTAATGTGAGTCAGCCGAAGCCAACCCACATCACCATTACATACTACTACGCAAGAGTATCACGATCTACTTCATCAGCAGTCATAACACCTACGTCACTGACATCCATCATAATCGCCCAAACCCGAACCTTACCAGCGGTAGGTGCAGTTGTAGCGGTTTTGATAAGAACATCAATAGTATCGGCACTCTCCGTAATCAGAGGACGGAAATCCGCTGCATTAACAGAGTACGTACCAGCGGCAGTGCCGCTATCTGCGTCAAAACCATCGGCAAAAATATCAGGCTCCGTGCCCGTTACGCCCAGATCAAACGTGGTATCGCTACCAGAATCACCAGACATAGCGGTCATAATTTCCATACCTGCATTAAGCACAACCGTGTCAGCAGGAATAGTAATAGCCTGAATAATATCGGCTGAGGCGTTAGTAACGCCGGTATTAGCCATATTAATAGTATTTTGTACCATGTATGGTTGCCGCCCACGGGCATCCGCGCCGTGAGCAGATTTCAATAGTGCAGTTACTGTTGCCATAATTCTATCTCCTCTTACAGGCCAGAAGTCCACATGGCGTTTACAAGGGCTTCTGGACGAAGAACCTTGCGACCATACAAATGCATTCCACGCACAATATCACCAAAGCTATCAGGATCACGATAACTTTCAGTTTTATTGATCTGTTGCGCGGAAGCTACAGCAGAAGAATGCCCAGCAACAATCACACCAAAATGAGTGGTGCCCGAACTCGTAGTTGAGGTTGGACCCGAACCCTTCTGGGGCAAGTTATTGGACATGTAGACCTTAAAGCCATGAATGTTATTAACAACCAAGCCGTTGCGTAGACCAGACCCGCCCCAATCAGCCTGCAAAAGACGAGAATCCTCGTCCTTCAAAAGCTCACAGAAAACCGGATCAAGTACCAACCAACGTCCAGAAGTATCAACATTCTGTTGGTCTAGCTTACGAGACATCCTAGCAATAATTTGCATAGGAGTAGCGTTAGCAGTAGTGGTATTCAAAGTGTCAGCACCCGTCCGGGGCTTAACAACAATTGAATTACTCGCGGAACCACTGTTAAAGTCAGAAGCATCTAGCTTCATGCTCGACAGTAGTTCATCAGTGCCAGCAGTAGATACCGCTACAGAACCGCTGGTAGACGTATTGACCGTATCGGGAGTACCGTGGAGGGCGGATTGCGTCCAGCCACTGAGATAACCCAAAACATCTTGGTCAAACTGATCCGCCAAACGATACGCAGCACGATCCGTCGCTAGGCTCTGAAAATTCACATGCGAATGAGCTTCCTCAATATCATCGACCTTAAAGGCAAAGTAGTTAGCCTTATCGACTTTGAGAGCAAACTCTTCATCATCTAAATCTTGGGGCTGAATAACCTGCCCACGAGCATATGCTTTTACAGAAATCTCTGGCTCTTTGATGATTTTAACTTGGTCGCCCATGTTAGCAATCTCACCATAATAGTCAGAGTTAGTAATCTCTTCTACTACAGATGCCTTACGAAAAGCAAGTTGCACCTGTTTGGAGAAGATGATGGGGCTGAAATTGCCGTTTGGCAAATTGCCATGCCCCGCTGCTGCCGTGAATGCCATATTGTATTCCTTTCACAAAAGCATAAACAGACGCTAACTTACGATTGTCTTTAGAGGCTATTCTTTTAGGGTGCATGTATTAATATATTTGGCCTAATATACTAATGATGGGCCTAAAATAAAATAGGTAAGTCGTTAAGATAATAGTAGTTGCATAATTTAGTGTTAGTTATGAGTAGTCCTATACATTAGGAGGTCATGTAGTCTAATTGTGCATACTTTTACACACAACCATAGTTATATTAATTTATTCAGATTTGTCAAGGATTATCTTGCTGATCCTGAAACATCGTAAATAAATTTATTAGCTCTTATAGCTTCCATAATATCATCTTTATGTGTCTCGTAGTCATCAGTAGACATGCTTTGTACCTGAGACTCTTTAAGATAATCTGCTGTTTCATCCGATTGTAATCTATTACGTTCAGACTTCTCTGTTACAGCAAAGGCCGCATCATCTTTGTTCTTTTTCTTAGTGGTCTTTTTAATACCCTTGTCTGCTTTATACAGATCAATTGCTCTGGATGCAGCTAATGCATCGCTATCATTTTCATACAGTGCATCTTGAATCCACTTAGGTTGTTCTTCTGCCCATTCGTGAAACTCATCATCACTCCGTATACTGTCAAAATCTGGATGAATTTGCATTAATTGTACTTCCGCTTTATCTCGCTCCGCACCCTCTTGCATTTCATCTATTTCACGTAAACGCTCTTCTAGTCCGTGCGCTTGTTCTTGGGCTTTCTTTGTTGCAATGGTTTCAATAATACCAGCTACATCAGGATATTCTCGCGCCCACTCTTCAATCTCTTGTTCTGATTTAGGTAGCTTTATCTGTTCTTTTGTTACTGTATCTAATTGGGACTCTAGCTTCCTGATCTTTATTTGCAATTCATCTGTTTGTTTTTGCGTATGCCTACGTAAATCACCATATCGTTTTTTAAATGTTTTCTCTTCAGCAGATTTAGGAGCCTCTTCAGCATCTTCTTCCTGCTGCTCCTCTGGCTCATCTTGCTGAGAAAATAATTCTTTTAGTTCCTCTTCTTCTTTTTCAATTCTTTCTTGATTAGAACTTGGTTTTTCAATGAAAGCTTTCTTAGGTACTTCTTGACTTTGTACTTCTTCTACCATAATACTTCTCCTTTACTGGGGCCACCGTGGCTGTATAAATACAGGGGATGAGTAGCCAGCCTATTGGCATATATTTAACGTGTCGCCAATCCACGCCTTCGTGATGGTATCCCTTCCGGCATACGTAATTTAGCAAGTCCACTAGCTATTTCTGGAAAAATTTTACGTAGAACCCGTGCCTCTTCTGTCCCAGAAAATCTCCGTATTAAGTCTTGCTCATCTACAGGAAGTTCCATGTAAGCTTTCTGGGCCTTTGCCTGTAATTCAGTAATTATTTTTTTTCTTGATGCTGACTTAGCCATAATTTTTGCCCTCTTTTACATACAGGATTTTATAATCTACGTTTTTAATAAGCCTGCCTATAATATAACAAAGTGGCTCCCCTGATAATCTTAGAATTTTACCAAGAATAGAACCCTTAATTTTCTTATCCTTTGAGTAACAACTAACAACTTCTGTACCCCAAGCAGTAGCAAGAGGTGCCATAAGCTTACAGGCTAGTTTACTTTTTCTCATTAACTTAACATAAGGAACAGCCCAAAAGCGGTAGCCATTTACTGTATATTCAGAAATATATCTATCGGTATAAAAAGCTTCTAAGTTATACAAATCTTTAGACAATAGATTTTGTTTTAATAGTTCTGTACAGATTACTGTTCCGTCACCACCGCCATCACCGCCGCCATCGCCGGGGCCGGTATCATCACCACCACCGCTACCGCCGCCGCCAACTGCGCCTGTTTCGCCTCCAACAGAATCATCTCCTTCACCTCCCGCCACATTGCCTCCAGAAGACCCACTTACAGTAGAATCTTCAGCATCTGCAAATCCGTGTCCGCTGCCACCGCTTTCGTCCGACGTAGCTTGGCCTTCAGCATCTGCAACTCCGTGTCCGCTGCCGCCGCTCTCGTCCGACGTAGCTTGGCCTGACTCTGCTTCAGCATCTGCAAATCCGTGTCCGCTGCCGCCGCTCTCGTCCGATGTTTCTGCTTCAGCATCTGCAAATCCGTGTCCGCTGCCGCCGCTCTCGTCATCTGTAGTAGTGTCACTCGTCGTGTTGGTTTGGCCTATTCCGTGTTCAGCAAAGTCAATCTGTTCTTGTGTTTCAGGCGCAACTTGCGGCCCAAACTGATCCGATATGGCGTCAAACATTTCCTCAAAGGTTTCATACTCAGGAACTTCCGGTGGCCCATATTTGCCGCCGGGTTGCTCGTCTTCCTCAAGACCACCCGGAGTGAATATTTCTTCTTCTTCTTTTCGCTCCTCTGATACTGGTCTATCTGCTTCCGGTGTTGTAGGCCCCGGAAATTCAGAAGGTACTTCTGGTTTATCTGGATCAAATCGTACAAAACCTTCTGGGGCCTCAAATGTTTGCCTACCATTAAGAACAGGAATTTGAATAACTTCACCCGCTTCATTCCTAAAGAAATTAATAGAGGTCGTACCAGCAGAAACTGTACCAAAGGAAGGTAGTGTAGGAGTACCTACAGGAGCAGTTGTGCCTGCAACGGGTAAGGGAGTAGTAGTAGGGTTAACTCCTGCTAGTGTAGTGGGCGTAAAAGAAGTAGGAACAGTTAGATTTGCTGTAGGAGCAGGAGCAAAAGTAGTTGATCCTGTAGTTACAGGCTGTCCCGTAATCTGATTAACGGCAGTAATGGGCGTTGTTTGGGGCTGCTGTAAAAAAGAAGTAGTTGGGATTGTTCCCTGAGTAACAGTAGGGACTACACCGCCGGATTGAAACGCTGGCATTCCACCGTATCTAGCACTAGGCTCTTCCATTGGCCCAGCTTCGTCTACATACTCTAAGTCAACTACTGAAAAGGGCAAGCCATTAGCATTAAACATGGAATCATTTGGGATTTTAGCCTCATCTGGATTACCAAACTGTCCCATAGCTTCCATCTTTTTATAGCCCATCATGGCTTGATCACGCATTTGCATAAATGCCTCTACGCCATGATAGCGAACTACTTCAGCAGGGATAACCATTTCCCCTTCACTTACATTAGCGGAAATATCGTCACGCACCCCTTCCTGCGTACCTCCAAGAGGAACGGCATTACCGGATTGCGTATCTACACCCCCGCCTTCTTGCAATAGTTCAACATCTTCATCACTATTTTTAAACATTTCCATCTGCTCTTGTATCGCCATTATTTATTCCCCAATATATTTTCCCTTAAATCTTTAAGGTGCTTTAATACTTCAATAGCTCCTTGTGCTTTACACAAAGCTGCATGTTCTTTATCTTGTTCCAAAATTTTATACTGTTGATTAATTAGATAATCTAAATAATTAGTCAAGTTAGTCCACTGACGATTATTATTGAATAATGGGTGGAGCTTGCCCCACAGTTCCTCCTGCTTGTTCATTGCCTGTAAATCCTTGTTCTTGCGGTGCAGGTGCCTGCCCAGTTCCTATAGCTCCATTCCCTGTTCCAGCAGTGTCTTGCGGATTCATACCGGGAGGAACTTGCTGTGGTTGCTGCCCCTGTTGTGGCGGCTGTTGAGGTTGAGTAGCCTGAAACTGTTTAAGAAGCTCTGCCTGTATAGCTGCCTCTTCCATACTATTAGTAACCTTTTCAGGATCAAGCCCCATTGATTTTGCAATTTCAGCAATAATATAATGAAACTTAGCAAACGGAGCAAGAGCCTGATTACTAGCAACACCTAAGAATTGCATCAACCTCTGACTTCTAACTTCATTTGCCATTAAGCTTTCAGTGCCACGCGCCTTGACCTCTAAATCTCCCCTAAGATCGGGATCAAAATCAAACTGCATGTTAAACTGAAAGAAACCTTCACCCAATGGATGTAACAAATAATCGTCAACATTCTTAATAACATTTTTAATTGCGCCGGAAGCCGCACTCATTAACATACTAATGCCACTTGCCGTTCTACCTGTCCCCGCTACACCCGTTTGTCCATGAGCAAAGGAAGGAAAGCCAGTACTCTCATCCGAAAGCTGTCTAGCCTTATCAAATAACTGTAAATTTTCATTCGAGACATTAGGGAACTTAGTTCCAAAAATAGCCTGTCCCGGTGCACCACCTTGGCGTCTAAATACTTTACCGGGATAAACAGATAAATCCTGCCCCGGTACTAAATTAGTTTCGTCAACCTCTATAATTAAATTTCCTGACAATACCGCATTGTCTACAGACATACGCATAAAGCCATTCATAAGAGCTTGCGTATCATCCATATTTTCTGCAATGCCTACACCAAAGAAACTATAAGGATTTAATTCATAAGGAACAGCCATGTAAGGAATACGTACAGGTTTAAATGGATTTATAACTAACCTGATTATTTTATCCTGACACAGCCATATATTTGCCTGTACCTGATCAGCATCTTCAAATTCTTTAGGTAGGTCTACATCTTCAGAATCAAGATAATCTTTATCTAAAATACCCCAGTATTCTAGTACCTCAAATCTATCAACATCGTGATGAACCTCATAGTCAGCTAAGTCATCTTCCCACGATTCCTTAGTATAATGCTCACCTAATTCAACACATTCCTCAATTACCTTTTCCCTAAAGAAGGGCCTACGTTTTAGATTTCGTAGCTGCGTCCTACTCAACTTATGGCGCTCTACTACGTACTGAGCTTCGTCCATATTATTCGCATCTGGATCAGGATAGAAATTCCAGACACTAACATGATTTAGTTGGGGGATTACTTTAATTTTAGGAATATAGTCGCCTGTCTCACTCCAATCAGGGTATTCTTTATTTACTGCGAATGGTCCTTTAATGACACCAGTTCCAAACAAAGCCATCTCAAATGCTGTACTGCGAAGATGTTTGGATGCATTGCTTTCTTCAAGCTGATCCATAATCTTTTTTTCCATCCTCTTAGCAGCTACCATAGCGGGGCTGAAAGTGGCTGAAGAGGGAGTACGTCCTACACCTTCCTTAACATCAATACCTTCTAACTTTTCTTCTAGTGGCCCCAGATTCAAGGTGTTAATAGTTGAGCCGGGAGCTAACTCATTACCATCATCCTTATGCCCATAAGGGCTTTTTAGTTGGTCTGGTTCCTTTGGATCAAAAGTTACATTCTCTGTAACGCCCTCTGGAAGAGTAGTGGGTTCAATACTTAGTGGGAATTTCTGTCCAGCAAATAGTACGTCTACAATTTGACCATAGGCAGCCAGCGTTTTTGTTTTAGTTACCTTAATAAAGACACGAGACTTTTCTGCTTCCGTGAATTGAATATCTTGTCCATACAAGCCGCGATAATTACGATAGGATTTCAGCCACCGCTCTTCGTCTGTGTCCCGAAAATTCTTTGCACGGGAATACCTATCTTGAACAAATCTAACGATAGGAGAATTGGTATAGATATCTTCTTCGTCTGAAGACTTTTTAATATCCTCCATAGCCAGTGCCTGCTCTTCAATTATTACATTGTCTTCTTCTTCGGCCATTTAATTTTCCTTAATACCCAAATGTTGCATCGGCTGGTGTATATCCCTTTGTCAACAAGTTTACGTCAAAATCAAATATATTAAATCTGGGTCGAGACATAATGCCGTATCGTAATGCATCATATAAATGATCTTCTGATTTTGTATCCACATCCTCTGGATTATTCTTATCAAGAGGCAGAGCAGGTAATTGAGATATTGTATTTACGCAGGTATTGAAAAATACCAATCTTGGTTCTTCTGTAAACTCATCTACCTGTAAACGTCTATGTATCTCGTTCTTACCTGATACTCTACTTCCTCTACTTCTATCTGAAGGACGCCACCGACATCCTTTTAAAATCATTTGCTCAGCTAAACTAGGCCCTGTATCTCCCCGTTTATGCCATAAGGAACTATCAAGTACTCCGTATTTAATTGTTCCGTCCGCTTGTTCTATATCTAAAATCATATCTGCTAAATCGGTAGCCAATACTTTAGATACGTATAATTCTCTATAAACAATCAACTGCTCATCAGGAGCGACAGTAAACCAAACTACTCCACTGTATGAACCGTAACCATAATCACATGCCCTAAACTTAATCCAACTAGAAGGTATATCAAACGGCTCAACTACGTGTATAGTTCTATCAAATTCTGTGAAGGCAGCACCTTCTTTAATATCCCAATCACCATTCAATAGTTGGCGTCTTTGTTGTTCTGGTAAGGATAAAAGCATAGCCTCATAATCACCAGATTCTGCCAAATACGGATTATCTATTAAGCTGGCAGGTATAAATTTGCGCTTAAATAGCGGCGCACCTTCTTTAGAATGTCCTTCTGGATAAAGTAGTTCTGTACCTGTTTCTATATCGGTAGCATTAAATGCTCTATTTGGTATAGAAGGGTCAATAAACATTTTCTTTACCCAGCCGTGCCCCCTACCTCCGGGGTTAGTAGTTGCCCTCATATAGATAGGTAAATCGGGGGCAGTGGACCGTAGACGAGATCGCATGTAATTCCATGCAAATGGGGTAGCCCATTGTGTTAACTCGTCAAAGCCTATCCAACTAAAAGCCAGACCCTGATAACGCGCTACATCCTCATCTCTATCCAGATAGGACATCCATAGACGCGCTCCAGAAGGCGCGACCCACTGCATCTTTCTTTCTGACCATTTAATTCCCGGCCAGATTTGTGGATACAGTTCTTGCGACTTAAATATTAACTCCCGCAACTCTTCTGTTGTATGGCGTAATAGTAAGCCGCTAAAGCTGGGATGCCCCATATAACGTAAAGGGTCAGCCAGCATCGCATATGATTTACCACCTCCTGCTGCACCGCCGTATAGTACTTCCCTTTCACTTGCAGCTAGAAATTTAGTTTGTGGCCCTTCATTCGGTTTGAAGATTACATGGTGTATATCTTCTATAGCTTCTTCTTTTTCTATGCGTATTTTACTAAGCTGTTTCTCTTGCGCCGGTTCTTTCTTTTTCGATTTCTTGCGCTTTGAGGATTGCCTTTTCCGCATAGTCTGCCCATCTGCGGAGGCTTGTAGCTTGATCTTTACGCTGTCGCTCATGGGCTAATCTTTTCCTTAATCCTACATGTGAGATATATCTTCCTGTACGAGTACTGAGCCAGTTAGCTATTTCTCTATATGAATACTGCTTTGTATATTTTCTAGCCTGCTCTAGTGCCTCTAATTCCAATACTACAGGTACTAAAACATCCTTATCTTTATCGTCTACACAATAACCAAAAGGAATTGTTCTAGCTATTCTAGGTATCTTTAGCCACTCACCCTCTTCCTTTAAGTCCGTAGGCTGGGGTAATTTCCAGACACCTACTTCTCTAGTCATCATCCGAAGTATTTTTAGCTGGTAGCAACATGATTCCACCAGAACTTTCTACTTGCAACTTCTCAGTTTTAACTAGTCCACTTCTATCCAATAGTTCTTTAGCGGCAGTCATCTTTTCTTTTATGCCCAATTCCGTAGGATCGGTTATACCACCAACCATTGCCATCGCTGCTCTTGGCGCATTACGAGCCATATATAACTGTGTAGCCTCTAGTACTTCATCGCGTAGGCCACGGATAATCTCTGTAGTACTTGTTTTCTCAGAATACCCAGCTATTAATTTAGCCTTTACAACATCGCCGCCAGCTTCATCAAAGAGTACAGAGAGGAAAGCGGACTGTTTTTCTGTTAAATTCTTGCTCACTTTATTTAATCCTTTTAGCCATGCCGCCTTTACGATAGTCTTTGCGCCCATGTCGATACTTTGGACCTATGAGTGCGCCCCCTCGTCCTCGTGGTACTCTTGGTGTACCTCCCCGTGGTCCCCGTGGTACTGGCCTACGAGGTTTAAGTCTGTCAGGCAAAATAGCTGGTCCACCACGGGGAGTAAGAAAACCTCCTTGTGGTCCTCGTGGTACTCTTGGTCCTCGTGGTCCTCGTGGTACTCTTGGTAGACCTCCTCGTGGTCCCCGTGGTACTCTTGGTACTCTTGGTACTCTTGGTAGACCTCCCCGTGGTCCTCGTGGTACTCTTGGTGTACCTCCTTGTGGTCCTTGTGGTACTCTTGGTACTCTTGGTAGACCTCCCCGTGGTACTCTTGGTAGACCTCCTCGTGGTCCCCGTGGTACTCTTGGTAGACCTCCTCGTGGTCCTTGTAGTACTCGTGGTCCTCGTGGTACTCTTGGTGTACTACCTCCTTGTGGTCCTTGTAGTACTCGTGGTCCTCGTGGGCGTACCGGTCTTCCTCCATCGTGCCCTCCTCTGGTTTCAGGGCGCAGTGGTGGCCTACTACCTGTAGGTCTTCCTCGTGGGCGTACCGGTCTTCCTTTACCAGTCTTTGAAGGGTGATCTTTCATATAACGCATTTTAACTATCCCTTTTCTTTAATATATATATATGTACCATGCTGCAAGAAAAGCTGCCTGTTTTTCTGTTAAGTTCTTGCTCATTTCTCTATCTTCTTTTCTATCCAATCACAGCAGATAAACTTTAATATACCTTCTGTTGTATATGGACGATAATTAATTAATATTAAATATCCAACTAATACAAAGATAATAGCGGCATATAAAGTGTATGCAGCTTTTAATTTCATTAATTTAAATAGGTGCCATGTCGCATACTATATGCTAAATCAATTGCTCTTTGTTTTACTTGTTCTGCCCACCTAGAGTCCAACATTTCCGTAGCGGCTAAATCAAAATCTCTACGTTCTAAAGCAATCCACATTTTTTTAAATCCACATAATCTAGGTACGCCCATGTTAAATGCCATGTCCATCAATACAGACTGTCTAATAGCATCCAAACGTCTTGCTGTAGGCTTTACTTTAAATAGCTCATTAGTTACCGTATCTATATCAATGCCTAAAAGAAAATAAGCATCCTTCTCTGTAATACCTTCTTCGTAAATCTCATCAAGAGTTTTATCTAATACCTGTAATTCAAATTCGGATAAACCCCTAGTAAGATTTCTACCTATTCCAATAGTATCAATACCTAAACTATCTTGATATACATTAAGTACAACACCTTCGTGTTTCACAAGCTGTTTAATGAGAATATCTCTATTGAATAAAATCATTAGCGTCTTTTCTTTATAGTAGCGCCACTAGGCTTACCTACATATAAGCCAAAGAAAGCTGCCCCTGCACCTACAATAGTAGAGATAAAGGCAGCTTGCGCGTTACTTGGATCGGTTAAGGTCATAAACCAATTTGTAGATTGATAGAATGCATAAATGTATGCTACCATAATTAATCTAGGCACAACACGAAAATTATCAATTACTTCAGCCGTTTTACCATACCACGTAGCTGTAACCTCGCCTGCCTCTGGAACTAAATCAGATACAGATAGCTCATATTCTTTAGATGTTTCGATAACTTTGACTTTTTCATCTGTCATTTATTATTATCCACCTATTATTTTTTAGCAAATACGGAACCGGTTAGAATGGCACCAAAGGCCAAATGAAACAGGCCCCCACCCATTAAAGTAAAGGGATTATGCTGGCCTGTAAGCTTTTTCATCAACTCCATTTGAACCATTGGTTCTGAAGTACTATTAATAATTTCCATGAACAGGCTTATGTCAGGGCGATTAATACCATACCATATCGGCACAAACATAAAATCATAGAAGCATATCAATAAGTAAACTATAAGGGCTGTCCAACGCCATGCCATTGTAGCCTTTTCATGTACAGATAATTCTTTCTGCATTTAGACACAAGGCGGCACACATCGTATGGCATCTGCCAGAAATATTACAGCAGCTATACTTATAGCCACAAGAGACACTATAGTTGCTATTTTTTTAGGACTCATCTTTTTTTCTTCCCAAAGAATTTAGTAGCACTACGTACTCCAAAAGATGCTGCTATGATCACACCTAAACTATACTGATACCATTCAGGCATCTTCTCTAATTGGGCAAAGCCATTCTGTACAATCTCTTCACCACCCGGAATGAAAGCTAAGATTAACGGTATTGAAAATAAAATTACCAGCCATTCATCTTTCCAGCTATTCTGTGATCCTTTGATTGCTTCCAAGTCCCAATCAATCTCACCAGTAGCCTGACGCTCCATCACATTAGCTTTAGCTTTAGCCTCTGCAACTTTCATGTCAGTGTTAGCTTTTGCTGTTGCCAGATGCCCTTCTAGGAACGTACTGGCTAAATTAGCTATAGGGCCTATTAATGCACCAATCATTTGTCTGGCGTAATACAGCGTTGATATTTACGTAAAGCTTCCACATGTTTGTCATGGAATAGATTATTAATCCAACCAAAAGGTTTAGCAATAGCTAAACATACAATAGCTTTATATTTATAATATTTTACACACATGAATTTATTTATCCGTTTTAGCTGGGGGCTTTCTATCTTCAGGCTTAATGTAGGCATCCCCTATAATGAAACCATAATAGTTATTCCTAAGAAAAGTACGCATTGTTTCTGTTGGAATTGACCAACCCATGTGAGTTACTGCCTGAAATCCAGAGGCAGATACACGAGAGGGTACACCAATCATTTCGTATTGTTTCCGCACTTCGGAATAGCTGAACAATGAACCACCAGAATTACCAAAGATAATAGGTGCGGTAGCCAATTGATATCTATAACCCTCAATCATCTGTTCAGCAAAAGCCATTTCACCAGAGGTCATAGAAGGGGGAAAGCCTAGTCCTGCCCCAATAGCCCAGACAGTCTGGCCCAATTTAGGAGACTCATCTTCTGGAAGCAGGTGAGCAATCCGCTCGACACCACGTTCAGTATCTCTCAAACGAAGTAAGGCTAGGTCACGCTGTTGATCATGGGCTACAATATCTGCAATACGCCCACGAGTACCCACAGAACGAGCACACTTTACGTAGTCAAACCAGAACGCAGTAACAGGTTCCCTAGTTTCACGTTTTTCTTTTTCCCCCTTTAAGGGATTCCAAACTTCTCGCAAAGTAATTTGACGAGCAATTACGTGGAAGTTAGTTAGGATATATGATTCCCATTCTTCATTATGTTTCTTAGAATACAGTACAGTTCCAGAACCAGAGGTATCAACTCGTATAGCTGTGTCCAACATCTCTTCATGCTGAGGACCACAGGAAGCTGCTAGTGTATTAGAAGCACCACATTGTAACAGCATACCAGATAGAGCCATTGCCTTAACTGATAGCCAGAATGATTTTTTCATACTCATATTATATCCTTTCTAAAGACGAACTTTATTCCCAATTTATGAAATTGAAATAGTTTTCTGATTTTTATGTGGCTCCCGTAAAAGGTTTATTACAAGCATACCATTAGAAAAGTCAGCACTATCTACTTCTAAATCAGGCGCAAGGTTAAATACACGAGTAAATTTACGCCGTGCCACTCCACGATGAACAAACTCTTGCTGCTCTTCCTTATCTTCATCTGTACGATTACCTGCAATCGTCAGCTTTCCGTTTTCTTCGTAGATTTCGAGATCATCTTTAGCCCAACCAGCTAATGCAATCTCAATATTAAATTGATTATCATCCTGCTTTACAATATTATATAGAGGATAAGATGATACGAGTCTCGTTTCAGGTAGCCAGCTATCATCAAAGCCAACTGACATCTGTTTAAATAAGTCTAATGCCTTGTTCATAATGTTTCTCCTTTTCAGCAAGTATATATAACAACCCTATTATAGCGGTTGTAAATATAATATAGTGTATTATAGTGTCTTTGTCAAGCTTTTTTTATTTATTTTTTTATATAACCGAAGTCGTCCTGTGGGCGGCGAGTATCAACAGCCAGCCTAAAACAATCACAAACATCCGGGGCACAACCTTCACAGATACAGTCCTCCGGGCAATCTTCACAGTTACAGTTTTTGTTCTTACAGAGCATTTCTTTTTAACTTGTGATATAGTTTAATTCTGCTAGTAAGCGATCTGCCTTCTTTTTATATTTTTTTCTTCGGGCTTTTTGTTTACGCTTGGGGAAAAATTCCTCTAATTCCTTTTTGGAATATCCTCCCCGTTTATAAAATAATCCACCTGTACGATAGTCTTTATGTCCAAATTTTTTATTCATGGTTCCGTACACATATGCTTTCTTTTTATCATCTGTTAAACCTAATTTATCTGCAGCCTTACTAAGCTTTTCCTTTATTGCTTTAGGCATTTTATAAATTCTTACAGGGCATTAATAAAATAATCCACCTGTACGATAGTCTTTGTGTCCAGCTTTAGTTAGGCCACCACGTTTAAAGCCAGCACGTTCAGTACGCCTCAAAAGTTTTACTAGATCATCCTCTCCCTTTACTTCTCTTGGTTGGTATGGAGTAGCACCTCTTTTTCTAACCTTATCTGCTTCAGTAACTTTATCACTGGGATGTCCAGCAGGTCTACCTGCACCCGGAAATGGTCCACCATCTCTACCACGAAGACCTCTAACAGCAGGATCACGACTTTCTAATCTAGCTTCTAACTGTCTTACTCTTGAAGTTTTTCCTCTGGCCTTCATATTATTTATAGCTTGTTGTATTTGTTTTGTAGTAGGTTCAAAGCCTTCTTGTATTTCACCAGTCTGTAATAGCTTATCATATGAATCTGTTCTTTTAGCTGCTGCAGCTTTTTTCCTACCTTCTGCACTAGCTGCCCTTGCTGAATAACTTGGAGAATCAGCTTCCTTTCTAACATATCGTAAAGCATATTGTGCGTCACGCTTTTGTTGAGCAGCCATACCCTTAAAAGACTCACCATTTTTAAAATACTTTGTAAGCGCAGTCTTTCTTTTTGCCGATAGATTATCCATCATATCCTTGGCATAATTAGGAATAGCCCCACTTTCTTTTCCTACAGTAACCTTCTCTCCGGGAGCTAATTGACCAGCTTTAAATGATTCTTCTTGGGCACCTTCCGGTGTTTTTACAACATGTTTAGCATCTGCACGTCCACCACGCTCATGGTATTCATCTGGTAATCCTTCTTGAGCAGGCTTTTTACCTGTATGTTCTTTTTGCCTAGCAGCTTTCTTAGCTTTTTCTTCTGCTGCTGCTGCTTTTTCAGCCGCCCTTATATTTTTATCTTTTGTTTTCTTAGCCTTTTTGCCACCCCGACTTCTCCTAGCCTTAGCTTTTTCAGCCGCTTTTCTATTTGCTGCTTTTGTCTTTGCACCTTTTTTAGCTGCTTTACTTCGCCTCTTTGCTAACTCAGCTGCTTTTTTTGCGGCAGCGGCTGCTTCATCTGCAACCTTAGCTATTCTTGTTATCCCGGCTACCATTTAGTTATCTCCCATGACTTATTTTAATAAACTTTTATAAATACTCCATTCCTTTTTATTTTTAGGGAATGGGTCACGAGTACTAGGCCATGTATTAAGCCCTTCTTCTCTCATAATACGCTCTTTATAAAGACCTTCATGTATAGTTATATCGCCCTGTCTAGGCTTACTGCTTCTCAAATCTGTCGGGGCTTTCTTTACCGCTTTAGCCTTACGCTTTCTTGCTAGTTCTTTTTCTTTATATGCTTTAGACTTACGGTATTCCTTAGCTTGTGCAGATGTCTTGATCTTTGGTTTTGCCTTTGCTGGCTTTTTCTTTGCCGCTGCAGTCATACCTTTTGTTGCTAAAGCCTTAGCCTTAGCCATGCCTGCCGCATCTCTTGCTTTCTTTGCAGCTACATTCTTTTGAATTGCTTTTTTCTTAGCAATCTCTTTTCCTTTTTTTACCTTTAAAGCCGCAGCCCGTTCAGCTTTACGTGCTGCATTCCTCTTTGCTACCTGTTGAGCTTTATACTCTTTAGAAGTGAGGTCAGGCTTTTTTTTAGAAGCCCTTCCCGCCGCCTTAGCTTTTTTAGCTGCGCTTGTCGCTAACTTTTGTAATTTAGATAAACCATATGCCATTTTAAAATTCCTTATTTAGTAGTTTTTGCAGTTGGTCTAGGACCTATTTGAACTTTAATCATTTGCTTTTGTCTTGATCCCGGCGGAATATTTTTTATAAGCCACGCTTTATCTCTATCCCACTTTGCTTGTTTTTTTGTAAGATCATCACTAGCTTTTAATCCACCTGTCCTATAAGCGTTCTTTTTAGGCGCAGCTTTTTTCTTTTTAGCTACAGGCTTTTTCTTTTTCAAAGCTACTTTCTTTTTAGCCACCGCTTTTCCTGCCATTTTAAATCATTCCTTCTGCCTTCAAAGCACGTTCTACGTGCGCTAATGTATAACGAACACCTGTGTCCGCCTCTATAGCTGCTCTCACGTAGAATACATCACTCTGAGGTATATGTAATTTATCGAATGAACCAGAGTGAGCAGCTAAATAAAAATCTTCCAGTACAGTTTCTGTAGCTTCAGGGTATAGTTGTACTGATTTTTGCACGAATGTCAACCTTTATTTTTAATAATAAACAAAAAAATACTATCACTTAAAGTGATTACACTTTAGTGTATCAAACTATTTTTATTTAGGAATATATAGTATCACTTAAAGTGATTACACTTTAGTGTATCAAACTATTTTTATTTAGGAATATATAGTATCACTTAAAGTGATCACTTCAGTACTTATTTCTAATGTTTTTTAATCTTTTTGAAAATAGTTAAGTGAATCACTTAAAGTGACTGCATTGTTATACCATCTTTTTATATGCATGTCAAGTAAAAAATGCATAAAAGATAAAAATAATTTTATTAATATACATCTCTGTATTACTAAGACCTTTTCACGCTACGTGTGGGTCCGCTAGTGTACAGGGTATTAACAGTTGTCTTCGTGGTTAACAGTTTCATTTTCCTAATCTGTGTATTTCTGTGTATAAAAGAACGCAGGGGGGCCGGGTGGCCCTCGCCCCGCCCGTGACATGATGCGCGTGAGGGCTGCGCGTCGATCACGCTACAATGTGGATGTATGTGCCCTCCCATGTCTCCACGGATTATGCGGCAACACCTTGCATTATGTGCGCTTTGCAGGAGTGAGCAAACTGTTGGCTGATCAGTTGATGGCATATTTTGATGGCGTAAAGATGCGAAATCAGAGCGAGGTCAAAAACACCATTGCCGATGCATCTAACTCAACCCCAACATTGGGCTAAAAATACCCCATCCCCACCTCTTACCTGCTACCTCGTGCGAAGCTATAGCTTTCACGCGAAGTTCGCGCCAAGAGTGGAATAGCAAAATAAATTCAAATCAGCCCTTGACATCGAGACGCCAAGCCCTTACGTTGTTCTTACGTGATTAAACTCTTGAACACAGTGAAAGAGTTAAATCACTTAGAACAACTAGGAGAACACCATGCAACCTCGCTTCATCAAATCCACCGAACATATCCTTAGGGATATCAAAAAAGCTTTCATTCAAATCACCATCATTACCGCTGTCGTCACAGCATTTGCTGTTACGATACCGTTTGCCCTTGATGGCGTTCGTCAATTAGCTCTTCTAATTTCATCCTAATCCCTCAAACACGGAGTGTTTAACATGACCAAATCCACCGAAATCACCGAAATCGTAATTTCCGCCGATCTGCAAGCCGAAGGCTCAGAGTTGAATGCCGTATGGAAAAAGCGTGAGAGCAAAGCTCGCCGCGATTTTCGTAAAGATATTGCCGTTGCTACCGACGATACCGTAGGTGGCTTTGATGTCAGGCTTGGCAATCTCATGTTAGAGCTTCGCTCTGATATGGCTGAAGGTGAGCGGATTTCTACGAAATTGATCAAGGCGGCTGGCATCTCAGCCATTCCTTCACAGCGTAGGAGCGAAGCTTTGCGCCTAGTGACACAGCGGGAGGCAATCGACACCTTCCTAAAGGAAAATGGTAAAAAATTCGTTTCGCTTACAGCGTTATTCGCAGCGATGGACAAACAAGCGAAGCTTGATGAAGCTGACAGCGAAGCTGATAGCGAGGACAACAGCGAAGCTGAGGCGGGACAAGAGTTAACTCTTGATATGATCGTCGCTAACTTCGTGACTACAGTCACCGCCAACGGCTTCACCGTTGAAGAGGCACTCGACACCGTGATAGCACAGCTATCTGGTGATCGTGATGCACAAGGTGAAGCCGCCTAGTGACTTACTTGAGAAGGTCACGTGATCCAATTGCGTGACCTTACCAAGTCAGTCACGATTTAACCCCAACATTGGGCTTAACTGAGGAGTTCACATGTCTAAAAAAATTTATTTCGGCACCCATACGGTCAGCCAGCACATGCGAAATGCATGGGATCGCGTTCCGCAAGCAGCAGACGCAGATCAGCAGGCGGCTATGGACATAGCGCATAGAGCAGACGTGCATAATGCGAATGCAATGGCTGAGTATGAGCGCCAACAAATGCTGGCACGTATGCAGGCCAAGCTTGCAGCGTGGAAAGCCGTGAAATACGGCGAGTGGAATATCATATAATTTAACCCCAACATTGGGCTTAACTTTAGGGAATTACCTTATGTTTTACCTGTTGTCTTATTATTTCAATGTGTTAATCTTAACTGTAGTCGAGTACCTGCTACACCATCCAGAATTTATTGTGTTCGCTACACTCAATCTGTTAGGCATATTCTTATGCCTTGTCGCGTATGTAGTTTATTGCACCAAATAACCCCAACATTGGGGCTAATTTCAACACTAACTTAGGAATTACATTATGAATAATTTTCATCATGGTTTCACCACCAACTTACACAATGGCCTGACCGTCAGCGTACAATTTCACGATGGCGCTTATGCCAATCGTGACAATGACGGGGTGCTGCAAAGTGTCGAGATAGCCTGCTGGAAAACTGGTGATCAAGACATGTGGCTGACTCGTGACGTATGGGCTGACGATTGTTCCTATGACGATGTCGTAGGGCATATATCTGTTGATCGCGTAATGGATTTCATTGATCGTGCTGTCCAGTTACCTACGGATTATGTGAGTCTATTGGCTGATTTAAATAAATAATTACTTGAACACTTAGTGAAAGTAATTATATTATATACACACAAGGAAATTAGCCCCAACGTTGGGCTTAAATTAGGAGCTACAATTATGATTATTTATGAAGGTCCAAGCCTACTCGACGGCCAACAAATCGTTGTGATCGCAACGGGCATCAAGTCCAAATCATCCAACGGTAAGACGGGTGGTATGATCCAGACATGGATACTCTTGCGTGACATAGACCCTCGCGAAGCGAACAAATCCGGCGCTGATTATGCCATCTGTGGTCAATGTCCGCATCGTGGCAAAGCTACTACGGCATTGGACAAGGCATTGGCTGCAGAGCGGACATGCTATGTGATCATTTTCCAAGCGCCATTGAACGTGTGGAAAACATACCATCGTGGCAATTATGACCGTGCTGTTGATAGCGAAGCTATTGCCAATGTAGGCAAAGATCGCAAGGTGCGCTTAGGTTCCTATGGTGATCCTGCTGCTGTGCCTGCCTATGTGTGGGAAGCTTTGCTCTCCAAGTCTATTGGCAGAACGGGATACAGCCACCAATCTGGCCTAGACAACGCCGATTTTGTGGCAGATATTATGATGATATCCGCTGACAATATGGCAATGGCGCAAGGTGCATGGGCAAATGGGCATCGTACATTCCGTGTCATCGATAGCGTGGATGACATGGATGCAAATGAGGTGCTATGCCCTGCCAGCAAGGAAGCTGGTGAGCGTACTAATTGCGAGAATTGTGGCCTATGTGCTGGCAGCAGCATCAAGGCAAAGTCAATAGCAATCGTGGCGCATGGCAATGGGGCCAAATATGCCACAACTAAGTGAGGTATGAACGATGGGTGAAGAAAAGGGTGCCAATGGTTGGACAATTATTGATCCCCGGCGGAGAGTTCGCCACAAATTGAGGAATAGAACGATGAACATCGAAACAATTTGTTTTCACGAATGGCGCGAAGCAATCGACATGAATGGTGTAGTAGTTGCCATGACATGTCATAGCTGTGGCATATGGCTGTCAAATGATGATGACGATGACTGTGATTTGGAGGAATAGAACTATGACGCAAGTTATACTGACAGGCAAAACCAAGCACGGCAAGGATCGCATCCGCCAGCATGGTGATGTATGGAATATCATGTCAGGTGGTAGTTCAGGTCACCGTATGGTGCTGGAAAGCCTACATGAAACCTCATCTATGCGTATGGACGATGGCCGAATCTGGAGGTTTCGGGATGCCCGGTCCATTGATAAACTTGATGACGAGGACTTTGACTGGCAATTTATATAGATATAGGGTACTTGAACACTTAGTGAAAGTACCTATATCATATATACACAAGGAAATTAGCCCCAATGTTGGGCTTAAATTTGGAGATTACAAAATGCGTTTCACATACGATGACAACACCTACTCCGACCTTCACAAGGATGCCTATGGCTTCCGCCCACGTAATGATGGCTGGGATCAACTCTCGCCTGTAGGTAAGCAGATAAGGTGGGAAAGCCTGTGCGAGGCATTG